>Ga0181559_10006617_pt1 | contig 10898 bp, 10 predicted proteins | sample 011ome_21_FD_133752 | JGI IMG/M metagenome (GOLD analysis project Ga0181559, IMG submission 133752) | Coastal salt marsh microbial communities from the Groves Creek Marsh, Skidaway Island, Georgia - 011508AT metaG (megahit assembly) | ecosystem: Environmental > Aquatic > Marine > Intertidal... | reverse complement strand
GGTTCTGATCAATGTTTAGTATTTAATTATTTGAATTAATTTTCATCAAATCAATGCAATTTTTGGATCTTACTATTACCGCAAAATTTAGGTGCAAGTAACGGCGGTTGCGCGCCCGCGCAACTAACTGAATCTGAATGTTGGGAGTGTAAAAATACCGCTATCCGGGCAGATAGTGGGTTTTGTATTGCATTTGCTGTTAGCAATTTTTCAACAAATGCAATTGTGAACCACCAACAGCAGTCAGGCTATTGTGTGCTGGTTTACATGGCCAGATTCGAGAGCAATAAAATTGTCACAAAATGCGATCGCCGAATCGCTGTTCTGGTCAACTAGGATCACGGCAATTTCGGAATCCACCAGCTTGCCAAGGGCAACATAGCATTCATCGACAACTTTAGGCATCAGCCCCAGCGAGAGTTCGTCGACAAGCAGCAAACGAGGTCGTGCCATCATTGCGCGGCCGAACGCCAGCATCTGCTGCTCACCACCCGACAAGGACCCGGCAAGCTGGGTCTTGCGATCGGCAAGTCTTGGAAAGACATCGTAAACGAATGCCAGACTGTCAGCCTGATCGGCTTTTGGGTGTGAATAGCCTCCGACGATAAGGTTCTCGAGAACTGTCAGGTCCGGAAAAATCCGGCGCCCCTCGGGAACCAGGGCAATGCCGCGCTGGCAGCGCCGGTTTGCCGCCATTTCGGTAATTGTCTCTCCGGCAAATTTAATGACGCCTGATTTTGGTGTGACATGTCCGGCTAAAGCCATGATCAGCGTTGTCTTTCCAGCACCATTGGGGCCGGTAAGGGCAAGGGTGCCACCTTTGGCCAAAGCCATATCAATCTTGTGGATGGCGATAATGTCGCCATAACCACAAACAAGATCAGCCACCTCTAACATCACACATCCTTCCCGAGATAGGCCTGCCGCACCTCAGGCATCGCCATAATTTCATCGGCTGGTCCGAGAGCGAGGCCCCGGCCATTCGCCTGAACATAAATATTAGGACACACCCGCATAACCTCAGGCAGATTATGTTCAATTAAAATGACGCTAAGCCCAGAGCGCGGTAATCCAGCAATAAGATCTGCCATTGCGCTGGCCTCGGGCTTGCTGAGGCCAGCAAGTGGCTCGTCGAGTAAAAGCAGTTCAGGTCGCAAAGCAAGTGCCCGGGCCACTTCAAGGCGTTTGAGATGGCCGAGCGGAACTTCATTCGGCCGTTTTTGCATTTCCGTACCAAGGCCAACCCTTTCAAGGAGGCTGCTAGCGGTATCGCGTTCGACATTCCGCGATCGTGCAAATAATGCATGCAAAGGGGACAGCAATTTCTGGCCGCCGACTGCCAGTGCCACATTGTCAAGAAGCGACATCTGACGTAGCGGTTTGACAATCTGCTGGCCGAGTGCCAGACCGGCATGGACTCGCTGCACCGTCGGAAGCTTCGTGATGTCCGTGCCATTGAGGCAGACTGTTCCAGATTGCGGCCTGATTAACCCCATGATAACGCGCATTAAGGTCGTCTTACCGGCCCCGTTAGGTCCGATGAAACCAAGCAGCTGATTGTCATCAAGCTCAAGGTTCACCTTTTCCAGCGCACGCAAGCCTCCGAAGGAAACAGTCACATCACTGACGGACAGCCGAGATACTTTCATGGTGCCGTACCACGTTGGAACAAGCGTCTGAGCAGGCCATCAACACCATCCGGCGCAAACCGCATCGCGCCGAATAGGAGAAGGCCATAGACGAGAAGCTTAAAATCATCGATGATTTGGAAAAATTGCGGTAGGGCAGATAGCGCCGCAGCTGCAAGGATCACACCCCAAATCGAACCAATTCCACCTACGATGACCATTGCCAGGACCGAAATTGATTCAACAAAACCGAAACTGTCTGGTCCGATAAAGCGAACCTGGTGGGCATAAAGTGCACCAGCCAGCCCCGCCCCAGCAGTGCCTGCGACAAAGGCAAATAATTTGAACCGCGGTACATTGACCCCAAGCAGGCGCGCCGTATCTTCATCCTCGGCAATGGAGTCATAGGCAAAGCCTGCCCATGATTTTCGAATCCGGATTGTAAAAATCAGATAGAGCAAAACACATGCAAGTGCCATGACAAGCAAACCCGGTCGCCCGAAGTCTGGCGCCGGAATGCCCGCGATTCCAATTTCACCGCCAAGAAAATCCTGTTTTCGCACAATGCCGGTAAACAGAAAGACAACCCCCATCGTTGTGATTGCCAGAAAATCGTGCCGCACACGAAGTGAGGCCATGCCGACGACCAAACCGACAAGTGCTGCCATCGCCATCGCCGGCAGAAAGGTCGCGACCAGGGGCCACCCTGCCTTGGTCAGGATCGCACTCGTATAGGCACCAATTCCAAGAAAGGCTGCATGTCCCAGACTCACCTGACCACAAAATCCCGTGATCACATTCAGCGAGAGCGCGAACAGGATGCCGATTGCCATATTTGTCAGAACTACAATTTCGTAATCCATGACCTTAGTCCCGCCTCAAAAGGCCCTGCGGGCGAAGCATCAGAACAATGATCAAGAAGGCAAAGGCAATCGAATCCCGGTCAAGAAGATGACCGATATAAATGGTGCCATAGGATTCGATCACGCCGAGGGCAAGAGAGGCCAGCAGGGCGCCCCTGACGCTACCAAGACCACCAAGGACAATAATTGCCAGTGCCTTATATGACGGTACCGCGCCCATTGTTGGCTCGACGAGATTGTTTAGCAAGGAAACCAGAACGCCGGCCGCACCGGCAAAGGCGGATCCAATAAAAAAACTGGCATAGCGAATGGTTTCGACATTTACACCACTACTGGCGGCCATTTTCGGGTCACCGACGGTGGCACGCGCTGCAATACCAAGCCGTGTATTCACCGCCAACCAACCAACCAGTGAGAGCAAACCAATCGCCAAAATCACAACAAGGATCCGGGCATAGCTCAGGTAAATGCTTGGAAGAATCTCAAACTGTCCTTGCAATGGAGGGGTCAGATAGGAAAGGCCATAGGCCCCAAAGACAATCCGGAACATCTCTTCCGAAGCAATGAAAACCCCGATCGATGCGATTAGGGCGATCAATGGTGTTCGGCCAAGAAGTGGTCGGTAAATCACGCGGTAGCTGGCCATTCCGACAAGCCCAACAAGCAGCATCGCAAGCATTAGAGCAAGCAAGAAACTGCCGCTATCATTTGTTACAATGACACCAATGTAGCCGCCCAGCGTAAAGAGAGCAGCATGCGCGACATGCAGGATCCTGAGAAGGCCGTAAACAAGAGTCAGGCCGAGTGCCACCAGTGCGTAGATTGCACCCTGGATCAATCCCTGGATGAGTAAATCAAGATAAAGCATCACAGATCAAAAGGGCGGCAAGCCCCTGAGCCAGAGGCTTGCTTGTAAATGCGTATAGCTATCAAACCCGGATCACTCGCTTGGTGGTGCAAGCAGGACTGGGTCGCTGATAACCGAATGACGGTGCCAGTTGCCATCTTTGACAATCTGAACCTGCACATCCTTCTTGACCTCGCCCAATGCGTTGAACGAAATCTGTCCGGTCGAGGCCTTCAGGTTTGTGCCGGCAATTGCATCACGCAAGGCGGCTCCGCCCTGTCCGCCAGACCGTGTCAGCGCATCCGCGAGAACAAGAATTGCCGTATGACCGGATGCGGCAACCATATCGGCCGGATAGCCAGCTTTCGCCGCAAAGCCGCTGATAAAGTCTTTGGTTTCGGCTTCACCCGAATCCCGGTCAAGCGATGTGGTTATCATAACGCCTTCCGAGGCGGCGCCAGCAATTTCGATGAATTTCTGACTGTCATATCCTTCCTGACCAATCACTGGCTGGGAGAGACCGGCGGCGCGCATCTGGCTGACCATCGGGCCAGCGGTGAAAAAATAACCTGAGGCATAGATCGCATCAGGATTGTCAGCCTTTATTTTTGAAATGATCGGGCCGAATTCACGATCCTTGATGCTGTATTCATATTCAGAGATGATATCAATCCCAAAATTACCGGCCTGTTCGCGGAAGCCGGCGGCCAGGGATTTCCCGAAATCATTGTTGATAGTGACCATCGCCACCCGCTTTTTGCCAAGCGTTTCACCGATCAATTTGGCACCAGCTCGGCCCTGCACTTCACCCATGAAGGATGTCCGGAACACATAATCGCCAGCACGCGTAATGTCAGGATGGATCGCATAGGCCGAAATATAGGGAACCTTGCTCTCGGCAAAAATTGTTGCAGCTGCCCGCGTTGATCCGGAATAGCTGCCAGAAACACCTGCAATCACATTGTCCTGCGTGGTCATTTTTACGGCAAGAGGAGCAGCTTCTTTTGGACTGGCCTGATCATCGTAGACAACTAGCTCCAGCTTGCTCCCATTCACGCCGCCAGAATTGTTGATCTGCTCAACGGCCAGTTCGGCACCGTGAAGCGCGGATTTTCCGTCAGCAGCAGCAAAACCGGTAAGTGGCGTGTTAAAACCGATTTTAATACTGTCAGCTGATGCCGCAGAAACCAAACCACCAAAAATAACTGATGCAACAAGCATCAGCCTCGTTACAGACTTCTTCATTGTTACCTCCCATTCCAACTTTTTGTTAACATTGATCCTTGTTATGTGCATACATAATAAGGATTTTAGACATTATTTAATTAAATGGTCAATATGCGAGGTATCCATTCCTTGCTGAGAATAGTCGTTAGCAAATTGTATCAATTGCGGTCAGGATGTTGATGATTTGCCTTCCAGTCCTGCCGCCGCCGCATCCGAGGCCCCCGGAATTCGCATTTCAAAGACATCGGTTACTGAAGTGTAATCATAGTAACCGAGCCGTGCCAACGGCCTGATCCGTGCCACATCCATCTTGCCATCAACCGTCAAAACCGAATCATCCACATGGATGCGCATCACTTCAGCATAGATCACATCAACCCACCCATGATTTGAATGGCCGCGCAGGCGATGTGTCGAAAGGTATTTGCATTCAAAATGTGCCGGACTTTCCTTTACCATCGGGCAGGGAGCATCGACTGCTTCAATTGCAGTAACGCCTGCACGCAGGAATTCATCCTCTTCAGCCGGCCATTCAACCGCAGATAGATTGACCGCTTCGCGCAAATCGTAGGTCGCCATGTTCCAGACAAACCATCCCGTTTCTTCAGCGTTCAATACGGTATGTTTGCGTGTGCCATCACTCAATTGGTTGGCGGCAAACATTACCAAAGGTGGATCAAAAGTCAGATTTTGCCATTGGCTGTAGGGTGCAAGGTTCGGGACCCCTTCCTTTGAGATTGAAGAAAGCCACCCAATCGGCCTTGGAACGGTGCAGGATTTGAAGGGTGAAAATGGCAGTGGACAGGCTTCTGAGCTGGGGGCATATTGCATGATTTTTCACCTTAATTGTTAAGGATTGAGGGCAAATTCAGCCGATGTTCGCGGGCGCAGGCCAAGGCGTCTTCATAGCCTGCATCGGCATGGCGCATAACACCGCTTGCCGGATCATTCCACAATACATTAGAGATACGCCTGTCAGCATCATGACTGCCGTCACAGCAGATAACCATGCCTGCATGCTGGGAAAATCCCATACCAACCCCGCCACCATGGTGCAGCGAAACCCAGGTGGCACCGCTGGCAGTGTTCAAAAGCGCATTTAGAAGTGGCCAGTCGGAAACCGCATCCGAGCCATCTTTCATTGCTTCGGTTTCGCGGTTCGGAGAGGCAACCGAGCCACTGTCGAGATGATCGCGACCGATTACCACCGGGGCTGATAACTCTCCATTCCTGACCATTTCATTGAAAGCAAGCCCGAGACGATGGCGTACGCCAAGGCCTACCCAGCAGATGCGGGCTGGCAAGCCTTGAAAGGCGATGCGCTCACGCGCCATATCCAGCCAATTATGCAAATGCGCATCGTCAACCAGTTCCTTGACCTTGGCATCGGTCTTGTAAATGTCCTCTGGTTCTCCGGACAGTGCGCACCACCGGAACGGCCCGATGCCACGGCAAAATAACGGTCTGATATAGGCTGGAACAAACCCAGGAAAGCTGAAAGCTGTCTCCAAACCTTCCTCGGATGCAACCTGACGGATATTATTGCCATAATCGAGGGTTGGAACACCAGAATTCCAGAAATCAACCATGGCTGCCACATGCGTCCGCATCGACGCTCGCGCTGCAGTCTCGACTTCCTTAGGGCTCGTTTCCTGCTTGGCTCGCCACTCGGCAATGGACCAGCCTTGTGGCAGATATCCGTGAAGCGGGTCATGGGCTGATGTCTGGTCGGTCACAATATCGGGCCGAATGCCACGTCTTACTAGTTCGGGGAAAATATCGGTGGCATTGCCAATCAGGGCGACTGATTTTGCCTCACCGGCAGTTGTCCAGCGATCAATCATGGCTAAGGCATCTTCAAGAGAATGAGTCTTTTCATCGACATACCGTGTGCGGAAACGAAAGTCAGCGCGCGCCTCGTCACATTCGACTGCCAAACAACAGGCACCAGCCATTACCGCGGCCAGTGGCTGGGCGCCTCCCATGCCGCCGAGCCCGGCTGTTAGAATCCAGCGACCGGTCAGGTTGCCACCATAATGCTGCCGCCCTGCCTCAACAAAGGTTTCATAGGTGCCCTGGACAATCCCTTGCGTGCCGATATAGATCCATGAGCCAGCCGTCATTTGCCCGTACATGGCAAGGCCGCGTTTGTCGAGTTCATTGAAATGATCCCATGTCGCCCAATGCGGAACCAGATTTGAATTGGCAATCAGCACGCGCGGTGCATCGGCATGCGTGCGAAAGACGCCAACCGGCTTTCCGGATTGCACCAGCAATGTCTGATCTGACTCAAGATCGCGAAGTGATGCAACGATCATATCGAAATCTTCCCAGGTTCTCGCTGCGCGGCCAATGCCGCCATAAACAACCAGCGCATGTGGGTCTTCAGCCACGTCGGGATGTAGATTATTCATCAGCATCCGAAGCGGGGCTTCAGTCAGCCAGCTTTTGGCGGAGATTTCTAACCCTGTAGGCGGAAATACATCGCGGGTGTTGTGGTGACTATTTTGCATTTTACACTCCTGATTCTGTTAGTGACTGCTTGTCCTGCCCAAAACACAGGGTGGCATATCAATGGCGTTGGTAATCATTTACGTTGCCCAGCAAACAGGCGAAGGTAGAGAGGGTTCAGGCCAATTCGATAGGCCAGTTCGGCTGGTTGTTCGACATCCCAGAGCGCAAGGTCGGCTCGCATTCCTGAACGCAGGATCCCGGTGTCATCCAGCCCCAGTGCCTTTGCAGCATTCCGGGTTGTGCCGGCAAGCGCTTCAGCAGGGGTCAGGCCAAACAAGGTGCAGCTCATGTTCATGGCAATCAGGATTGATGTCAAAGGTGACGAACCGGGATTAGCATCGGTGGCTAATGCCATCGGTACCTTATACGTCCGGAAAAGATCCACTGGAGGTTTTTGTGTTTCGCGCAGCGTGTAAAAAGCCCCCGGAAGAAGCACTGCAACGCTCCCTGCCTTGGCCAAAGCCAGAACATCTTCTTCGTTGGCATATTCAACATGATCGACCGAACACGCTTCATGTTTTGCTGCCAATAAACTACCGCCGCAGCGCGACAATTGCTCGGCATGAAGCTTCACCGGCAAGCCAAGCTCCTGTGCCTTTGCAAATAATGGAGCAAGCTGCTCGGCTGAAAAGGCAATGGATTCGCAAAAACCGTCAACAGCATCAACAAGACCTTCTTCATGCGCCGCCAGTAATGCCGGAATACATATGTTGGCGATGTAGTCTTCCGGCGAACCTCTGAAATCCGCCGGCATGGCATGTGCCCCAAGAAAGCTTGTGACAATGCGCACAGGGCGTTCAACGGCAAGTAACCGTGCCGCCTGCAGCATGCGCAATTCCGTGTCCCGATCTAGACCATATCCGGATTTAACCTCGATCACGCTTACCCCTTCCTTTAATAGGGCGTCGACACGGGGTAGGGCACTTCTGACAAGGTCTGCAACTGACATGGCGCGGGTGGCGCTTACGGTGGAAACGATCCCGCCTCCGGCGTTGGCAATTTCGGTATAGCTGGCACCGTTCAAGCGCATCTCGAATTCTCTCGCCCGGTTGCCGCCATGAACGATATGTGTGTGACAATCAATCAAAGCTGGTGTGAGCAGGCGGCCTTGGGCGTCGATATGGTCTATTGAGGGATCATCGACAAGATGTGGGGGTAGGTCTGCCATCGGCCCAATGGATTTGATTTGATCATTCCTGGCCAACAGGTAGCCATTTGAAAACAGGCCGAGTGGATTGCTGTACCGCGCGGCCGTTTTCATCGAAGAGGTGTGCGCGTCGAGCGTCGCAATTTCGGCATTTGTGATTAATGTCTGCATAGGAGACCTTGTTTTGCCTCAATATTTCCTTTATATGTACATACATAATAAACTGTCAACAGGAATCAATATGGCGATAATTCACGCTGAAATTGCTCTTCTTCCGGATGGCTGGAATCACAATATCTGTGTTGCAATGGCAAATGATGGGCGCATTTCCAAGGTGACCGCTGCGGATGAAATTACTGTTGCCGATATAAAGGTTGCTTGCCTGTTACCGTCGCCGGTCAATGTCCACAGTCATGCGTTTCAGCGGGCCATGGCAGGCTTGACTGAAAGGCGCGGCAAAAACCCTGGTGATAGCTTTTGGACCTGGCGTGAATTGATGTATCGTTTTCTTGATCAGTTGACGCCCGATCATGTCGAGGCAATAGCCGCAATGGTGCAATTGGAAATGCTGGAAGCTGGCTATGCGACGAATGTCGAGTTTCATTATCTACACCATGCACCAGATGGGACACGCTATGATAATCGTGCCGAGATGGCAGACAGGATTGCCGCCGCCGCTGCGCAGACCAGGATTGGCCTGACATTGTTGCCGGTGCATTATGAGTTTGGGGGGTGTGACGGACGTGCTTTGACGCGAGGTCAAATCCGCTTCCACAATGACCTTGATGGCTTTGCGGCGTTATGTAATGTCATCCAGCCAAGCCTCAAGTTATTGGCGCCAGATGCAGGCTTCGGCGTTGCCCCGCACAGTCTGCGAGCAGTCGCCAAGGATAGTTTTGCCCAGAGCCGCGCCTTGGCTGCCGGGGGGCCATTTCATATGCATCTTGCTGAGCAAACAGCTGAGGTTGATGAAGTTGTGCACCATCTTGGGCGCCGCCCCGTAGAATGGGTGCTTGAAAACATCGAGCCTGATGCAGATTGCTGTTTCATCCATTGCACGCAGATGTTGCCGCATGAAACAACGGCACTTGCGCAAACGGGGGCTGTCGCTGGCCTATGTCCTATAACCGAAGCTAGCCTGGGAGATGGGGTCTTTGACGGGGTCAACTGGCTGCAGGCTGGTGGTTGCATTGCCATCGGGTCGGACTCAAATATTCGTATTTCTCTGTCTGAAGAGCTACGAAGTCTGGAATATTCGCAGCGCCTCCGCGACCGGTCGCGCGCTGCCCTTGCGACATCCAAGCTGTCAACTGGCCGGCGTATTTTTGACGCCATGACGCTGGGCGGTGCGCAGGCCGCCGGACGAAAAACCGGGCGGATAGAAACCGGGTACTGGGCCGATTTGATGGCCATAGACACCTTAACTATCGAGGCCAGTGGATTACCAGGTGATGTGATCCTAGACAGTTTCATCTTCGCTGGAGATGATCGTCTGGTCCGAGAGGTTTGGTCGGCGGGTCGGCATGTTGTCACCGATGGCCGGCATTTTGCCCATGAGCAGATCACAAGCGCCTATCGCAGCGTTTTGTCCGATTTGCGCGACCGGCTTTAAGAGAGATGGCTTTGAACCAATCGTCGCGGACAAACTGGCAGAAGGTTATGGCCGAAGTTGAACGTCGGATTTACACCCGCGAGTGGCAGCCTGGCCAGTCCATTCCCAATGAGGCTGATCTTGCAGTGGAATTTCGTTGTGCTCGAGTCACGGTAAACCGGGCTTTGCGCACGCTTGCTGATGCTGGACTTCTGGACCGGCGACGGAAGTCTGGGACACGTGTGGCATTGCACCCGGTAAGGAAAGCGACGCTGCAGATACCACTTATTCGTAAGGAAATTGAGGCGAGCAAAAAATCGTACGGTTATAATCTGTTGCTTCAGGAACTCGCGCTGGCGCCAGAATTTGTCAGTGACCGATTTGGATTGGCAAGCGACGTATTGTTGCTTCACATCGTGGCGCTTCACACAGCCAATGGGAAGCCCTATGTCATCGAGGACCGCTGGATTAACGTAAGTGCTATACCAGAGGTCATGTCTGTGAGCTTTGCCAAACTAAGCGCTAATGAATGGCTTGTGCAAAGCATCCCTTACACGCATGGCGATATTGCGTTTGGTGTGCTGAACGCTGGCAAAGAACAGGCACGCCTGTTGGGTACAGAACCGAGTAAGGCCTTGTTTGAGATTGAGCGAACAACTTGGGACCATGCCACTGCACTGACGACAGTGCAGCTGGTTTTTCATGTAGGTTACCGGAAGCATGCGAGTCTCTGATTGGGGGCGGTTGCCTTAACTAAAACAGTTAGACCAATAGTGCCGGCGAAGGTAGCGGTCAACTTAGCTGTTGAAAATGTAATCAACTCGTTATTTGATTATAGAGGAAATAGGTGCTGGCTTTAATCTAGATACTCGTCTTCAAACCCACTTCTTAATGTTAGGGTCTTGAGCAAATCCTGCCCCCGCAACAAATGAGACCCTAAATAACTACATAATCAACGTGCAAGTAACGGCGGTTGCGTGCCCCCGCAACCATTGTTATTTGCGCCCCCTTGCTTTCGGCCAGGGGGTATTTGTTTTTGCCAACTTTACTGGAAAATTTGATGATTAGTTTGCAGCTGTAG
>Ga0181559_10006609_pt1 | contig 10907 bp, 7 predicted proteins | sample 011ome_21_FD_133752 | JGI IMG/M metagenome (GOLD analysis project Ga0181559, IMG submission 133752) | Coastal salt marsh microbial communities from the Groves Creek Marsh, Skidaway Island, Georgia - 011508AT metaG (megahit assembly) | ecosystem: Environmental > Aquatic > Marine > Intertidal zone... | reverse complement strand
GCGCCGCGTGCGCGCTCGCCAGGCTGTCGCCCGGAAGGTTCAAACGCCTGGACCTATCGCACTGCCGCGGCGTTAGCCGCGAGACTCGCCGCGCCGCCGAGGGGGGGGACCTCGCGCGCGCGCGCCGGGAGGCGGCGGCGGTTGCGGACGCGGCGCAGGTTGTTGCCTTGGACAGGATGTGCGTGGCGTGCGCGGGCGCTCCAGAGAGCGCCGGTGGCGATGACGACGAGAACGGGTAACTAGCCTCGTCTTCGCGTTTGTAGGATACAAGTGTAGACTCCCGTGTGTTTTTTCCTAAAAGGTCTTATCGATTCTCTGCGACGGATGACATTGTCGCGCGCGCTCGCGAGTGGCGCCCCGCTTCGCGGCCGTGACGGCACCCGCGCGTCAAATCATAGCGCGCCGCTCCGTGGCGATGCGCGCGCTCGCGACGGGCCCGCGCGTGGCGCTCGCCGCGGACGCGAGGCGTGACGCGCATCACCGGGTCGCGAGAGAAGTCGCCGCCGCCGCGGCGCCCCGCCGACACGTCGTCGGCGCGCGCCGCGACGCGCACGCGCGGTCGCCGGGCCCAAGCGCGCGCTGGCCGCCGCCCCGGGGCTTCGCCACGGGCCCTCCCGGCGTCGCGTCCGCCCCTCCGGCCGTCGTGCGCGCCTCCGCGTCGGACGCGCCCGACCGCGGCCCCGGGTTCGGGTTGGGCTCGCGCGCGCTGGATGCGTCCCGCCTGGACGCTCGCGGGCGCGTGCCCGTGGGCGCGCGCACCGTGATCCTCGGCATCGAGACCAGCTGCGACGACACCGGCGCCGCCGTGGTCACGGGCGACGGGCGCGTGCTGGGCGAGGCGCTCGCGAGCCAGGGCGAGATCCACGCGCGCTGGGGGGGGGTCGTGCCCAACCTCGCGCGCGAGGCGCACGAAAGCGCCATCGACGACGTCGTGGCGCGCGCGCTCGCCGCCGCGAACGTTTCGCCAGAAAATCTCTCCGCGGTGGCCGTCACCGTGGGCCCCGGGCTGTCCATGTGCCTGCGCGTGGGCGTCGTCAAGGCGCAGGACCTGTGTCACCAGCACGGGCTGCCCATCGTGCCGGTGCACCACATGGAAGCGCACGCTCTCGTCGCTCGCGTCGGCGACGGCGAAACGGCGAACGAATCGAACGAATCGAACGACGACGACGACGACGCGCTCGGTCGCGCGCCGTTCCCGTTCCTCGCGCTGCTCGTGTCGGGCGGGCACAACCAGCTGATCCTCGCGCGCGGCGTCGGCGAGTACCGCGTCTTAGGCGGCGCGCTGGACGACGCGCTCGGCGAGGCGTACGACAAGACAGCCAGGCTCCTGGGTTTGGACGTCGGGGGCGGCGGGGGCCCGGCGCTGGAGGCGCTCGCGCGGCGCGGGGACCCGAAGGCGTACCGGTTCCCCGTGCCCCTGCGCCGGCGCAAGGACTGCGACTTCTCCTACGCTGGGCTCAAGACCGCCGTGCGGCTCGCCATAGAGCGCGACCTGGGGAAGCCCGCGGACGGGGACGCGTTCGCGCGCGCGCGGGGTTTGAGCGACGACGACGACGCGAGCGAGGGCGACGCGGAGGACCCTTCGTTCTCCGCGGAGGAGACCGCGCGCCGCGACGCGGTCCGCGCGGACATCGCGGCGTCGTTCCAGGCGGCGGCGGTGAAGCACCTGGAGGAGCGCACGCGGCGCGCCATCGCGTGGGCCAGGGAGAGCCTGGCGAACGACACGAAACCGGAACCGTCTGGAAACCTGTCGTGCGTCGTCGTCGCCGGAGGCGTCGCGTCGAACGCGACCGTTCGCGCGACACTCGGCGCGGTCGCCTCCGAGGCGGGCTTGCCGCTGGTGCTCCCGCCGCCGCGGTGGTGCACGGACAACGGCGTGATGGTGGCGTGGGCGGGCGTCGAGCGGTTCGCACTCGGGCTCGCGGAGGAGGCGCCCTCCGCCGAGCAGGTGTCGACGCCGACGGAGGAGGAGCCGAGCCGAAAAACGCGGCGCGAAGTGCCGCTGTTGCCGCGGTGGCCGCTGGGCACCAAAGACGCGCGCGCGACGGGGGAGGTGAAGAGCTCGAAGACAGCGCGAATCGCGCCGCCGCTGCGGGGGGTGTCCGGGTGAGGCGAAAACGACACACGGCTCGTTGAAAGTACACGCGGTGGGTGTTTGTTTGCGTTTGCGTACGCGTTTGTGTACGCGCGCGTGTTTTTTTCGCCACCTTCGTTCGAACGTCGCGATTCCCTCAGTCATATTTGACTCCGCCTTCGCGATGAACACGCGGTTTCGGCGGTTTCGGCGGTTTCGGCTCGGACCCGGTCGTGCGTTTTTATTCCGACGAAATCGCGCCCACAACGGCCGAATCGCGGAAATTCTCGAGTCACAGACCAGGACCGGACAAATTTGTCCCGTTGAGTGCGAAAAACCGGGTGAAGAGCCGTAGCTTTTTCCGTGTGTTTCCCTCGCGCGAGATCCGCGTCGCGCGTACTTCGCACCGCGCGCGCACGCACGGTACGAACGTTGCTCACGGAGCGTGTGAGGCATCGCACGCCGCTGAGCCCTCTACGTCGCGCGGTCGAGAGACACGCACGCACACGCGCGCCGCACACCTCGCGCCCGTGTTCGGCGAATCCCCGGACAACGGATCCCGCCCTCGCACCTCCAGTCACGCCATGCCGGCCGTCAGCAAGGCGGGCGCGGGGGCGCCCAAGCGCGCCGCGGCGGCTCCCGCGATCGTGGAGGACCCGTCCACGCTCGTACCGTGCCCCGTGATCACCGCGCACCCCAACGGGTTCGTCGAACGCACGGAGCCCGAGCGCGAGACGCACGAAGTTCGGTGCGTCCTCCCCACCCGCTCGAGCGTCTTCCCGACAACGGCACATCGCGCGGCTCGGACGCGCGCGCGCCGCGCCGCGCGTCCCGCGAGGCGTATCGCGCCACGCGCCGAGAAACTCAGGCGCGCGGCGTCCCCGTCGACGCGCGCGCGCGCGGCTCGCCGCGCACGCGCCGATACGCCGCGCGCGCCGACCGCGCGTCCCCGCACCCTCCCGACCGCACCGTTTCTCCCACACGCGGCGCTTTTCGGATCTGCGCGCGCGTGGCCGAAGACGACGCCACCTCTCCACTGAATACCCGTACGGAAAAAAACCCAAAACTGACGGTCCGTTTCACGCGACCGAAAACCTCCCCCGCGCAGCGCGTACAAACTCGGCAAGAAGAAGCGTTCGTACAACCAGGTGGAGTTGACGTTCGACAAGGCTTCTTTCGGCAAGCGTTTCGGCGTGAACGCCGGTGAACGCTCCGACGACCCGTCCGCTTTGAACATCTACGAGGCGACGGAGCGGAGCTTCTCGCTGGACGTGCCGCACGAGATGCGCGACAGCGCTTTGGAGTACGAGCTCAAGCTGTACAACGGCGCGAACGTGCGCGCGCTCATCTACCTGGTGTACGCGGAGCCGCTTACGGGTGCGAAAGCGCCCGGTCAAACCCCCGCGCTCGGTTTGAACGGCGCGCCCTTGACGGACGACGGCGGCGACAACGCGTGGCTGCCGGTGACGCGCGCGCGCTGCGCTAAGGGGTGCGCGGGGCCCATCCTCTCGGCGATCCAGCGCTTCGGAAAGCAGGGTCGCACGCAGAAAGGGGGCGCGGGGAAGGAACCCTTGAAGCCTGACTCGGGGCAGGACAAGTGGAAGGACGCGCGCAACCTGTTCATCAGCATCGACGAGGCGTCCAACCACGTCTGCGCGTTCGGGCCCAACAAGTGCAAGGTTTTCAGGTGCGTCCCGGAGTTTTCTTCTCTCGATTCTCTCGAACGGTCGTTTTCCCGCAAACGCAGCACGAACGAACAGTCGCACGTTTCGCGAAACTCGAATTTCGCGTATCCGTTTTTTCGTCGCTAAAAAACGAAAAGACGACTCACGCGTTCATTTCCCTCCCCTCGCCGCCTCCGCGACGCGACAGACTTTTGTTCGGGATCTTCTCCGAGGACGGCGACGCTTTCCTGGGAAGCGGCGTCTCCGGCCCCATCCGCGTCCTCGCCAACAACGACGTGCCCAAGGGCGCGGCGTGCCTCCGCATCCGGTGCTCGCTCGGAGGTACGCGCGTCTCGCTCGGTCCCCGCTTCTACCTACGTCGCGCGACGCGCGGAATTCAGCCATCCCGGAACGCGCGGGACGTCCCCGGGGATACCCGGGGCGCCCCGGGGACGCGCGCGCGCGTCCCGGCACACCCCGTTTTGATATCCCGCACCGCCCCCGCGCGCCCCCGGGTGCCCCCGGCCGCCCCCGCCGCCCCTCCCCTCTGACCCGTTCCCTCCCCTCGCGTCGCGACCGAAACCGCCGACGCCTTCCGAATCCGCAGCCGACTGGAAGGGCTGGAAGGCACCCGTCGCGCTGGACGCGAACCGCGCGCCGGTCCCCCCCCACGACGCGCACGTCGCGCCCGGGCGCGCGTCGCACGGCGGCGGCCGCGCCTCCTTCCCCACGGGGGGCAAGCGCGCCGCGGGCCTCACCGAGCGGGGCGCGCGCGGAGGGGGAGGCTCGCCCAAGCGCGCGCGCGTGGACGCGCCGGGTCACGGCGTGTCGTTGCCGCGCCGAGACCCGCACCCGCTGGCCGGTTCCGCCTCCGAGCTGTTCGGCGGCTTCGACGTCGCGCCCTCCGGCATGGGCGCATACGACGCCTACCCCGGGTTCAAGGACGTGCTTGTCGGGCACGTGCTGCCGCCCGCCGCGCACGCGCACGCGGGCACCCCGGACGGCGCGGTGGGCAAATCCTTCGCCGACGTCTTCACCACGCCCGGCGACTTCGCCGGCGGGTTCGCGCCGTCTTTGCTTCCTCTCGGCGGGAACCCCTTCGCGTTGCCGCTGATGGACGGCGGCAAGCTCCCCGGGCCCGGCCCGGACGCCGCGGGCATCGCGCCCCACGCGATGCTCAACCTGGGCGAGCCCCCGGTGTACACGCCGGGCAGCGGCGCGAAGGGCGCGCTGGCGGAGGACCGCGGCGACGCCGCGGGAGGGACCCGAGCGCCGGCGCGCGACAAGTTGACGCCGACGCGAGCGCCGCGCCTGGACTCGGCGGGTCCCGGTGCCGCCGCGCACCTCAACTCGGCGGGCGCGTCCCTGGGCTCGCTCGGGTCGCTCGGGTCGCTCGGGTCCGCGTTCAAGCAGAGCCCACTGTCCGTGGCGAACAAAAACAAGACGCGCTCGGTGACGGGCGCCGCCGCCGCGCGCAGGGAGGCGAGGGAGAAGAGCGAGGCGACGGAGCAGGCGCGCGCCGCCGTGGCGGCGTCCGCGCCGGTGCCCGCCGACGCGGCGTCACCCCCCGCCGCCGCCGAGGAGAACGCGCCGGGCGCGCTCACCAAGAGCTTTTCGGCTGCCCACCCGCACGCCTCCGCTTCCGACGGCGTGCACAAGGCTGTTTTGTCGCCGCACAGCTGGCTGCTGTCCGTGCTCGGCTCGGGCGCGCGCGACGGCGCCGCCGCCAAGGCTGCAGCGCAGCACGCCGCCGCCGCGATGGACGCCTCCGCCTCGGCGTCGGCGCGCGACTCGCTTGACGCGCTCTTCGCCGAGCCGCTCACGGGCGGATCCAACAAGGCGCCCACGCCCGCGACGGTGATGGGCGGAGGCGAGATGGGCTCCGTCGCGCCCGCCACCGCCGCCGCACACGCGGACGCGGCAGCCATGCCCCCCCCCGCGGCGCTCCCCGCCACCGCCAACCACGCCGCCGGCGCCGGACTGGCGCACACCGTCGGCGGCGGCGTGGTTGGCGATCGTATGGCGCTTAGTCAGGGCGCCGCCTCGCGCCTGAAGGACTCGGCGCGCGGGTTCCAGCCCGCGCCCGGCGCGCACCCCGCGCGGAGGCTGGGCATGGACACGGCGTTCCAGGCTGCCGCCTTCGGCGGCGGGATGCACCCCGCCGCGGGCGCCGGCGACGCCGAAGGCCTGTCCCGCGGCGCGCTGCTGAGCTCGGCGGGTGACCGCTCGCCCGACGGCCTCGCGCCGACGCGGCTTCTCTTCTCGCCGCTCACCGAGGCGCAGAAGCGACGCTCGCGCTTCGAGGCGGCGGAGGAGCCCCTCGCGGCGGCCGAGCTCTCCTCGGCGCGCAAGGTGGGGCTCATGCAGAGCGACGCGCCCTGGATGAGCCCCGGGGAGACCGCCAGGCGGGCCTCCGCGGGCGTCTTCATGCACGCCGCGGATGCCGGCGGGCACCCCGCCGCGCCCCGCCCCGGCGGCGCGGGCGCGGGGCCGGGGGACCCCGGGTACGCGCGCAAGGACCACTCGCTGGCGTCCATCACCGACCGCATCGTGGGCGAGTTCGACGCCGCGAACGTGGGCGACGCCGTGGGCGGGGGGCAGCCCGCTGTGGTGAAGAACGCGGACGGCTCCGCGCAGCGCCCCTCCGGCTCCACCGCGCCGTGGCACGGGAACGTCCCGGTGGACGCGCTCGCCGAGCGCCTGGGGGTGAAGCGCCGCCGGCTGTACGACGTGATGAACGTGCTCGAGGCGGTGGGCGTGACGGAGCGCATCAGCAAGGGCGCGTGCAAATGGCACGGCGCGTCGCGCGTCGAGGCGAGCCTCGAGAAGATAAGCAAAAGCGCGGGCGAGGTGGAGGATGCGGAATTGTCCGGCGACGCATCCTCGCTCAAGAGCCTCGCCACGCGACTCATGCGGCGCGTCGGCGCCTCCGCCGGCGCGCCCGTGGCTTTCGACGCGTGCGCGGCGGCGATGAAGCTGGGCGGCGTGCCCGCGCCGGACGCGCCCGGCGCGCACGGCACGGGCGCGCTCGCGGGCGCGGCGCGGCGGCTGCACGACGTCGCGTCCATCCTGATCCGCGTCGGCGTGCTGGCCTTCGTCGAGCACGAGGGCAAAGCCAAGGGCCGCGGCGACCTCAAGTGGCTGGGCGCGCGCTCCGTCACCGCCAGGCTGGCGGAGGGCGCCGACGGCGCCGTCGCCGAGAAGGGGTACGGCGCCGGCGCCGCCGCCGCGGCGAAGGCTGGTGACACTTACCCCGCGAACAACGCCTACGCGCACATGGCGTACTACGCGCCCGCGGAGGGCGCCTACGGCGCGAAGACGGCGCAATACGGCGCCGACCCCAACGCGGCGGCGGCGAAGCAGGCGACGCGGCTGTCGAGCTTTTTCCAGCGCGCGCCGGCGTACGCGGGTTTGGTCCCCCCCGCGGAGGTGGGCGGCGCGCGCGCCGGCGCGCGCCGGGTGTCCTCCGTCTCGTTCGGCGCGGAGCCGCTGGACCGCGCCGGCGCGTCCATCTTCTCGCCCCCCTCCGGCGCGCGGGGCGCCCCGCGGGACGCGGCGGAGGCGGCGGCGGCGGCGGCGGCGCTGATGCGCTCGCCCGAGTGGATCGCGCAGCTCTCGATGGCCACCGCGGGCGCCCCCGCGGGCGGCGCGCTCTCCGCGCCCTCGCCCGCGGCCGGGGGGCTGGGCGCGGGCGCGCTGAACCCCGCCTGGGCATCGCCCGCGGCGGTGGCGCCGCTGCAGGCTCTGTACGCCTGGTACAGCGGGAACGCGCACCGCGTCGGCGGGAAAACCAACGGCGAGGGCGCGGCGCGGCGCGCCGAGACGCCGGCGTCCGCCGGGCTCAGCGGCTTGTCCTCTTTGTTCGACGGGACTTCGCCCGCGGAGGTGGAGGCGGCGATGCACCGTGAGGCGATGCACGCTGCGGCGGCGGCGGCGGTGCAGGCGGCGATGGGGGGGGTCACCGCGGTGCCCGAGGGAAAGGGTGACCCCGCGATGGCGTTTAGGCGACGGGACGCGGCGCGGCGCGGCGAAGCGGCGGAATCCGCGTTGCGGCGCTAACGCGAGCGAACGCGAACGACTTTTGCGCGTTCGAGCGACATCTTACCGCGCGATCGGGGGCGTGATACGTATTACGCACGAACAGTGTACTATCCTGTGTCGTTTCACACGAAACGACGCATTCGGGTCAGAAGGGGGGTGAGGACGAACCATTCAGGGACGGTTGTTTCGGGGAGACGGGGTAGAAGACGCGAGCGTTTCGTTTGTGAAAAACCACGTATGGGGATTCGCGCGTCTTGTCATTGATGATTCGTAAAAAAACTCATCGGTCGTCGTCGGGGCACCCCGCGCTCCGCGCCCACGCCACGACGTGCGCGTGTCCGTTCTTCCGCGCGAGCGTGATCGTGCGCGTGTCCCACGGACAGCCCCGCCGCACGCACCACTGCACCACCTCGAGGTGCCCCTTCTCCGCCGCCGCCGCGCACGTCTCAGCGTCCCACGGGCACTTGGGGTAGGAAACCTCTCGCGCCCAGCGCAGCATCTCCACGCTCCCCCCCCCCGCCGCGAACGCGCAGAGCACGTCCCACGGGAACCCGCACCCCTCCGCGCGCGCCCACACCAGCACGCGCACGTTCCCCGCCTGCGCCGCAGCCGCGCACACGCGCCAGTCCCACGGCATGCCGTTGGCCCGCGCCCAACGCGCCATGCGCAGCGTCCGGCAGCTCGACGACACCGTCAGCTGCGCGCGCGCGCCCGCGCGGACGGTGGCGTGCCTCGCGGCGCGCGAGACGCGAGCGAGCATCGCGGTGTCGTGCGCGCCCAGCCGCGTCAGGACCTCGCGCTCGAACACCTCGGGCAACACGTGGCCTTGCACGAAGCCCTCCATGGCGGCGGACCGCGTGCGGCGCGAGCGCGAGTGCGACGCGTCCGCTGAGGTGGCACTGGGAGTTTCGCGGGCTTTTGGTGGACAAACGCAGTTCCGCGGCGAAACGATACGCGTTACGTAAACGTTTGGTTACGTAGTTTTCCGTTACAAACGCCCCCGCACCGGGAGGCGCGCCTCATGGCTCTCCACCCACCCGTTTATCCCGAGGGTCCCCGCGGACCCCTCCTCGCACCCGCTGTTATCTGCTCGCAATACAAGTCATGAAAAAAGAAAAAAAGGTTTCGTCTTTTTCCGCGCACGTCGCGTCGGCGAACGTTATTACGCGTCGTTCTCGAGACCATCATCACGTTATTACGCGAATCATTACGCGACTCGTAAAACTCACTTGTCGACGTTGGCGATGTTGACGCGCAGGACCCGCCCGTCGACGTCCTGGCCGTTGAGCTGGCGCACAACCTCCTCCGCCTCCTCGGTGCTGGCCATGGTGACGAAGCCGAAGCCGCGCGAGCGGCCGGTTTCGCGATCGGTGATGAGGCGCGAATCCTCAACCGTGCCAAACTCGCCGCACAGATCCTGCAGGTCGAGGTGGTCCATCCCCCACGACAGGTTGCCGAAGTAGATTTTGCGCGCGTCGAACGCGTACGAGGACTCGCGAGGTTCGCGGGGAGCGCGCTCGGGGCGGTCACCGCGCGCCACGGAGATGTTCACGCGAAGAGGCCGCCCGTCCACTTCCTGTGAAGACCGAACGAAAAGAGAGACGAACGAGCGTGATTGGATCGATCGTGACTTTGTCAGTGTCGTGCGTGAGGGAAAAACGTGCTCATTTACTCTTTATGACGACTGAAAGCCTTGTGCGAAGACTTCCCGACCGCCGCCAGACACCACGTCGCGTTTGTTATCTCGGGGCGCTTTGGCGATGCGGAATTCGCGATGATTGGGGAGGGGGCGCACGTACCACGCCGTCGAGCTCGGCGATGGCCTTGTCCGCGCTCGCCTGATCGGCGAGGGTGACGAACCCAAAGCCACGCGAGCGGCCGGATTCGTTGTCCTTGACCACGGTCATCTCCGAGGCGTCGTACTCGCCGAACAGGTCCCCGAGCGACGCGTCGTCCATGCCCCAGGACAGGTTTCCGACGTACAGCTTGACCGGCCCTTCGGCGGGCGCCTCGGCGCCCTCCTCGTCCGCGGCGAACGCGGTGAGGTGGAACGCGCGCGCGGCGATGGGCGCACGGAACGCGCTCGAGACGCCGGACGCGGCGAGGCCGTTGAAGTGACGCGCGGGCACGGAGATGCGCGCGAACGCCGGCGCAGCCTTCGCGGCGGGAACCGCCGCCTTCGCGGCGCGGCCGCCAACCGACGCGGCGACGGGGGCGGTGAGCATGGCGCGAGCGTTCGTGAGCGTGAAAGCAGCCATTTTCCTGGACATCAAGTGTCACACGGAACTGTCCTGCGGACGGAAGTGGGTCGCGAGCGGAGAGCGCTGCGCGGTGTGCGCGCGCCGGCGACGATCCGCCGCGTCGAGCGGCATCCGAAACTCCGACGCGGCGAGCGTCAATTTTAGGTTCCGCTGCACTGCTGGAGCTGCCCCGAGCCGACGGGAAAATCGCCAAGGGAAGAAGAAAAACCACGAAAAGCGCTCGAGTTTCGTCCGTGATCATCATCACGATGAGAATACGAGCGCGCGTTTCGCGGCGCTCGAAGGAAGGGTACCTAAACTAAAATGACATTGATATGGATATCACATCTCGGTGTGATAGCCTCTTCGCTCACCAGCCTTCCTGCCGCACCCTGCGCACGTCCTCCGCGTCGCGTGTGCCTTCCGGGAACCGCGTGAGCCGAGCGACGCCCGCGTTGAACGTGCTCGCCATGAGCCGCATCAGCTCCAGCCCCGGTTCGGTCACGACCTCGCCGGCTTGCAGCTTGAACCCCGCGCTCGCGTCCCACGCCGGGGGCAGTGGTATTTGCTCCAAAACGGTGAAGTGCGCGCTCGACCCTGAACCCCCGCGGAACGACCGCTTGTCGAACCTCCACAGCTCCTTCCCGGCGCGATCGCTCAGGATGGGCGACCACGTGTAGTGCATTAAACATCCAGCGCCCAAGTCCGTGTCCGCCGGCGGCTGCACCATCAGTTTGTTCAGCGGCACCGGCGGGTAGTGCACCGTCACGCCGACTTTTCGCGCCGCGAAGTCGAACGCGTACATGTCACGCACCCACCCGAACACGCGCTTCACCACCGCGTCGCTCTCCCCGAACTCCACGGCGTCCGCCCACGCCGCGCTCAGAG
>Ga0181559_10006605_pt1 | contig 10911 bp, 6 predicted proteins | sample 011ome_21_FD_133752 | JGI IMG/M metagenome (GOLD analysis project Ga0181559, IMG submission 133752) | Coastal salt marsh microbial communities from the Groves Creek Marsh, Skidaway Island, Georgia - 011508AT metaG (megahit assembly) | ecosystem: Environmental > Aquatic > Marine > Intertidal zone... | reverse complement strand
TGTCCCACGTCAAAATCGCCACCGCCCCTGAGCAACTGAATTCAACGCGGATTGCAACCGGCGAAGCCGACGCGTTGATCGGGGCTGATGTGATCGTCGCTGCAGGAGACGAAGTGCTCGCCACTTTAGTCCCCGGCAAGAGCATCGGCGTGGTTTCTACCCACCTGACGCCAACCGCAGAATTTTCGCGCAATCCGGACTGGAACATTGATGAACGTCTACTGCTGCAACGCCTAGACGGTGTCGCCCTCGACCAGCTGATCAAGCTCGACAGCATCCTGTTAGCCGAACGGGTGTTGGGCGATGCCGTATTCGCTAACACCCTGCTGCTGGGCGCAGCCTGGCAACTTGGTGGTATCCCGGTCAGCCATGAGGCAATCATGCGCGCTCTGGAACTCAATGGTGTTGCGGTTGAAATGAACCATCGGGCGTTTGAGCTTGGCAGGTTTGCCGCACACGATCTTTCTGCCGCGAATGCGTTGCTGGCGACTGGCGCCCTGACGAGCGAGGCGAGCGAAGATCTCGACACTCTGATCGAGCGGCGTGCAGACTTTTTGGTTCAATATCAGAACCAAGGCCTAGCAGACCGGTATCGTGCCCGCGTTGCACAGGTGAGGCAGCAGGAGGTGGCTTTCGATTCAACACTGCGCGTGACACAGGCAGTGGCTCGCTATTACTTCAAGGTCTTGGCGCACAAAGATGAATGGGAAGTGGCTCGCTTGTACGCAGCGCCAGACTTTCAGCAGGCTCTCAAAGACACTTTTGACGGTGACTTAAAACTCACCTTTCATATCGGTGGCTGGCCATTCGGCAAAGCCGTCCCTAACTCGAGCAAAATCATTAAACGCCCTGCGGGTGCGTGGGTCATGACCGCTTTCAAGGCCATGGCAGCGCTGCGCGGCCTGCGCGGATCCTGGCTGGACCCATTCAAACATTCGGACGAGGCCCAAGCAGCCCGCTCGCTGGTCGCTCAATACGAAGCCGACATCGACCGCATACTCCAAGTGATGGACCGCACCAACCTCAAAGCTGTGCAACGTCTGGTCGAGATACCCGAGCTTATCAGAGGCTATGGCCACGTGCGCGAGGCCCACACTGCACGTGCTCAGACACAACGAACTGAGTGTCTTGCTGACTTGCTGGCAACCTCCGCAGACAGCCGGATCATCGCCAAAGCCGGCTGAATCGCAACCCTCGAGCGCGATTCAACCCAGCAGTAGTCGCGGCGACTCCCGCCCAGCATCACCATGACCGAGGGGTCTGGCGCGCATCGCCCTGTTTTAAGGAGATCGCCAAGTCAAGCCGAGTCGATCTCTGTCGCCGTTGCCATTGTGGTCTTATGACAGACCCCTTGAATCAAGCATCACGCACCAAATTCTAGGCCTTCAAACTCACCTTTCTCACGCCATTGCGCAAGCATCTCGAAGAACTTGATCGAACCACCACCATAGGGGGCTGATTGAGCTGCGTTCGGGTTCGGCTTCCCCTCATTATTGTAATACCCCGGCGTACAATCCGGACCGCCAAGCCCACCTAATGGGCCGCCGCTAAAGCCTAAAATTGTCTGAACCCATTCATCCTCAGCGGCTTGCGTGACTTCAACCGTTTGATGTCCGGCCTCTAGCGCATGCGCCATAATGAACGCCTGGTGCACCGCAGTCTCGTCCAGCAGATGCGGGAAATTCGCCGTGAACGCTCCTTGCGAGGTGTTCATGATGAACAGATTCGGAAATCCATGACTGCCCATCCCATGCAGTGTTCTGGTGCCTTCCTGCCAGTGATCGCTCAACGCAATACCTTCTCGACCATACACTTCATAGCCCGAACGCCGAGTGTAACTGGTGCCCACCTCAAAACCCGTGCCATAGATCAGGCAGTCAATCTCGTATTCCACGCCGCCCACAACAACACCCTTTTCAGTAATGCGCTCAACGCCTTGACCATCCGTATCCACCAGCGTGACATTGGGTCGATTAAAAGTGGGCAGGAAATCATCGTTGAATGTTGGGCGCTTACAAAACATCTTGTAGTAAGGCTTGAGTTTTTCAGCCACCTCTGGATTTTCTACCTGCTCATCGACGCGGTCGCGTATCTCCTCCATTTTCTCGAAATTGGCCATTTCGATCATGTCCTCAAGCGACATATTGTCGCCGGGCTTTGCATTTTGGAATTGAGTCATCATCTTGCCGATCAGGTCGGTCCAGCCGTCGTTAACCAAATCCTCTGACTGAGGAATACCGGAGATCAATGCGTTGAAGTTCTCCATACGAGCTTTCTGCCAGCCTTCTGGCAAGCTGTTAGCCCACTCCGGGTCGGTTGGCGCATTGCCGCGCAAATCCACCGTCGAGGGCGTGCGTTGGAAGACATACAGCTGCTGCGCTGTTTCTCCTAAAAAAGGCACACACTGTATCGAGGTGGCGCCCGTGCCGATGATGCCCACTTTTTTATCTGTCAACTTATCCAAACCGCCTAACGGCCCACCGCCAGTGTAGTCATAATCCCAGCGACTGGTGTGAAAGCTGTGTCCTTGAAATTTTTCGATACCGGGTATACCTGGCAATTTGGGACGGTGTAATGGTCCATTTGCCATGGAAACAAAACGCGCCTTAATCGCGTCTCCTTGATTGGTTTTGACTATCCAACGCTCCAGATCAGACGACCAACGCAATTCCGTAACCTCGGTCTGAAAAAGCGCCTGATCGTAGAGGTTGAAATGGCGTGCTATGCGGTCACTGTGCTCCAGTATCTCTTTGGCGTACGCATATTTTTCGCGTGGGATGTAGCCCGTTTCCTCAAGCAAAGGCAGGTAGCAATAGGCTTCGATATCACACTGGGCCCCGGGGTAGCGATTCCAATACCAGGTGCCACCGAAACTGCCCCCTTTTTCAATCAACAGAAAATCGTCCACACCGGCATCTCGCAGCCTGGCTGCTGCCTGCATGCCGCCAAAACCGCCGCCAATTAATACCACATCAACCTCATCGGTCACCGGCGTGCGCTCAATGCGCTGCTCTATGTACGGGTCTTCCAGGTAGTCTGCGAACTCACCCGCCATTTCGACATATTGTTCGTTACCCTCTTCGCGCAGCCGTTTGTCTCGCTCTATGCGATAACGCTCGCGCAATGCGTCAGGATCAAAATTTTTGTGTTGTACTGATTCTGCCATTTCGATGCAACTCCCTAGGTACGGCTTTTAGGTTATGGGTTTAGGTTCCGGGTAATATCTCACTCCACCCCCCGAGCAATTTACTATAGCTGAAATCCTGGGCTTGGTCTTACACCGAAATCACGGGGCTTTCGCAACTTGAACGCCCCATCTGATGCGCCGAGGAAAACTGAAGTTGTAACCCGTACACTGTGTTCGATTCCCCTCAAATACCAGGAGCAAACCCTATGCAAGACAGTCAAAAACGCGTCCGGTGGGTTTACGAATCTACCTCCAATGCAGAACTTGAAGCACGTTATGACCAATGGGCAGACATGTACGAACAGGATCTTGCGAGCAAGTTTGCATGGAATGCACCCGAGCGCACGGTCGCGGTGTTCTCAAAGTGGGTGCAGCAGAACGCGAGCATTTTGGATGCTGGCGCCGGCACCGGGCTCGTCGGCGAAGCACTGATCAAAGCCGGCTACCGCGGAGGCTCGCTCACCGCCATTGACCTGTCGCGTGGCATGCTCGCGCAGGCAAGGCGTAAGGGTATCTACCGCCACGCACATCAGATGGCCTTGGGCGAACCACTGGATTTTCCTGACGATATTTTCGACGCGGCTATCTGTGTGGGTGTTTTCACCCAAGGCCATGCGCCTGCACACGCACTCAGGGAACTCGTCCGCATCACTCGCCCCGGCGGACACATTGTGTTCAGTCTGAAAGTCGATACCTATGAAACCGGGGGCTTTTGTGCTCAACAAGAGGCACTGGTCGCGCAAAAGGCCTGGCTGTTGGAAGAATCAACGGAACGCTTTCAACCGCTGCCCAAGGGTGAACCCGAGGTCTGGCACCAAATTTGGGCCTATCGGGTCACCTGAGGTGGCGTTTAGCGTTCCACAAGCCAGTCGACGTCACCACAGCCTCACCGAACCAAACGCGTAGCAGCGCGCCGCATTCCGGCGGTTTCACTAGGCATCTCGCACGGCTGGGTCGACGCGCGCAAGCGGGCGCCTCAAGTCGGACACAGGCCTAAGTCGCCCACAAGGGGGAAGAGTTTTTCATTAAACGGTCCATCTTCAGCATACGCGCGACCCCCACCCCATCGAGTGTGAGCCGGCTTGCCCGCCACAGCACCTCAGTTTTTGGACTGTCCGATAAACCCACCACCGTACAGGTAGACTGGTAGTCAGTGGAGGCCAAAACCGGCCCATTTTCAAATGCGATCTCAATGGCGCCATACAATCCCACGAACGGTTGGACTGCGGGCTGCGCCAACAGCTGCTCAGCCGGGTCGAATATACGCAACACTTGAGTGTAGGGTAGCGCGCGCGCTCCCAGCGCATCAGCACTAACAAAGTAGTCGTGAGATTCGGTAATCACCGCTAGCTGCTGATCGACATAGTGATGTTCGACACGCGTCTGCGCGGCCACCTGCTGATCCACTTCAAACTCCCGCAAAATGCGTAACTCCTCGGGTTCGCGCAGGGCTTGCAGACGCACGCCTAATGCGGTCGGCTCCGCGCACTCTCCCAACTGAGCGGTACCTTCCAGAATCAATTCCTTAGCCTCATTCTCCATCCAAACCCTCGCCTGCCCTGTTGCAGACTGCTGCAAAAAACAACGTACCGGCTGCAAATCGACCGTGGCCTGCTTGAAGTAAGTGGATAACACCCCGGAACGCCACCAGGACTCACCAAACGCCTGTAAACACAACGGCAGAAACTGCTCCATGTGAATCGAACCTGCCACCGTACCACCGCTGAACCCCAACTTGGTGGCCGTCTCGTCGTCGTGGATCCCGCCTTTCTGATGGGCCGCCGTGTTACGCGGGTGCCTCCATTGACCCTCAATCATCGCTGTCATGCCGTTCGCTCGTTTCTAACTGAGATCGCTAACACCATAACATGAACCCCTACAGATGAGCCCGCTGAGCCGGTGACCCAGAGCAAACGCCAGCAACCGGCTTGCACTGCACGCCGAATACTGTTTTTATATACAGTATTATGGAGCTGATTAAGAAACTAGAAATTCTGGCTGACGCCGCCAAATACGATGCGTCCTGCGCATCCAGCGGCGCTGCGCATAAAGATTCAAGTTCGGGGCGAGGCATCGGCTCCACTGGGGGTATGGGTATCTGCCATTCTTACGCCCCAGACGGACGCTGCATTTCCCTCCTGAAAATACTGCTGACCAACTTTTGCCAGTACGAGTGCCACTACTGCGTTAACCGAAATTCCAGCAACGTACCCCGGGCAAGATTCAGTACAGAGGAAGTCGTGAAACTGACTCTGGATTTCTATAAGCGCAATTACATCGAGGGGTTATTTTTATCGTCCGGCATCATTCAAAGCCCAACGTACACCATGGAACAGTTAGTTATTGTTGCCCGCACACTCCGAGAAACTCACGATTTCCGCGGCTACATTCACCTCAAAACCATTCCCGATGCCGACGGTGAGTTACTGACCCTCGCCGGTCGTTATGCGGACCGATTGAGTATCAATATGGAGTTACCTACATCACCCACTCTGGCTGCGCTGGCCCCTGAAAAAGACCACCGCACCATCAAGCGCTCAATGGCACGGATACGCGCTCGCGAGGAAGAAGTGCAGTGGGCGCAAAGAGCATCGGCCGCTCAATCACTGCCAACCCCACCGCGGCAATCGCGGTCACGACGCCGGCTAGCTGGCAAATATACTTTGGCACCTTTTGCACCCGCAGGACAATCAACCCAGATGATTGTCGGTGCTGATGCCTCGAGCGATGCCGTGCTCTTACAGACCTCGTCCGAGCTCTATGCCAGCTACCGTTTACGCCGGGTTTACTTTTCAGCATTCAGTCCTATTCCCGGCGCATCTGTGCATCTGCCCGCACAACCTGCACCGCTGGCGCGCGAGCATCGCCTTTATCAGGCCGATTGGCTGCTCCGTTTCTATGGCTATTCTGCTCAAGAAATCACCAGTACCACGGCGAACGACGGTATGCTGCCGCTGGATATTGATCCAAAGCTCGCCTGGGCACTCAGTCACCGGGGTGCATTTCCGGTAGATTTGAACCGTGCCCCGAGAGAGACGTTGCTCCGTGTGCCTGGGCTCGGCTCTAAATCGGTCAAGCACCTGCTGCGCATACGCCGCTACAAACACATACGTCTGCAGGATTTGCAGGCCCTGCGGGCGGGGACAAAAAAAGCACTCCCCTTCATTATCTGCGCCGACCATCACCCGGGCACCCAAGAACCCAGCAGCAGCTACCTGAGGCGCCAATTGACCCAGGCCAGCGCCCAGTTGTCCCTGCCCATTTAGCCTGACTTCATCACGAACAGGTCACCGCACTATGCAACAAACCGCACTGTTTGACTCACAACCCGCAACCTCAGGGGACAGCCTTCAGACCATCACCTTCTACCCGTCTTTTGAGGGATTCCGCGATGCCGCACGGTGGGCGCTTAGCGAGCACATTGAACCGACGAACGTGTGGTGGATTGAGGACGAACAGGTCAAACTGCCAGCACAACGGAGCGCGAACCGTTCGGCCAGCGTCAACCGGGTATTTCTACGCCTGGCTCATTTTGGTGCTTGCCATCAATCACCAGATCGATGGTCATTGCTCTATCAAATTCTGTGGCGAATGACCCATGGCGAAAGACATTTGATGTCGCTGTCAGGGGATCCACTGATTGCCCGCTTAAGCCAATATGAAAAGTCTGTGCGCCGAGATGTACACAAAATGAAAGCCTTTGTGCGCTTTAAGTCCCTACCCGACGATGAGGGCGAACGCTTTGTCGCCTGGTTTGAACCCGAACACCGCATCGTCCGCTTGGTGGCCCCGTTCTTCAAACGCAGATTTACCAATATGCGATGGTCCATTCTGACGCCCTTTGAGTGTGTCCACTGGGAAGGACAAGGGGAACTCTGTTTCAGTCCCGGGCTGGACCAAACATTTCACGCCGAGGATGAACTTGAACAATTCTGGCAGGTGTACTATCAAAATATCTTTAATCCTGCACGCCTCAAGGTGGCCGCCATGCGCTCAGAGATGCCACAGAAATATTGGAAAAATTTACCTGAATCAGCCTTGATACCGCGCTTGCTGTTGGAGGCTGATCCACGGGTAGATCGTATGCTACAAGCGCAGCCAGAGCAGCCGATCCTCCGCTGCGGTGACCGCCCGGCCAATCACCAGGCCTATCTACAAGAGCTCCAGTCCGCCCACGCCGAGGAGGCATTGACTCGATTGACAGCCCGCTTGGCAGATTGCCAGAACTGTTCCCTGGCCGGGCCAGCGACCCAGGCTGTGCCCGGAGAAGGGCCCCAGGACGCCCGCGTAATGCTGATTGGAGAACAACCCGGTGATTTTGAGGACCTCCGCGGGCGGCCCTTCATAGGCCCTGCAGGACAGTTGCTTGAAGAATTATTGCACGCACTGGGGGTATCACGGGAGACGCTGTATTTGACCAACGCAGTCAAACACTTTGGTTTCAAACCCAGCGCTAAACGCCGTCTCCATGAGCGCCCCAAAGCGGGCAACATACAGGCTTGTCGACCTTGGCTGATCGAAGAAATCAAGATCGTCAATCCTGAGGTCATTGTTTGTTTAGGTGCCACCGCTCTGCACGCTGTGCTTGGCGCACCCACCCGAATCAAAGACCTTTCAGGTCATTTCATCGAGACGGACCAGCACAAAATTTTCGCGACCTTACACCCTGCAGCCGTCCTGCGAGCACGCCATCCCGCCCCGTTAAGAGCCCGTCTTCGGGCTGATTTAGCGCGCGCATTGCAGGCTTAACTGCAGATCTGCAGGCCCATGTCGGTCACCAAGGCCGAAACGGACTATTTTTTTGGGGCAAATCGAGTTTCAACCGTCTTACTTATAGGGGAGCTTTGTTGTTGACCAGGCATCTGGTCGCTAAATCATCGTAAGGTATGTTAGTGGACCGGTCGGTATATCAAGCGTATCCATGAATGCCAGTGCGAAAAATACACACCGCTTCGGCTCACATCAATCATCGAGGGGAAAGAGTCCGCATGAAATTCAAAGGTTTAAAACAGGATAAAACACGATGGTCTTTGACCACGCTCTGTGGCTTGTTAGCCACGGGCTTGGTTTGGCAAGCTCATGCACAAGAAGTAGCAGAAGACACCATTGAAGAAGTCGTGGTGGTCGCTAAATCGATCAAGGCCAGCCAAATGGCGGCCATCGAAGCCAAACGCATGACAGACAATGTTGCTGACATTATATCTGCTGATGCGATAGGTCGTTTTCCTGACCAAAATTTAGCAGACGCGTTAGGTCGCGTGCCCGGTGTATCCATTGAAAGAGACCAGGGACAGGCGCGCTACATCAGCTTTCGCGGTGCACCTAAGCGATACACCACTACATCTTTCGACGGCATCGAAGTACCCGGCGTGGAGAATGGGCGAATTCCGCGATTTGACGCGTATCCCGCCGTAATCACCAGCCAAGTGGTCGCCAATAAAGCGATCACCGCCGACATGCCCGGCGAATCAGTCTCCGGATACATCGATGTGAAGACCTTTTCACCCTCCGATATTGATGGGTGGTCTCTATCTGTCGAAGCCGGCATGGGAGAACAAGATCTCGGCGGTGGTGATATTCGCCGCATGAATGCTCGTACTTCCTACTCCAATGACCGTTTTGGCTTTGTCCTTTATGGTTCGGAAAATAGCCGTGAACAGGTCACAGACAATCGCGAACCCGAGTATACGGGCACGAAAGGCGCACTGGTACCCGACGTCATTTCATTCAGAAACTATCAGCTGCGCCGCGAAGACGAGGCCTACGGCGGCAGTCTGGAGTTTTATTTCGACAATGGTGCGCGCATTTTCTTGCGGTCATTGAATACAGAATTCACCGACCTGGAACAACGTAATCAATGGAACTTTTACTTTGATAATGCACCGCCACAAACAGGCACACTCGCTTCTGTAGGCGTCCGAAGGTACCTAGAAGATGGGGAGTACGTTAATGAAACTGATGTCAACACGATCGGTGCCGACTTTTCGGTAAGCGGTTGGGATATCGAAGTCAGCTACAGCCAGATTGATACCAACTTCGATACCTTTTTGCCTATTCCGCTGCTCATCGGCGGTAGCGTTTCTAACGTTTTCTACGATATCGGCGACGGTGAGGATCCGATCCTGACGTTTGATGAAAATCTGGCCGATTTAAGCTACCCGCTACCACTACTGGTCGATGCTATTGGCGCTTTGGAGACTGAGACAGATCAATTCCAAGTGGACTTCGTTCGCGCCAATGATTGGGGCGAGCTCAAGTTAGGCTTCAAATACGATAATCGAGACGCAGAGGGCGGCGGCGCGCCTCTGGCAACCGTTGTTAACGGCCTGGTTACGGTACCTTACCAACCCGAAGCAGCCCCCCGATGGGACACTGACTTGAACAATAGTATTGGCGGCTATTACGCCGACAATCGGGCGATTTATGAAGCGTTACGCGCGGCCGGCAAAGAGCGCAGCGATTTCCCGGATGATGAAGTGCTCACCATTGAGGAAACCATTCTGTCAGCTTACATCATGCAAACCTTCGACATGGACTGGGGCAACATCATCGTTGGTGTCCGCATCGAGGACACTGACTACGAAACTACGGGCTCAAAGCTCGAGGGTGCTAACCTGGTCCCCTTGCAGGTATCCCAGGACTACACCAACTTTCTTCCCAATGCCCACGTGAACTGGGACGTTGCGGACGATCACAAGCTGCGCCTGTCGTTTTCAACCGGCATTAGTCGACCAACCTACATCGAGGCACGTGCCTCGGCTTCAATTAATGAGGTCTTCCAATCCGTGACGGGGGGTAATCCCAATCTCGAAGAGGAGACCTCTTGGGGGTTAGATGCAGCATGGGAATGGTACTTCGATGAGGCCAGCCTATTGTCGGTTACGGTGTTCCACCGCTCGATCGATAATGTCATCGCTGAGTCTAACGAGCGCGTTCTTGGCAGCATCTACTCGGACTTGGCCGATCCTGGTGAGCTGTGGGATCTATCGGGTTATGGCAATGGCAAAGATGGTAAGTTGCAGGGCATAGAGTTCGCCTTTACCGGCCGCCTGGACAATTACATTGAAGGTTTCTTCTCAGGATTCGGCCTTGAAGCCAATCTCACGTTAATCGATTCAGAGTACACAGCGCCTTCAGGTCTCGAATTTGACCTGCCGGGTCAGTCTGATACGACATTCAATGTATCCGTTTTTTACGAGAACTATGGTTTATCCGCTCGCCTGAGTTATCGCTACCGAGATGCTTGGTTGGATGAAACAGAGACCGCCGGCGTATTTGGACTGGCAGAGGGCATCTATTGGGATGAGCAGGAGCGTCTCGACTTCTCTGTTCGCTATGACCTGGAGCCGTTACTCGGCCACAACGTGTCCCTGTTCCTCGACGCCAACAACCTGACGGACGAGAAGGACGTGCGCTATACCGGCAAGGATTGGAACCCCAATCAGGTAGAGTCTTATGGACGCCGTTACGTGTTGGGCGTTCGGTACAACCTCTGAGGCTGACGGAGCCCTCAGCCGTTGCGATGGCTTAGGGCTCTCCCCTCCACAAGGGTTGTCAAAACGGCCTCCGCCCATGGGCTGCGGCCGCGTTCTCCAGCGGTCAACGACCTACGACTGACCGGTCTAAGCGCCGCGCCTCATCCTTGCAGCAGAACTCAACTGCTCTTAGTCTGGGGAGCTGAATCTTCGAAAACACCACACATGGAAACGGCCGAGCAGAGAGAT
>Ga0181559_10006588_pt1 | contig 10927 bp, 8 predicted proteins | sample 011ome_21_FD_133752 | JGI IMG/M metagenome (GOLD analysis project Ga0181559, IMG submission 133752) | Coastal salt marsh microbial communities from the Groves Creek Marsh, Skidaway Island, Georgia - 011508AT metaG (megahit assembly) | ecosystem: Environmental > Aquatic > Marine > Intertidal zone... | reverse complement strand
GAACGACCGTTAGCAAGTCGCTTGTTTGATCGGTACGATGCAAACAGCGACGGGATCGTGACTCAACAAGAACTACCTCGACCAATAATTTTTCAGCGGCTAGATACTAACAGCGACGGACAGATCACCAAGGAAGAATTGCGGCAACTGAGATAACCTCGTCCGCATCCACAAACGTCTCAACCGATCCACCCGTCGAATGACTTGATTAGCTGTCAGCTTTTGAAATAGCGTTCTTCGTTTGGGTCAGCCACCTCGTAGCGATGTGATTGGGTAGCACTGTGATTAGGTAGCGATGTGATTGGGTAGCACTGTGATTGAGTAGCGATGTAACGCGGCGGACAACGGTTGCTACGTTTTATCAATCCAACGTTGCGTCAGACCCTGATAGGCGTCGATCCGACGATCGCGCAAGAAAGGCCAGTGTGTTCTGACGACATCGATTTCATCGAGCACACAATCGGTGGTCACTAAACATTCTTCACGACAATCAGCCTTGGCTACCACTTCACCTCGAGGCGAGGCAACGAACGAGGTTCCCCAAAACTCCAATCTCCCCTCGATTCCAACTCGATTCGCCGCACCGAGCCACAATCCGTTAGCAATTGCATGAGCTCGCATCGCTGTCAGCCACGCATCTTGCTGTCCAGCGCCAAACTCCTCCTTCTCCTCATCAATCCAGCCAATCGCTGTCGGATAAAGAAGGATCTCAGCTCCTGCGAGGGCAAACAGCCTCGCTGCTTCAGGGAACCATTGATCCCAGCAGATCCCAACTCCTAACTTTGCGTATCGAGTTTCAATCGGCTTAAAGCCAATATCACCCGGGGTGAAATAGAACTTCTCGTAGAACAATGGATCATCGGGAATATGCATTTTTCGGTAGAGACCGGCAATGGAACCATCCGCGTCGATGACGGCGACCGTATTGTGGTAAAGACCGGGTGCGCGACGCTCAAACAGAGGAACGACCACCACCACCTCCAAACGCTTCGCCACCGCTGAAATCGCATCCGTGGAGGGGCCTGGGATCGTTTCCGCGTAATCAAAATTTCGGTGATCTTCACTTTGACACGGATAAGGACCTGCGATCAACTCTTGGAGCAAGATGACCTGCGCCCCTTCCGAGGCCGCCTTTTCGATCCAAGTCACGGCTGATTCAATACAACCAGCGGGGGTTCCCGCATCACGCATCTGAACCAAGGATAAACGAACAGTACGTCCCACCGGCGGGTTCCTTTTGATTACGAATACTGGTTAACCTAACGGCAACCATTCCAACGACAGCATACCGAGCCACTTTCCAATGCCACATCGTAAGCCAAGGCGAATCTTTTTTGGAGGCACCGACACGGAAGTTGGAAAAACTTACGTGACTTCTCTGGTGGCAAAACACCTGCACCAACTCGGCCGCAAAGTCGGTGTCTACAAACCTGTCGCGAGCGGTTGCCAGCGAGTAAACGATGCGTGGGTCTCCGACGATGCGATTTCGCTCTGGAATGCCGCGGGTAAGCCCTTAACGCTGCAAAATGTTTGCCCTCAGTGTTTCGAGAAACCACTGGCACCACCTCAAGCAGCAGCGGCGGAGGGCAAACAGGTGGATATCAATTTACTACTGGACGGACTAAATCCTTGGCAGGCAATCAGCGACATCCTTTTAATCGAAGGCGCCGGTGGATTGTTCAGTCCGATTGCCGAAGGACTCCTTAGTATCGAGTTGGCGATGCAAATGAACGCCGATCTAATCTTGGTCGCAGAGAATCGATTGGGTGTGATTCATCAAGTAATTTCGACATGCGTCGCAGCCAAATCCATGGACTGCGAACCGCTAGGAATCATTCTTTCGCATCCCAAAAAAGATTTCCACGAATCCATGGTAGATAACCCCTCTCAGATCGAAAAACATACAGGACTGCCCGTCTTGGCTACCGTCTTCTTTGAAGGCGACACGAGCTGCGTTGCAGGGATCGAATCGACTTTAGAACCAAAGCTTTAACTCTCACTCAACATCGCTTGTTGTTATCACCTACCCTGCGATGCAGGCCAAACCTGTCGCGAGCAACACAATTGAACACGCGAATGGTGAACTTGCCGCTTACCAATCGTGCCGAAACTCGCTCAACCCACCAGCAGTACAAACCATGACATCTCGTACGACATCCACGATGCTTTGTAACCCGACAACACGCCCCACAAAACAGCGATGGCAACATCGGGTACTGCATTGCATGGCTCAACTTGCCTTGCTGATGGTGCCATCGATTGGATTGGCTGCAGAATGGACCCTGCCGCTTGCGGGAAACGCCTACCGAACCTCGCCTGCACCGAGCGACAACGGCTTTTCTCGACAAGGGCCCATCAGATGGAGCGATTCGAAGGATGTGATCTCGGTCTACTTTCACCTCAGTCGTCCATCGACCGTTGAACTCTCCATCCGTGCGTGCTCGCCGGCTAACGCGTCGAAATTAAACGCGACAATTGGCGGGCAGACGCTATCTTTCAAGGTATCGGGCGCTGAACCCAACGTGGTAACGATCGGCGAAACCACGGAGTTACCCTCGGGATACACAAGGGTCGACTTGCAAGCTGATTCGCAAGACAGTTTTCATTCCGTTGAAGCACACCACCTGATTGTCAGGAGTGATCACGACGACCTTGAGGTCAACTTTGTCCAGAACAACCAAGGCAACATGTTTTACTGGGGTCGAAGAGGCCCATCGGTTCACCTTCGATACATTGTCCCCAAAGAACGCACGCTGACCTATGCGTACAGCGAAATCACCGTTCCAGTTTCTCAGGATCCTCTGGGAACCTATTACATGGCCAATGGATTTGGCGAAGGATACTTTGGAATCCAAGTGAATTCGCCAACGGAGAGGCGAGTGCTTTTCTCTGTCTGGAGCCCCTTTAGCACGGACAACCCTCGCGAGATCCCAGAAGATCAACGCATCATCGCACTCGGAAAAGGAAAGGACGTCCACCTCGGCGAATTTGGAAACGAGGGATCTGGCGGCCAGAGCTACCTCGTCTATCCATGGAAAGCCGGACGAACCTATCGCTTTCTGACAGAGGTTATTCCTAACGGAAAAGGTGAAACCACTTATACTTCTTGGTTTGGTGACGCGGCCAAAGATGAATGGCTTCTCATCGCAAGTTTTCAACGACCGAAAACGGACACCCATCTCCGAGGCTTTCATTCATTCCTCGAAAGCTTTTACCCAGCTCATGGCCACCTCGAACGCCGTGCGAACTATGGAAACGTTTGGGTGCGAGACACCGGCGGCACTTGGTACTCTTGCCAACAAGCAGTTTTTTCCGTGGATGCGACGGGCAGCGGAAAACACCGACTCGATTTCACCGGTGGCAGCGATGAGAACCAGTTCTTCCTGCGCAACTGTGGCTTCTTTAACGAAACGGGCAAACCCGGACAAACCTTTCTGCGCACAGGAGATCCGAATTCGCCACCAACAATCAATTTTGATCAACTACCTCGTTAGCCCACTGATCCGCTGCATGGTCACGTTGATACCACAAAGCCGTCACCGCTTAGGCGGCATGCAAGCGAATCGAATCATCGTTTAGGCAGCGGTGGGGCGTCATACTGATCACGAAGACGATTAAATTCATCCTTCAAATCGGCTAGTGTGGATGCATAACCTGGGTCGTCGTGGACGCTTTTTAACTCTTGCGGGTCAACCTGCAAATCAAAAAGATTCCATTCATTACTGATTGGGAAGTGGATCAGTTTGTGCCGCTGAGTTCGAACACCAAAATGCTGCGGAACGGCATGTTCACCCAATTCGTAGTAAGAATAGTAAAGAGAAGAACGCCACGGAACCTCTCGCTGCTTCATCACCGGTACCAGTGACCGACCCTGTATCTCGGAGGGGATTTCCAAACCTGCGATTTCCAGAAAGGTAGGTGCATAATCAATATTCTGGATCAACTGCTCAGGCCTCGATCCAGCGGCAATCTTTCCCGGCCACCTTGCAATGAAGGGCATCCGAAACGACTCTTCGAACATCCATCGTTTATCGTACCAACCATGCTCCCCGAGGTAGAAACCTTGATCTGATGAATAAATCACCAAGGTGTTCTCAGCCAAGCCGTGATCATCGAGGTACTTGAGTAATCGCCCTACACTTTCATCAACGGCTTTGACGGTACTGAGATAGTTGCGCATGTAACGACGGTACTTCCATCGCACCAACTGATCATGATCCATTTGACCTGAAGCAAACTGTTTCAAGAACTCTTGGTTCTTCGGCCCAAAGTAAGCGTTCCACTCGCTTCTCTGCTGCTCATTCATTCGACTGTATTCGGGAGTGCCGTAACGATCCGGAGCCGGCAACTGCACCTCACCACATTCATCCTTTCGCACTTTCGCGTCGTAGGCCCAATCGAAGTGCCGGTCGATCTCCATTTCATTGCCGGCAAGGGTTTTACTCCGGTTTTCGTAGTTATCGAAAAGCGTATCTGGTTCCGGGATTTCCACATCATCGAAGGCCCCAAGATGACGCAAGGCAGGGGCAAATGTTCGATGCGGCGCCTTGTGCTGACACATCAGAAAAAACGGTTTCGCTGTATCTCTTTGATCCAACCAATCCACTGCTTTGTCGGTGGTTAAATCCGTGGCATAGCCTTCAAATTGCTTGGTGCTACCATCAGGCTGAATGAAAACGGGGTTGTAGTAACTGCCCTGCCCAGGAAAAACCTCCCAGTGATCAAATCCTTGAGGTGTCGTCTTCAGATGCCATTTCCCAATGACCGCAGTGTGATAACCGCCCGCCTGCAGTGCCTTGGCAACGGTCCACTGACTCTGGTCAAAGCCTTTTCCCGTGTTTCGCATAAAACCATTTTTATGGCTGTGCTTGCCTGTCAAAATGGTCGCGCGTGAAGGACCACAGATTGAGTTACCACAAAATGAATTGACGAAGACAGCGCCTTGCTTGGCAATTCGATCAATGTTCGGCGTTGGAGCTACATCCGCTAGCGGACCACCGTAGGAAGAAATTGAGTTGATGGCGTGATCATCGGAAAAGATGAACAGTATGTTAGGTCGATCAGCAGCAACCAGAGTGCTGCTCGCTATCAACGAGAGGATAAAGGTAGACACCAAACAAGAAATGAATCTTCGAAAGTCGATCATCCGAACCTGATCCCAGTGTGAGCGATATGAGTGGCACGAATTTTGACGAACAAATCGTCTGCGTACACGTCTTTCACAACAGATTAGCTTAATCTTTCCATCGTTAAAACTAGTTCACGCAAATCCGATCCCCGCCGCCGTGTAAACTCTTCGTTTAAAAGGTCGTATCCAATCGAAATCTCGTTCTGGCATCAGTCATCCATGACAATGCCCCTCGCTGAAACGCATTGCTGACGGACTCCAATGAATCAATCCTTCCAAACGATTGCCCGATTAGTGTTGTCCGGTATTGCAATCACCTCGCAAATCGTGGCACAGCCCTATGCCTTATCGGCAGACAACGCAAATCCTTCCCACCGTGGAATCACCGCGCATCGCGGCAACTCAGGCATGTTTCCCGAAAACACACTCCCAGCCTTCGAAAACGCGATCGAATTAGGAGTTGACTGGATTGAGCTGGACTTATTCCTCACCAAAGATCAGCAACTGGTTGTGATTCATGACCAAACAACCGAGCGAACAGGAGATAGGGCACTGGATGTTACGAAGTCCACTCTTCAAGAAATCCAGTCGGTCGATGTTGCGAATGATTTCCGTAATCGACACAAACTCTCGATCTCGGACTGTCCACCACAGCATATTCCTCAACTCGAAGACGTTCTGAATTTGGTGATGAGACAAAACCGAACTCGTGTCTCAATCCAACCTAAAGTGGATTGCGTGGCCAAAGCCGTTGAAGTGATTCAGAAAATGGGTGCTGAGAATCTTGTGGGTTTCAATGATGGAAATCTAAAACTCATGATCAAAGCCAAGCAACTCGCTCCGGATGCAACCATCTTTTGGGATCGCGGGGTGAACACAAATATTAATGAAGACATTCAAACTGCAACGCAATATCGCTTTCACGCACTCATTTATCAGGACCAAGGAATCTCCCTGGAAAAGATCAACCGAACAAAAATGGCAGGACTCAATGTCGGTGCTTGGACAGTAAATGACCCTGATCGCATCAGGGAATTATTACGAATGGGGGTCAACAGAATTTACACGGACTACCCCCAACGAATGATACAAATTATCCAAGAAGAAAATCGACCCGAACGACTATAGCGAACAAAAACGCTTCAATGGCGACCAAAATGATTTTCACAAGCATCCAAACATGCGAGATTCACACGATCGACATTCAGACAAATCAACCAATCAACCTATGCCACACGGAAACTCAGATATCGAGGGGCCATCGATGATCGTCGCACCCAAAAGAGTTGACCGAAGGTCCTTCGTGAAAGGAATCAGCACCGCAACCGTTGGCATCACATCAGCTTCACTGCTTGCATCGGAAACGGACGTGGAAAGCCGCATCAAACGCGCGGTTAAATTCCACATGATCAAAGAAGAGCTAAGCGTTCTTGATAAATTCAAACTATTAAAAGACCTGAATTTTGACGGCACAGAAATCCACGTCACCAGCAAAGTTGATCCGCGCGAAGTCAGTCAGGCAATCGAAAAAACGGACGTCGCGGTCCATGGTTTTCTCAACAGCGATAAGCCCGATTTGATCCACGCGATCGACACCGCCAAATATTATGGGGGCACGAGTGTTCTGGTGGTGGCTGGAAGAGTAGATAAGACGAATCGCTACGACCAGGTTTATCAAGAACAGAGAGATCGGATCCGAAAGGCTCTCCCGCATGCTGAAAAACAGAATATCCATCTACTGATCGAAAACGTTTGGAATGGATTCCTGCTGAGTCCAATTGAAATGGCAAGATTTATTGACGAACTCGATAGCCCATTCGCTGGGTCTTATTTCGACGTCGGTAACGTGGTGAGATTCGGTTGGCCAGAGCACTGGATTCGAATTTTAAACAAACGAATCATCAAACTGGACATCAAAGAATATAGCCGTGAAAAACAGCTCAACAAAGGACTTCGCAAAGGCTTTGAGGTGGAGATCGGGGAAGGAGACTGCGATTGGCCAGAGATCCGAATTGCCCTAAAAGACATTGGATACACCACCGGCTGGGCAACAGCCGAAGTACCTGGAGGTGACCGTAGACGATTAGCTGAGATTGCGGAACGCATGGATCGCGTCCTACCATAGTGCTAAAACTGACACTTCAGTCGATGATCAGCCAATCGATTGATTGAGTAAGTGATCCTAATGTGAGCATGTTTTTGTGAGTCAACACCGATCCAACAAAAACCCTAGACGCCAGCGTCCCAAGCCAGACCTAAGTCGTATCCACGCACGTCAATCACACAAGTACGCTGACGATCCCACAAAAAACCCTCAAGCTGGCGATTCAAACCCAGTTAATCTTGATCAACAACTTGCACAAGCGAGCCATTCAAAGTCAGAGATGAATCGCCATGGGTCGTCCAATCAGGTCATCGTCTCAAGACGATTCGACCTGATCGCGGGTGGTGGTCTTTCGCTACTGGTTGCAGCCGTCGTGATCGCATTGAGCTGGTCCAGCCCATCCGGAGCAGGCACATTTTTACTCGCGATTGAACTCTACCTGTTTACCGATCTATTCATCAATGGCCCGCACTTCATGGCATCCTACCGGCTGCTCTATTCACGCAGAACCAACTTTCGAAAACATCCGTTGGTAACGCTTGCTTTCCCCTTTCTCGCAGGGATTTTTCTTGCCTACATCATTTACTGTTCCTATCAACAGGATGCTCAAGATCCATTGGGGATCATGGGTATCCTCACCCTGATCGCGCCTGTCGTTCTCGCATGGCATTACACGGGGCAGTCATGGGGGACGACCGCCTGCTTTGCACACCTAAGTGGTTTGACAATAAGACCAAAACATCGAAGGCTGATTCGCGGCGGCTTCCTGACACTATTTATCTATCACGTTGCTTGGGCCTATGACTCGACCGGAATTATTCAAAACACACTCAGCGAGCAAGAGGCCGGTGAATACTTGATGCGTTCGATCATGTCCTTGTGTCGTGTGGTTGTCGCGGCGGGATTCATCGCCGGTCTGTTCGGTTTTTGGGATTTATCAAAGCAAACAGGGAAGCGCGTTCCGATCAGAACATGGTTACCATGGGCTGGTACTTTTAGCTGGTATGTGATGGTGGATTTGAATCCGGCATCCTTTTTCTTATTACAATTTTTTCACGCTTTTCAATACCTGATGTTTCCTTTACGTGTTGAACTGAACGACTATGCGCCAAAACCGAATGCGTTTCGGCATCTAATTTTTTATTACGTGACTCTCGTTTCTCTTGGCTATCTGGCCTTTGAATGGTCCAGCTTTGATTCAATTCCGAAGCAATTGATTCCTGCCGGAACCGCCATGATGATGATGATTAACCTGCATCACTATTTTATCGACGCAGTCATTTGGAAAATCAGGGAACCAGAAGTCAGGAAATCACTCTTCGGCCACCTAACGCCGAACTGATGGGTGATGCGTCAGAACGGTAGAGGAATTTTGTTACACGCCTGTCCAGCGTTACTTGCTTTCTTGGCGTAACACTTCTCGCATCCCACAAGTTACAAATTCAGCAAAGGAATCACTAGAGAACCGTTTGAGCTCGACATCACGTTCCCGCATGATCGTGCCCAGCAATTCTTGCGACTGAGAAGGACTAATCGTTCCATTTTGATACCCGTAAGCTAAACGCACACTCCGCCAAGCAAGAGCTTCAAGAGGTCTGCGCAACTCGACCAGCAAATCAATCAACTCGCCAATCACCGCATAGGATCGATCCTCGCTACCAGCCATTTTTGATCCAAGTGCTTGAGTTCGAGCGATCATGGAAGCTCGCTCTTGCAGTTCCTCGGCCTGACTCACCGCACCGAGATCGGCGGCAACGCGTGACAACGCTTCATAGACGGCAACATCCGTGGAATCGAGTATCAAAGCTTGGATGAACCGATCAGCTGCTCGCCTGGACTCTCCCTTTCTTGCTTCATAAGTCCCCAACGCGAAGAGAGCATCCGGCGAAGCGAGTGAAGCGGAGGCTGGATCGGCCACGATTCGCTCACTCCAATTTTGAAGCTCGGCCCAGTCCTGTTGTTCCACTGCACATCGCCCGAGTAAGCCGACTAACTCGGGTGTGGTGCCACTCGATGAAGCAAGCGTTTCGCGTACAGATTTCCAATCTCCGAATGCAGCTTGAGCTTTTGCCAATCCCAACGCGCCCACTGGATCAAATGTCTCCGGTGTCGCATCGCCGGCAAATGGATGACGACCTATCAGCAGACTTCTTAACTCTGTCTCGTGAATATCACCCAGTTGGCACAATTTCCGAAGGTGTTCCGACGCCCTTACGCCGAGACCTTGCCGCAGGTAGAGGTCGGCGAGTCCTCGATGCACGAGTGAAGCATCGGGGGCAACCACTAACAGTTCTTGGTATCGCTGCTCGCCAGCTCCCCATTCACCTGACTTAATCAGCCATTCTGCCGTCTGCCCCATCGCGGGAAGCTTGATCGTGCTATCTTTGGCGGTGAGTTGTTCAAGCAGCCTGATCGCCTCGGGGTAGCGACGACGGTCGGCGAGAAGCAACGCCAACAAAAAGTTGATTTGTGTGTTACCAGGGGCAAGACGCTTTGCTTGACGAACAAGGCTAAATGCCAGATCGTCTCGGTCTTCATCCATCGCAACCAAGGCTTGCTCGTGCAGTTCCAAGGCTTGCGTCAAGCGTTCCTCTGAACTCAAGGACTCCTCTGAACTCAAGGACTCCCTCGCACCGCTATTACTCGGTGATTCATCACTCGCAGGCCCCGTTTTCGCGGGCCCAGAATCGGAACTCGATGAAATCGGCTGAGCTAATTTTGACTGCCCGAGCAGAATCGTCGCAGGGGACAAAAACAACGTAGCCAAGATCAACGCAAACACGGTGGGAGCACGCGAGAAAAGAAGCCTAGCCAAAGTTATTTCCCTCAGTCACGTTAAAACTTAAAAGTTCAGGCGTCATACGCTCATCATAGAAACCGATATCGAAAGCTGCAAATCTCGATTTAGCCGACAACGATCGCTTGAAATTCCTAACTGTTGAATTGGGTGAACTCAACAGAAATCTTACGGTTCATCCCGCAGAAACGAACGGGTCACTCCTTAACCTACAAGATGAGCACTAACATTCTGTCGAGAAAACGGACTTTAAGCGGATGCTTTCCACACACGGTTGCTTCACTCAACGGAGGACTGCCGAACGACGCGATTTAACCTGATTAGCGATATCCTTGGTGAAAATTCGTAAAAAAGCATTCGCTGCATCCCTCTACACATCGTAGGAACGAGAGCATTCCGGCGATAGCATTCGATGGAAACTTATTCCAGTGTCTCGTGGATCCAGTCATTGCATCAACAAGTGCAAGTTCCACCAATTAGCGTCATCAAGCAGTTGCGACACTTTGGATATCACTTTCCAAAACCAATCGTCGTGCGGCGTATTCTTTCGGTGAAACAATCTGTCCGCGCTGGAAGTTTTCTTAGTATGATTGAGGTAGAGAGAAGAGAAGTCGCTGCAGGGTGGATCACCAAACATGCCTCGCAGCTGGCATTCACCCCCCCAAAAAGATCCAGAGTTAGATTTCGGCCTCGCGGCCAAGTCATCCGAAGATTTCATGAAGACCGACAGCGATCGTGTTCCTCGATACCAAAAGTGATTCCTGTACCTAATTCCCTGCATGTAAGTATTCCCTGCATGTAAGTATTCCCTGCATGTAAGTTCCCCGTTTGCAAAAGGCTGTGGCCTGAACACAAAGACGGAAAAAAGAACTGATGATGGCGATACAACACTGGCGAT
>Ga0181559_10006587_pt1 | contig 10929 bp, 7 predicted proteins | sample 011ome_21_FD_133752 | JGI IMG/M metagenome (GOLD analysis project Ga0181559, IMG submission 133752) | Coastal salt marsh microbial communities from the Groves Creek Marsh, Skidaway Island, Georgia - 011508AT metaG (megahit assembly) | ecosystem: Environmental > Aquatic > Marine > Intertidal zone... | reverse complement strand
GCTCCAATTGGAACAACTTTAACGATTAGAACGATTTGGTAATTTTTAACCCAACCCAAAAACAACGATCGCTACTGTATTTTCTGACTCGGGAGATCACCTACATGTCGCCCTTCCATGGCCTAGAACAATCCCAGTTCTCTAAAAACACGCCCGATCGCAGTGAAATCTTTTCTTTGGTCAACGCAAAAAGCCGCTATTCGAGGCTAGAAATCGGTTCGAGGCTAGAAATGAGTTCGGGGCTAGAAATTCGCTACACATCCAAGATACGAACCGCCCCCTCTATTATGCGTGCCCGATATAGAGAATGCGCGAGCGTCGTCCCCGACAAAGAACTACGGTCCACGGATTCCTTCATGCAAAAAGATTCCGTCATCCAGCTATCTACTTGACTTTTGAAGTGGCTTGAGCGACACTTTTCCTAAATGAGATTGGTTCTCAATAGCGAAAAGGGTGCCGTGAATACTACACTTGATCAGCTGAAACCGGGCCAGAAGGCAGAGATTCTTCACATCGATGGCGTCGATGGGATTGCGTCTCGATTACGTGAGATGGGTTTTGTGCGAGGGGAACTGGTAAAGTTCCTCAGGACGGCACCGTTTGGCGGGCCGGTAAAATGTGCAATTCATGGCTCACGAATCGCGGTCAGGGGCGGCGAAGCTCAGCGTATCTCCGTCCAACTTCTCGGTTAGTTGGTTCAGTTTCTTCGCAAATCTGCTCGAGTTCAATCTGAGATCGATTTGGGTCTCAAACCAAAACACCTCGAGAACCGGCACGCCAACATCAAGCGAGCGGATCATCCGCAGCCTCAACATCTAATTTTCCAGCCACGCCTCGCCCCACTGCATTCACCCTCCACTGCGTTCGGCCCATGACGTCAATATCCAACGCAGGAATCGGCTCCACCCGCGTCGCATTGGTGGGCAATCCCAACACGGGTAAGAGCACGCTGTTTAATGCGCTCGCTGGGCTAAGCGTTCGAACCGGGAACTACCCTGGTGTTACGATCGAGAAAAAAATTGGACGCTGCTTTATTCCTGGAGCGTGCGTGATCGACCTTGTCGATCTTCCCGGAACGTATTCGCTTGCACCACGATCTCCGGATGAACTGGTCGCCGTGGAGGTGTTGACCGACAAAGCGAACCGTGAGCCACCAGTTGAATTGATCATCTGCGTTGTCAACGCATTGATGCTGCAACGCAATCTATTCCTTGTGAGCCAACTGTTGGAACTGGGAAAGCCTGTCATTGTTGTTCTCAACATGATGGACTCCGCTCGCTCTCGAGGCGTTATGGTTGATGTCGAAAAACTCTCGGAAAGTCTAGGAGTTCCCGTCGTGCCAACCAGTGCGACGAAACGGGAAGGTCTCGATCTGCTCAGGACTGAAATCGCAGAGATCTTAAACGATTCATCCAAGAAAACTCAGAGAGTCCATATTTTACCAGAGGCTTTTTATGACACTCGGGATCAATTTCGCCAAGCAATCCAGAACAAACTGAACGACTCGCCTGAAAGTCTCGCCGCAAACCAAGATTCCAAAACCAAGATCCATGGCGAATTGCAAGACTACCTAAACGAAGACTACTTCGTCGAACGAATGTTGCTTGATCGTGGAGGAGCATCCGAACTTCGACTCGTTGAAACGTTGGGCAACTTTGGCAAAGAACTTTTAGGGCAATGGCGTGACACGCTTGCCAATCGTGTCGGAGACGCCACGGACATGGAATGCAATGCACGCTATGATTGGGCAAAGCAAAAATTGTCGGGCATTGTGCTTGGGGGTGCCGATTCAGGTGACAGCCTTACCGATCGCATCGACTCCGTTTTAACGCATCGCATTTGGGGCATGATCAGTTTTATTTTGATCATGTTTTTTGTTTTTCAATCGATCTACACCGTTGCTTCGTGGCCGATGGATCAGATCGATGCAGCGACCGGTTACCTCTCCGAATTAGTCATCAATCAGATGGGGCCGGGGATGCTTCGCAGTTTGATCACCGACGGAGTGATCGCGGGTGTTGGCGGCGTTCTAATCTTCTTGCCCCAGATCGCGTTGCTTTTTCTATTCCTCGCAGTACTCGAAGACTGCGGTTATATTGCAAGAGCGTCGTTTTTAGTGGATCGCTTGATGTCACTTTTTGGGTTGAGCGGTAAGTCCTTTTTACCGATGATGAGTTCGTTTGCCTGTGCCATACCAGGTGTAATGGCAACGCGGGTGATTGAAAATCGTCGCGACCGCTTTGCTACGATCATGGTGGCGCCGCTGATGAGCTGCAGCGCAAGGCTTCCCGTTTACCTGCTGTTGATCTCAGCCTTTATTCCGGATGACGGCCTACTGGGCGGATGGCTTTCCTTACCCGCATTGGTGCTAATGTCAATGTATGCAGTGGGAGTCTTGGTTGCGATCCCCGTGTCATTGATCCTCAAATGGACAATCTTGCGAGGTGAGACGGCTCCTTTTGTCCTCGAACTTCCCGAATACAAAGTCCCCGCGGCTCGAGTGGTTCTGACACGTGTTTGGGAAGCAAGTCTTGCTTTTGTATTACGAGCGGGAACACTTATCTTTGCTGCAACGATTCTAATTTGGTTTGCCGGCTACTGGCCGGGTGATCATACACGCGAGCTTGAGATTGAACGAAGCTTAGAATCAGCCCAACTTACCGAGCAAGAGAGTGAAACCGCGACACAAGAATTGAGAGCAATCAAGACAGACCTTCTGGAGAGAAGCCTTCTTGGAAAAATGGGTCACACCATCGAACCAGTTGTCGCGCCACTGGGATGGGACTGGAAGATCGGCGTCGGAGCAATTGCGAGCTTTCCAGCGAGGGAAGTAATCATCGCCACACTCGGGACCATCTACAGTCTCGACGGCGACGAAGACGAAGAGGGGTTAATCGGTGCGATTCGGTCTTCGACTCACCCCGATGGTACACCCGTTTATACCGTGCCCGTCGCCCTCTCAATCATGGTCTTCTTTGCCCTTTGCGCCCAGTGTGTCAGCACCTTAATCGTGATCCAAAAGGAGACGAACTCGTGGAGCTGGCCAGTATTGAGTTTTAGCTACATGACCATTTTGGCATATTTGGCTGCTATGCTCACGTTTCAGATCGGCACACGGTTCTTTTAGCGATCCATGCGAGCTTTACGCCGTTATTTCCGACGACATCAAACGCGAGCATCAACAAAGTCGTCGTGGAGCACGCCGCTCAGTAAGTTCATCATCAAGCGATCGACCGAAAGTCAATCAAGTTGGTCAACTAACCCTTTGTGAACGGCGACGACGTTTCGAGAATAAAAAAAACACAAGCATCCTGTGAACGGAGGCACTTCCAATTGAATTGGCAAAACCTACTTTCAATCGGCATCGTCGCATCCGCAGCACTTTGGCTAACACAACGTGCCGTCAAAACATTTCGCAGCATCGGAGACGGTAAACCTCAAGGAAACTGCGGCAACTGTACTCAGCGGCGAGACTCGCCAAATACCACTGCGCTGGTTCCTCTATCGAAATTGCAGATCAAAAAAAAACAACCAAGTGGCAAGCACCGCGACGAGTGATCGCGACGCAGAAACACGAAGTGGACGGCCGAGAGTTAGCCCTTGGCCTCTTCCTTGGTGTAGGATAATCCACTGACCTAACGACAATGTGGAACACTGGTTTGTCGCACCGTCCGGTGTGTGTTCAGCTTTATCCCCCACGTATCTTTATCCCACACTTGTCAAACGACGAAATCCGGATCCCCCAAAAAAGCGTGCGATCGATCGGAGTCATAGCCAATCAATGAGTGACCAACAATCAGGCACGCCGAGCCGAATTGACCGCATGATGGAACGGTTTGACCGAAATGAACCGCATCAGACTCGAATGGTCAGCGGATTACTGAGGGCTTGTGTTCTTGCCTGGTTCTGCATGAAACAACTCCGGCGACACCGTGCCGAGGGAATGGCAGCCGAACTTACCTACCGCACGGTCTTTTCCTTGATCCCGGTTTTGGTCTTGGGCCTCGTGATGTTTCGAATCGTGGGGGGGCTGGAGGACGTTCAAACCAAAGTAGAAGCACAGCTATATGATTTTTTCGGTGTGCCCGATGTGGTGCCACCTGCCTACTTGGAAGAAATCGCTACGACCGATGCAGGGGCTGACGCCGTCACCAGCGAAAGCGATGGAACCGATGAGGATTCAACAGATGGAGCTACATTAAAATCCGAGCTGATGAATACGGAGTCGTTCAATGCAGAGTCGTTCAATCCAGAGTCGCTCAATCCAGACGCACTCGGTGCAGATCCAACGCAGTCAAACTTGAATCAACCTGAGACCGCGGCCGGCCAAGACGCAGCAGTCAACGGTGATGAGAGGTTTAATGACAATCCGTTAAACGCCTCTGTTGACTCGAACGTTCGCCAAGACCTTGGCAAGGAGGATGAAACACGCAGTAGTATCCGCCGCCGAATGCAAGAGATCTCACGTTATGTTGCGGCAATCGATTTTCGATCAATCGGCATCATTGGCTTCCTACTTTTTGTTTACGCTGCCGTCGCACTCGCGAACACGGCGGAGACCTTATTCAACCGCGTCTTTGACGTGACAAGCAATCGCCCTCTGCATCTACGCTTAGCGATCCACTGGTCAATGATCACGCTCGGAAGTGGTTTACTTGCGATGAGTCTATTGATGTCGTCGCAGGTGATTGAATGGTTTGGCTCATTCGGAGCAAACTCAGGCACGCAGCAGATCCTACGCCAGTTCCTCTCATTCACCGCGAGTTGGGTGTTACTGTTTTTACTCTACACACTGATACCGAACCTGAAAGTTTCGCTACGTGCGGCAGCAACGGGTAGCCTAGTGAGTGCTTTTTTCTGGGAGCTCGGGAAATGGTCGTTTCAAATCTACATCGCCAAGGCGGTGCCCTACTCGGCAATCTACGGATCAATTGGGCTGCTCCCTCTTTTCCTGCTATGGATTTACTTGACTTGGTGGATTGTTCTCTTTGGCCTCATCCTGACCCAAACCTTGCAGAGCTTTGGGGCACAATCTCTACGTGGACTTCTCGAAGCAGGAAAAGAAGGCAGGACGGTTTCACCCGAATGGTTGCTGCCAATGATTGTCGAGATCGCCCACGGATTTAACTCGGGACAGCCGCTCACCATCAGGGAACTGTCGAAACGTCTAAGAATATCGACGGTCGACGCGGCAAGGGCAGGAGAAACACTGATCACAGCCAAAATGGCAAATCAGATTGAAGCAGCGTATCCAACCCTGACACTCGCTAGACCCGCTGAAACCATCTCCCTTAGCGAGATACTAGAACTTTCCGCCAAATTGACACGGGCACGCCAACATGATGCGTGGATCACTTTGACACAACTCGATGCCGCCAATGCTCATAACAGCAAACACCTAACCCTCGCTTCGCTGTTGGACCATCGCCAAAAAAATCACGAAAACACTCGCTCAAACTCGACGCCCCCGAATAGACGCCCCCGAATAGACGCCCCCGAGTAGACGCCTCGATGGCAACGGGCGGATCGCGTTCCCTGAAGCGGAAACCTGATCAAGCGTCGAGCAAGAGAATTTGGTACAGTTTCGGAGGGGATCAGGTAGCGAATCGCGAATTCGACTTCCCTGCAAATTCGTGTAACGTAGATTCGTGTAACCTAAGGATTCGTCTAACCAATACGATCAACGGTCGCGAAAAACATGGATTGCCTGTTAGACACAATTTGTTGCTTGAAACACATTGAATCAGAGTAAAATTCGGTTATGAGAAAACAAAACGAATTTCACCGACGTTCGGTTCTTCGATCTGTCACGGGTTCATTGCTGTTGCCGGGATTGGCATCTTTAGCGTCCAGCCCGCAAGCAGCCCAAGCGAATCAAGGTGAACAGCCAACGGTTCAACGATTTGTCGGAATTGCAAATCTTCTGGGCTTCCAGCAAAAACATTGGTTCCCCAAAAGTGAAGGACGCACCTACGAAGGCACTCGTCTTCTTGAACCGCTCGATTCACAAAGAGATCGATTCACGCTCTACCGCGGACTCGATCATGGACTACGTGGCGGTCACTTCGCGGTCCACACATTCCTTTCCGGCGTATTGCACCACGAGTCCAAAAATCGCAAAGATCGCAACGTGACGTTGGATCAATATTTGGCAGAAGCGATCGGTGGCGATACACGTTATGGCTCGATTGCTGTTGGCTCTGAAGGAGGGATTCACGGAGGATGCCAACTCTCTTGGACGCGTTCCGGTGTTCGAGTGCCTCCGATCACAGAACCCGAAGCGTTATTCGACCACTTATTTGTGAATGACCCCGAAAGCGATCGCCAAAAACGCAAACGCAACAGCGAACTTCAAGCCTCCATCCTTGACTCAGTTTTGGAAGAAGCGGGCGATCTGTCACGTCGAGTGAACCAAGAAGATCAAGATAAACTAGACGAATACTTTAGCTCAGTTCGAGACGTTGAAAAGAAAATACAACTTAGAAAACGTTGGGCTGACCAACCGAAACCTGATGCACCATTTGACCGCCCCACAAATCGAAACACGGTCGATGACCTTCCGATCATGTACGAACTGATTGCGTTGGCACTGCAAACACATTCAACTCGCATCGCGACACTTGAAATTGGCGGAAGTTTCTTGCCGCAGAACCTCGGGATTGATAAGTCGTACCACAGCCTCTCACATCACGGCAATGATGACGAAACAGTTGACTTGCTGGTAAAACTCGAAACCTATCAGATTCAACAGTTTGCAAAGTTCCTGGATCGACTAGCCAAGATGCAAGAAGGTGAGAAAACGGTTCTCGACTCGACTGCAATCATTTTTGGAAGTGGTATGGGGAACGGTAGTTCACATACCAATAGCGATCTACCCATTGTGCTGGCCGGCGCTGGCTACCAAACAGGTGACTACCGCGTCACCCCCGGAAGTGGACTGAACAAGATCCCGCTTTGCAATCTGTTTGTCGACATCGCACAAAAGGCTGGGGTAGACAGCGATCAATTTGGAATCAGCACGGGCAGTTACGCCTAGACCAAAGTGACGCGACAGCACTCACTAAAATCTGCATCCGTTCAGGACGCAGTCGCAGTCCCCTAGTCATCAATGGAAACGCTTTAAAATTACGAACGAGGTTTTTGTGAAGCGATTTCTTTTCACCCAGTGGTCTTGTTTCGTACAGGGTTCTTGTTTCGTACAGGGATTTCACCCACGCGTGGTGTTACAAGGTGCGTTTGTTGCTGCCGCAGTTTTATTATGCAGTTGTTGCGGTTTGGCTTCAGCCGATATTTTGCCGGCGGAACATGCCGATGCCGGCGAATCAAGGCCTGCTGGAGAGCCTGTCAATGGAATCGAATCAAGTGCTCAACTTACGAAGTTCTTGGGTCGATACTGCATCGATTGCCACAACCAAAACACGAGCGAAGGCGAACGCACTTTTGACGATCTCGAGCTACCGCTGAGCGACGTGGACTCCGTCATTCGCGTGGATGAAATTGTCGACCATCTCGTCCTTCGGACGATGCCTCCCCAAGAAGCAGATCAACCAAACGATCAAGAGCGGATTACGTTGATTGAGTTGCTGCAAAATGAAATTGCGCTGGCGAGATCATCAATCCGCGATACCGCAGGCAAAACGATTATGCGTCGTTTATCGAATCGCGAGTACGAGAATACCCTGCGCGCATTATTTGGCAGACGAGTCGATACGCTTGGACTAACACTGGATTTCCCAAAAGAAAACACGAGCCAACACATCGATACGATTGGCGGATCATTAGTCACGTCAGGCTTTTTACTTGATCAATACTTTCAGGCCGCTTCACGTTTAATCGATATGCGACTTGGTTCACCAATCATCGAACCGCAAGACTGGCATTTCAAAGATCATTTCGTCCAGTATGAAGAGCTGACGGGGTCTCACAAAAGCGTGTTTAATTTCGACTATCTTTGTCTTTACGAGCAACCCAACACCGACACACGGCAGGGCGGATACGGACACATCGAAGATTTTTTAGAAGGTGTTCCTGCATCGGGAATTTATCGTATCGAGGTGCTAGCTCAGGCGATGCACCGTGACACCCATTACGATCCCAAGATTTTCCGCATCGACTTTTCAGAGCCATTCCAATTGGGTGTTGTTCCCGGCGATGTGCGACGTGGGCATATTCACTATCCCCAAACGATTGAACCCGTTTTAGGCGTTCAATTGGTTCCCGATGAAAACCAAGAATGGTTGACATTTGAAGTTTGGCTTGAGGCGGGGCAAACGCCGCGTTTTATTTTTCCTAATGGACCGTATGAATCACGTGCCTCGGTGATTGACACCAATCGTCGGTACAAAGACGAATTCAAAAACCCACAAGAAGGCGTGAGTCGATCAACACTACTTCGCGAAGGAGCGCTCCCACATATTCGAATTGACGAAATCAAAATTCACGGACCTATCCTGGAACCGGACGGGAGAAAAGAGGAGATCACGGTATTTGGTAAAGACGGATTTGACGCTGACGCGGCAGTGGAGCAGCTATTTGAATTCGCGCAGCGAGCTTACCGACGTCCCTTGAACGCACTTGATCAGGAGCGAATTCAAGGCTTTTATGCCGTTAGGTTAGCAGCGGGTGAATCGCCACGAACCGCAGCCCTCAATACCTTGAAACGAATCCTCTGCTCACCCTCTTTCTTGTACTTGGCAGAAATCACCGATGAACAAGAAATCGAACTGAACCCCTACGACCTTGCAAGCCGACTCTCTTATTCGCTTTGGTCAGAACCGCCGGACAGAATCTTGTTAGAGGCGGCGAAAGATGGCGAGCTAAAGACGAAAGAACAACTTACGGCGCAGATAGATCGCTTGTTATCAGATGACCGATCCGAAAGCTTTTACCAAGGATTTTTAGACAGCTGGCTGAATCTTCGAAGTCTTGGCGACCTTCCTCCGCCAAGAAAGTTTGCAACGGAATATTATTTCGAGAACTTGCCGCCCCTGATGAAAAAGGAAACACAACTTTTCGTTCGCAACCTGATCGAGGATGACCGCCCCGTAAGTGAATTACTGCTGGCCGACTATACGTTTGCGAACAAAACGCTGGCGAAACTCTATGGTCTGCCTGAAAAGGATGAACTGCGTCTGGAGGATGGATTCCAAAAGATAGTTCTCAGCGGAAACAAATCTCGAGGCGGATTATTGGCAATGGCAAGTGTTCTCACTGTCAGCGCCAATGGCGTCGACACGTCGCCGGTAACAAGAGGCGCATGGATCCTTGAAAACATCCTCGGCACACCACCGCCACCTCCTCCCGATGAAGTCCCTTCGATCGACAGCGACACATCGAACGCAAAAACCATCCGCGAGAAACTGGCGCTGCACCGCAGCGATGCGGCATGCAACGTCTGCCATCGCAAGATCGACCCGCTAGGATTTCCTCTCGAGCACTTTGATCCGGTCGGCAGATGGAGACAAAAATATCCGAGCCAGGGCGGATCCGAAGAGAGACAAGAGATCGATCCGTCTGGTGAATTATTAACCGGCGAGAGCTTCGCAGACTACCAAGAGTTTCGACGCACACTAGCTGACACTCGTAATCGCGACCTGACGAGCTGCCTTGCTCGAAAGCTACTGGAGTACTCGACGGGGCGGCACATGGAACGCGCCGACGAGTACATGATCGATGAGATTGTTGACACGATCGAACAACACAACCTCGGAATGGGTGGACTTCTTCGAGAGTGCTTGACCAGTCAGATTTTTAGGAATCGCTAACAGGTTGTCTTTACTTGCTCATGCGTGCTAGCGATGAATGACACGCGGTGCCATGGAAAACCGCCTAGGTTGGAACACTTTCCTCGATTAGATGCCGGGTCAACTCACTCGCTTTCTCGCAACCGACTTGCTCCATCACCTGCTGCAATTGTTTTTTGAGCATTTCGAACGTGTGATGACCGCCATATTTGCCCAGCGCACAAACTCCCAACATTGGCGTTCGTCCCATGAACGCAAAATCGGCACCACAGGCTAAACATGCAGCGATGTCGGCGCCACTGTACATCCCACCGTCGATCATCACTTTTAACTTGCTCGAAAACTCAGGAACCAAGCGGTGCATCGGAACGATCGTGCTCTGTCCGCGATCTAACTGACGTCCACCGTGATTGGAAACAATCAATCCATCAAGTCCATGCTTCACTGCAATCTCAGCGTCGTCAGGATTTACGATACCTTTGACAACTAAATTGCCCTTCCACTTCTCACGAATCGCGGCGATTTTAGTTTCGGTTAATCGCCCAGAAAACGTCTTGTTCATAAACAATCCCAAGTGCTTCATATTCAAACCCTTGGGGATATACGGCTTCATCGTGCGAAACTCAGGTTTTCCAGCAATCAATTGTCCCATAGCCCACGCGGGACTCAAAAACATTTGCAATATGTTGCGAGGGGTCATTCGCGGCGGAATTGAAAGCCCGTTTCGTATCTCTTTCGGACGATAAGCGAACGTTGGTGTGTCCGCCAAAATTACAAGCGTTCGACAACCTGACTCCCAAGCACGTTCAAGAATTTTGTCGCGAAGCACATCTTCTGCGGGGTGATACAGCTGAAACCAGAATCTTCCGTTCGTGATCCCCGCAATCTCCTCGATACTCGCGGTGCTCACCGTTGACAGCGTGAACGGCAAGTTGTGATCAACAGCCGCCTTGGCTAGATACTGACATGCCTTAGGCCACATGAGGCCCTGAAGCCCTACCGGCGCGACACCAAACGGAGCATCATAGGTTTCACCGAACAACTCAGTCGTCTGATCCGCCCCAGCAAAGTCACGCAGGTACCAAGGTTTGAGTTGGACCTGCCGAATGTCACTGGAGTTTCGGGCTAGATTAACTTCCGAGAAACACCCAGCCGCTAAGTAATCGTAAGCAAAACCTGGCATCCG
>Ga0181559_10006579_pt1 | contig 10932 bp, 6 predicted proteins | sample 011ome_21_FD_133752 | JGI IMG/M metagenome (GOLD analysis project Ga0181559, IMG submission 133752) | Coastal salt marsh microbial communities from the Groves Creek Marsh, Skidaway Island, Georgia - 011508AT metaG (megahit assembly) | ecosystem: Environmental > Aquatic > Marine > Intertidal zone... | reverse complement strand
GTAAAAGCCTATTTGAATGAAGCGGGTTTCTCGAACTTTCGTTCCACGACTGATTCGCGATGTGCTTTGGATTTGATGGATCAGAATCCACCGGACATCCTGTTACTTGATATCAATATGCCGTATCAAACTGGACTCGATATCCTGAGTACCATGCGGCAGTTAGAACGGTACCGACGAACTCCTGTGCTCATTCTTACGGCGGCAGATGACCCAGAAATAAAATTAGAAGCTCTAAGACTCGGTGCATCCGACTTTCTTGCCAAGCCTGTTGATCCGTCCGAGCTAACACTTCGGATGGAAAATGTTTTGGCGGTGAAAGCCTATCAAGATCATCTTGCTAAACACTCTGAGATGCTCGAAGAAAAAGTTCGCGAACGCACTCGTGAGCTTGAAGAGTCATGGCAAGAGGCGATCCATTGCTTGGCGAGGGCAGGAGAGTATCGCGACGATGATACCGGTCAGCATGTTACGCGCGTCGGCAGATACACACGCATTCTGGCCGAAGAATTGGGCTTTGACCGCGAAGAGGTGGAACTGATCGAGCAAGCCGCAAAACTACATGACGTCGGGAAAATTGGAATCCCAGATGCGATCCTACACAAAGCTGGGAAACTCGATGCAAATGAATATGCGGTGATTCAGCAGCATTGCGGAATCGGACGCGAAATCATGAATCCCGATCCTGATGAGGAACTGACACTACGTCAGCACGCGACGATCGGCCCCAAAATACTTGGCCCCACCCGTTCACCACTCTTGCGACTTGCATCAACCATCGCTGGCTCACATCACGAAAAATGGGATGGATCAGGCTATCCATTGGGACTTCAGGGGGAACACATCCCTCTTGAAGGTCGGATTGTTGCGGTAGCAGATGTGTTTGATGCGCTGAGTTCTCCGCGTCCCTACAAAGATGCTTTCTCATTTGAAAAATGCATTCAAATCCTTGAGGAGGGAAGAGCCAAACACTTTGACCCCGCAGTATTGGATGCCTTCCAACGCAGGAGAATTGACATCATCGCCATACTAAACGAGTACGCGGATCAGCGAAATGAAGCGAAAAGCTAAGGGCTCACCTGCTTTCATAGACAAGAGTCTTTTCGCAAGTGAAGATTCAAATTCAAATACCTTCGACGATCGAAAACTCAGCGTAGACCGGTAACTGACCACTAACCGCCTCTGCTTCGACCGGATTAAGATCCAAGATTCGAGGGTAATCAAAGACACCACCGCGACCGATCGACTCGACTGTCACCTGATCATCTACCAAGATATTGCTGGTTTGATACTTGCCAAACACATCCGTCGCGCGCCCTCTGACCGCGGCAAACATATTCTCTCTGCCGATACTTGGAATCAAATAAGCATCATCCGCCTGAAACAGTCCTGCAAGAACGACGTCATCTTCGCCGCGTCCATCGTTCCGAACAGAATCAATCACTTCGGATAGCATCTCAACTTCAGCCGGTGCATTGGATAGATCAAATCGGATATTCACCAGCGAAAATGTCCATGCACGACTAACATTTGGTTCAGACGTACGAAACCACGCAACGAGCGGATCGTAGGTGAGGCGATTTGTCGGATCCTGAATCGTGTAGGTTTGACGTCGATCGACCCGAAGTCGAGACGTATCGAAGATAAAAGCCAATTGCTCAGGCCTATCTTTGGGACCAGTGGGCTCACCTATCACGTAGTCGTAACGAGTTTCTCCGTGGTTAACGGCATCCACTAATCGAGGGATTAAATCTCGTTCGATCGATGCAATTTGCTGGAGTGCGATGAGGTCAAAGTTCCGAATCACCTTAGCGAGATTCTGTCTAGCAAGTGTGTTGGACAGCTTGGTAGGGCCGAACCCGTCCAACGCCCACGAAGCGATCTTAAGATTCGCTGGCGAGGCAAAATCAGATGTCCCAAAATTGACGGTTGACGAGACATTACCAGAGTCAGTGACCAACCTTCGCTGGCCCCCAAGTCCAGCCTCACTCGATCCGAGCCAATCGGTAGCGGTCGCAAAGTCACCTGATGAAGCATTCAATTCAGGTAAACCCGTGCCCGTTAACCACTCTGATTGATCCGAAGTAGTTTTTGGCAGGATGACCAGATCCCCGAGCCCATCGATTTTATAGTGTCGAACGAAATACCAGCCGCCGCCGACGAGCAGCAACACAATCAATGCTGCTTGTATCGGATGGCCGCGGTCGGACTCGGACATGATGACGTGATCTTGCTAGGGTCGGAACGAAAAACAAAACTGCGCTTCTCGGTAGACCAACAATTCGTTTTGGTCAAACCAGTCTGCGTCATCTCCGCTTATCGATCCGCGCGTCGGCATTGCTGCTCGAAGAATCAATAGGAAGCCCAAAAAAAAGCCTAAACCCAAGTATTGATCACTTCGTACGGTGTAATCGTTAATGCCGGAAAAACCTTCGGGACAGTCCCGAGGAAAAAAACGTTCCCCGTAGCGTTTCGAATGCGCAAATTTGCAAACGTAAAAATGTCGAAAAAATAGGGTGTAGATCGCCTGAATCGACGATCCGGTTCCTGACTGAACATGAAAAGCTAGTTATCTTGAAACCAAGTAGGGCAACTCGCATGCGTCAATGCATCGCTGGGAAATGAGAAATCAATCTTCCCGCATCGACCGAGCAATCCTTTCGCGAGAAATGAAAGCGGCAGCGAGTGTTCCAACTGACCAAAGGTCAAACAATCAACAAACCATGGTGCCCGCCGATCGGGCCTATCATTTTCTCAACCCACCACACGACTCCACCTGAGCAACGATCCCGTGAGCCAATCAATTAGCGTCGAAGTCCCTACCGTCGGCGAGTCCATCAGTGAAGTACAGATCGGCCAATGGTTGAAACAGGAAGGTGACTGGGTTGCCGAAGGGGAGGATCTAGTAGAGATCGAGACCGAAAAGGCTTCCGTTCAGATTCCAGCACCAGCCTCTGGCGTGCTTCAGGGCATCCTCAAGACGACCGAGGACTTTGCAACCGTTGGAGAAGTGATTGCGTCCATCGCACCTTCCGATGCTCCAACTGAAGGTGGAAAGGAAACCGCAACTCCAGAGGCTTCGCCGCAGGATACAGCACCGAGTGTGACGCCAGCCTCAAACACCGAGACTTCCTCCGCAAAGTTTGTGATGCCAGCGGCACAACGACTGCTCGATGAACATCGGCTTGATGCCAGTACAATTCCAGCCTCAGGTCCGGGTGGCAGGCTTTTGAAAGAAGATGTCCAGGCCTACCTAGCCAACCAGACTGCTCCAACAACCGCTGCTCCGGCACCAGCGCCGTCTCCAGTGCCACGTCCTCCTCAAACATCTACCTCGCTCGCTGCAGCGACGCCGAGATCTTTATCAGCAGACAGGCCACATCGCAGCGAAGAGATGAAGCCACTCAGTATGCTGCGTCGCACGATTGCAGCGAGACTTGTCGAGGCACAGCAGACCGCCGCTCTTCTAACTACATTCAATGAAATTGACATGCAGCCAGTGATGTCAATTCGAAAGAAATATCAAGATCGTTTTGTCGAGCGACATGGAGTGAAACTTGGCTTCATGTCTTTCTTTGCAAAGGCGGCCGTGGAGGCGCTTCGCAGGTTCCCCGCGGTCAATGCGGAGATCCAAGGAGATCAGGTGCTTTACCGCCACTACCAAGATATCGGTGTTGCAATTGGTGGTGGAAAAGGCCTTGTCGTTCCTGTTCTTCGAAACGTGGAAAGAATGACGTTTGCGGAAATCGAACTAGCGATTGGTGAATTTGCAAAGAAAGCATCGGAGAATCGCATTCAGGCCGATGATCTGATCGGCGGCACATTCACGATCAGCAATGGTGGAATCTATGGTTCGTTACTGAGTACGCCAATTGTCAATCCGCCACAAAGCGGAATCCTAGGACTTCACTCAATCCAACAAAGGCCAATCGCGGTTGACGGAAACGTTGTGATTCGCCCCATGATGTACGTTGCCTTGACTTACGACCACAGAATCGTAGATGGACGCGAGGCAGTTGGATTCCTGAAAACCATCAAGGACGTGATTGAAGATCCGTCGCGTCTGTTTCTTGAGCTCTAATACAACGCTTACACCTATCGATCAGAGACTGATAAAATATGAACGAACCACCGCACAACGCAGTGGTCGATCATCCCATTGAGGATCGATTCGTTTCATATCTCTCCGCTCGCGACTTCATGATTCAACACACTTCATGAAACTGCCCGTGGTCAACAGTCTGCCTGATCATCATGGATATTGCTGATAGAACCGATACAGTATTTTGCCAAATGCCGCATCAGCCTCTGCACAGCATCTTCTGGCTTCTGCTTCGGTTTCGAATTTTGCCTGAGTCTTGGTGTTGTAAATCGCGTGTGTCGCTGCTCAAGCGTTCACTCGCAGTCTTACGAATGGCCGTCTCAATGATTGTGTATTCTGCGGTGATAAAACGCTGCAAACACTTTGCCGGTTCAGCCGCCCCTGCGATGACTCACGGGATCGTTTCTTTCTGCTTGCTGTGCTTCTTGATGCAAGATTCACGACCGGTGGCCGGACAGAGCACTCCAGTTATCTCGACATCCTCACTAACAGAATCAAGTATTGAAGATCGCGCAGAAGCGGCCAACGCCATGCTGAATCGATACTTCGCTCAAGAAACTGACAAGATCACTCAAAATTGCTTTGGTGATGTCCAAACAATTCAAGACTGGGAAAACCAAAAAGACCAGCGTCGCAATGAACTGCTCGAGATGCTGGGACTGTATCCGCTACCGGAAAAAACAAACCTTCAGCCCGTAGTAACCGGCAGCGCCGAAGCGGAAGGAGTCGTGGTCGAAAACCTCTACTTTGAATCATCACCTGGATTGTTTGTGACAGGGAATCTCTATCGCCCCAAAAAACAAACCGGCCCATTACCTGCGGTACTCTATGTATGTGGTCACGGCCGAGTAAAAAAAGATGGTGTCAGTTACGGCAATAAAACTCATTACCAACATCATGGTGCTTGGTTCGCAAGAAACGGCTACGTCTGCCTAACGATTGACACCATTCAGCTAGGGGAACTCGAAGGGATTCATCACGGAACCTATCGAGAAAAAATGTGGTGGTGGAACAATCGCGGCTACACCCCTGCAGGTGTCGAGGCGTGGAACTGCATGCGATCGATCGACTATCTTCAGTCCCGAAGCGAAGTGGATCCAAATCGTATCGGCGTCACCGGACGAAGCGGCGGAGGTGCGTATAGCTGGTGGATTGCGGCAATCGATGAAAGAATAAAAGTCGCTGTCCCGGTGGCGGGAATCACCAGTATGCAGAACCATGTTGTGGATGGATGCATCGAAGGGCATTGCGACTGCATGTTTATGGTGAACACCTATCGCTGGGACTATCCAATGGTTGCTGCGTTGGTTGCACCACGCGCGCTTCTTATCTCTAACACTGATAAAGATCGGATCTTTCCGCTTGATGGAGTAGTCGATGTCCACCGCAAAGTGGCAAGAATCTATGACCTTCATAACGCGACAGAAAAACTAGGGCTTCATATCACCGAAGGCCCACACCAAGACACTCAAGAGCTTAGGATTCATGCATTCCGATGGTTCAATCGCTTTCTGAGGGGCACAGAAGAGTTGATCGATTTACCGGCAACGAAACTTTTTACCCCGGAACAATTGAAGGTCTTCAAAACGCTGCCCGAGAATGAGAGAGTCACTCGTATCCACGAGAGCTTTGTTCCGATCGCGTCTAACCAGTCAGTACCAAACTCATCTGATGAACTCGATTCATTCGCAAAATCATGCAAAGAAGAACTTGTAGACAAAACCTTTGCGGGCTGGAACGGCTTCCCAAACGCAATTGAGCCAAGGTCTTTAAAGTCAATTAAACGTGACGAAATCATCATCCAGGAAATCGAATACAGTAGCGACGAGCTCTTTGAACTTACAATGTTTCGGCTTTCGCTATCGAACTCCAAGACAGATCAAACCGTCGTCACCGTTTTGGACAATCAGAGCTGGGATCGTTTCTCCTCGACCCTGAATCGACTCCTACAGACAAGGCCAGACAAAAAAAGTGATGCCCCCCAAGAAATCGCGGAACTAAAACGGGAATTACAAGACCACCATTTGATTGTTCTGTCACCGAGAGGAGTCGGGCAGTGCAACTGGCAAGCAGATGAAAGAACCCAGACTCAGATCCGACGACGATTCATGCAAATTGGGCAAACACTTGCGGGAATGCAAATCTATGACGTGATTACTGCGTTCAGAGTCATTCGATCGCTTCCAGATTTCCACACCGATCAATTCCATCTTCAGGCGACAGGAGAAGCCGCAAGCTGGACATTATTTGCGTCTCTATTTGAAGGCGGTTTTGACAGTCTTCAGCTCGCCGAATTACCCACATCTCATCGCTTTGCCCCCGACTTGCTCAATGTCAGCCGCGTTGCAACGCTACCGCAAATAGCCATGATTGCAGCGGCATCAAATCAACACCTAACCGTCACACAATCCGATTCGGAACGAGCGGCGAAGTGGAAGGCATCTTTAAGGCAAAGTGAACTTGCTGATCGATTGATTACCATTCAAGAATCACAATGACCAGCGGATCAATCAAAACAAAGCCCAAGCTTAAAAATGATTCTTGATCAGATCGAGTGCTTATTACTCACCGACCCATCGGATCTTGTCTTGGACGGGTTGCCTCGAACCAGTTGGCCAATCTTGATCCGGATAACCAACGTAAAATAAGCCGAGGGCGCGATCCTCTTTGTTTAGCCCCGTGTAGTGAGCCATCTCTTCGCTAATTGCCGCGATATTAGTAGACCAAAAAGCACAAAGACCATGAGCTGTAGCGGTGAGATGCATATTCTGAACCGCGCAGGCGACGGCTTGTATCTCATCCAACTCGGGAATTTTCTTACTCGGCTGACGTTTCATTCCAATCGCGATCACGACGGGAGCAAGCATCGCATTCTGGCTCATTCCTTCGTACTTGTTCTGCTTGAATGATTCCGCCGGTGTAAGGGTCTTATAAGTCTCCGCTAAAAATTTAGCTAACTTCTCTCGGGCTGATCCCGTAAAAACACTGAATCGCCAAGGTTCGGTGAGCCCGTGCGTTGGGGCCCAATTTGCATTCTCGAGCATTTCTTGAATCACCGAGGGATCCACTTGCTTATCAGCCATCATTTTTGGCTTGAGGGTACGACGATCCCTGATGACCTGATTGACAGAATCGATTAACGACACCTTAACATCCTTCTAAGTACTAGTCTTGCTCAACACTTGAAAGTAACTTCATGATCAAATCACAAAGCTTGTCTTAGCAAACGATTCGGATTGTCCTCGAACCAAGCTTGAACTTGTTCATCCGATACCTGCAACTCACTCTTCAAGAAATGAATCATTTTCGGGAAGGGGGTAGCACAACCAGCGAAATGCGTGCGGCACGCTGCCCAAGCCGCACCGTCATCATCAACCTCCACCGATTGCCCCGACAACTCATACTGTCCGGGTCCCAAACCTGCTGCACTGATCGCATCGGTCACGATGATGATGCGATCACTCGATAAGCAGCGGAGGTAATTACCAAGTGCCACTGCGGGAACATGGTGACCATCCGCAATGAATGAGACAAACAGACGATCACGCAAGCTTAACACCCTTTGGATAATGTTATCGTGCCGCGGTAAATACGCTGGGCAACCATTTCCAAGGTGGGTGTAAAGCGTTAGGCCCTGATCAATCGCACACGATAACTGATCGCGAGTTGCATCGCTGTGGCCCGCCGCCACAACGATGCCTTGATCTGCGAGGAATCGTGTCACGGCTCCTCCCGGATCGACCTCGGGTGCCAAGGTCACCATTCGAACCCAGCCCTTACCGCAATCAATCAACTCTGCCGCCTTCTCGATCGTTGCAGCAATGGCTGCATCCTTCGGATGTGCTCCGATATATCCATCAACAGGACTTAAGAAGGGACCTTCGAGATGAAGCCCTAACACCTGCGATTTCGATACCAAACCACGTTCCAACCAACTTGCAAATCGATCAATCTTTTGAAGCATCTGCTCCCAGGACGCAGTGATCAAAGTGGGAAGAAAACGATCCGTCCCATCGTCACTTATGCGATCGGCCGCCTGGATAAACTCCTCAAGGGTGAGATTCAACGAGTTAAAATCGACCCCCGCGTAACCATTGACCTGTAAATCAACGTAACCGCTCATACCGCTCGTTCCAACTCGGCCAACTTGGTGTCACTCAACTTTGATGCAGCGGCTTCATCAATGATCAGGTTTGTGGCAGCGTGTGTTCGAAGAATACTTGCAGGAACATCTGGATTAATATCTCCCTCAAGCGTGTCGCGGACGGCCTTTGCCTTCCTTTGATCGGGAACACTACAGTAGATTTTCTCTGCCTTGAGTATCTGCTGAACCGACATACTCATTGCATGCGTCGGCACATCACCTAACGAATCAAACCAACCTTCTCCGACCTGCTGCATACGACACGGCTCATCAAGTTCAACCACTAGGTATGGCGATTTGGTTTCAAAGTCAGCAGGCGGATCATTAAAAGCGAGATGCCCATTTTCACCGATTCCGACCAGTGCGACGTCAACTCGCGTATCGGCAATCAGATCACCGACTCGTCGAATCGTCTCGGTGTGATCACCCAATCCATTAAGATAGTGAAAATCCGATAGTTGAACGCGTTCTACAAACCGTTCCCGCAGGTATCGACAAAATGAAGCGGGATGATCATCAGCAAGACCAACGTATTCATCTAAATGGAAACCCTGAACTCGACTCCAATCAATACCTTCCTGTTGGACCAGCGAATCAAGCACTTCAAATTGCGAGGCTCCCGTGGCGACCACCAGATTGGCAGATCCATTTTTTTCAATTGCGGATATCAAATCAGCTGCAGCATGTTTTGCTACCCAGCGACCCATCTCTTCCCGAGTGCTAACTAAAATTGTGCGCATTTTGATCTCATTGATTCCCTAGCAAGGCTAAACTATCGGCTCGCCGACGCGTATTCGCAATAACTGAATGGCACCATTGTTGACGCTATTGAGATAGATTGCGAGACCCTTCGCACACGCGAACACGATGATTCACTACTCGTTTTTTAGAGGCCGATTGTGAGACCTGCTATTATTTTTTCCGTTCTCGCACTGCTAACAAACGAAGCGATATGCCAATCTCCCAGGGTGCGAGTTGAACACACCCCATCGGAGGACATTCGTACAAAACCCGCTAAGACGCTCAACGATCACTTCCCATTTACCGTTCCATCCGATGCCGGCGCATGGCACGAGCGTGCCGAACTTTTACGTCGACGGATACTCGTCGCAACTGGCCTTTGGCCGATGCCCAACAAAACACCACTCAACGCAGTGATACACGGGAAATCCGAAAGAGATGGCTTTTCGGTCGAAAAGGTCTACTTCGAGAGCCTACCGGGTCACTATGTGACCGGTCTACTTTTCAGGCCAACTGGCGAAGCCAGTGTGCAGCGACCAGGAGTCCTCTGTCCACATGGGCATGGCGGAAGAATGCAGTCGCACTCTGATGCAGAACTTGCGTCACAAATCAGTCAGGGTGCTGAGCATTTCCAGGAATCAGGTCGCACTCCTAAAATTGCCAGATGCGTTCAGTTGGCGAGAATGGGATGCGTTTCTTTTATCTTTGACATGCTTGGCTATGAAGACTCCGTTCAAATTCCTTACGAAGTTTCGCATCGCCATCAGAATCCAAGGCCAGAGGAACGGACAAAAAAAGGTGAGCCGTGGATCTTCTTCAGCCCCGAGGCAGATCTACGATGTCAATCCATCATGGGATTACAAACGTGGAACGCAGTTCGGGCTTTGGATTTCCTCGAATCACTTCCAGATGTTGATCCCAATCGCTTAGCGGTTACGGGCGGGAGCGGCGGCGGCACTCAGTCAATTCTATTGGGTGCCATCGACGAACGCGTCAAAGTCTCATTTCCCAACGGCATGGTTTCCACTTCAATGCAGGGAGGTTGTTACTGCGAAAACTGCAATCTTCTAAGAATTGACACCGGCAATGTTGAACTAGCAGCTCTATTTGCTCCCCGGCCGCAAGCGATGACAGCTGCGGACGACTGGACCCGCGCAATGATGAAAGACGGATATCCGGAACTTCAGTGGTTATACGCCATGATTGGAAACCAAGAGGACGTTTACTGTCGACCAATGCTGAACTTCAAGCACAACTACAACTACGTCACTCGCGCAACGATGTACCAATGGATGAACAAGCACCTAAATCTTGGACTTGACATTCCTGTAATCGAGCAAGACTTCAAAGCGTTGACCACAGAAGAATCATCGGTCTGGAATGAAGAGCATCCTGCTCCAACCCAGACGGGAATACCTCATGAAAAAGCGGTATGCAAATGGCTTGACGATCAGTCGACAAGCATCCTTAGCCAAGCTTACCCCACCGACGAAAAATCCTTTCAACAGTACAAGGAATGGTTCGGTCGAGCATGGGAAATCATTTTTGATCAAGGCTTGCCAGTTTCGACTTCGTGGACTGAACTTGGAGCCACAACCTCCGAGGGATTAAGTATATCTCGAGTGATTTTGAACTGTTCTTCTCGTGGCACCCAAATCCCCTTGCTTGTACTCAACAAACAAGAAAAACCGAGTGGCTTGATTGTATGGACCACACACGTTGGCAAAGATGCTGCATTCAATGTCGATGGAACACCAACAAAGGATCTTCTTGATCTCCTGAATCAAAATCTCATTGTTGTACTCCCTGATTTGATTCGTCAAGGTGAATGGTCGGGAGATCAATCCTCGGAAAATGGACCGAGACTTGTTGAGGACCAACGAGCTTACTCCGCTTTTTCTTATGGATACAATCGGTCCCTACCTGCTGAGCGTTCCTCCGATCT
>Ga0181559_10006577_pt1 | contig 10936 bp, 9 predicted proteins | sample 011ome_21_FD_133752 | JGI IMG/M metagenome (GOLD analysis project Ga0181559, IMG submission 133752) | Coastal salt marsh microbial communities from the Groves Creek Marsh, Skidaway Island, Georgia - 011508AT metaG (megahit assembly) | ecosystem: Environmental > Aquatic > Marine > Intertidal zone... | reverse complement strand
TTCCTCTTGAAACTTCGCTGTCTCTTTTGTTTGATCTGTATAGTAAGAATTTTCCGCTTTTAAATAATCTAAAACTTCTTCACTATCTCGCTGATTCATCCAATAATAAGGATCGATACGATCGAGTTGATGATGAGTTAAAACCTTATTTATTTTTTTTGCTTTGGGTGCGTTGATCATTGGGTAAGTTTAAGGATGTAAATGTACCTATTTCTCTTAATTTAAATCTGTTAATGAGGACAATAAATAATCGTGCATTTGATCAGTATAATCCCTGTGAGTAACCATGCGAAGTTTCCCTCCTCCCATTGCTAATATTTTAATATTTTTTTTATTTAAAAAACTATTGAATTCTGCTTCAGAAAGAAGACCAGTATTTAATTCAAAAATAATGATGTTCGTCTCTACAGGAGCTACTTTGAGAATACTTTCTTTAGTTTTAAGTACAGAAGCAATTTCAGCTGCTTTTTTATGATCGTTAACAAGTGAATCTATATGATGATCTAAGGCATACATACCAGCTGCAGCAAGGTAACCGGCCTGTCTCATACCTCCACCAAAAACCTTTCGTACCCGAAGTGCCTTATTGATAAACTCTTTAGATCCAACAAGAACAGAGCCTACTGGACATCCTAATCCTTTGCTAAAACAGACACTTATAGAATCAAAAAGCTGACCGTATTGAAGGTAATTTTCTGATTTGGCTACAACTGCATTCCATAAGCGAGCTCCATCAAGATGATACTTAAGTCCATGTGTATCACAGACTATTCTGATTCTTTTTAATTCTTCAAAGTCATAACAAGCCCCACCACCTTTATTGGTTGTGTTTTCGATTTCAACTAAACGCGTTAGCGGACTGTGGTAAAAATCAGGAGGATTAATGGATTGTTCCACTTGATCTGCTGTTATCATTCCTCGATGCCCTTGAATTAATTTACAAGAAACCCCGGAATTAAAACTAACCCCTCCTCCTTCATAATTAAAGATGTGGGCATAATGATCACAAATCAGTTGGTCTCCAGGTTGTGTATGTACCTTAATTGCTGTTTGATTAGCCATTGTTCCACTTGGAAAAAAAAGAGCTGCTTCTTTTCCAAATAATGTAGCAACTCGTGCTTCAAATGCGTTAACCGTAGCATCTTCTTTAAATACATCATCTCCTACCTTTGCATTAAACATTGCCTCTAACATACCTTGGGAAGGCTTAGTGATCGTATCTGATATTAGGTTTATTTCCATTTTTAAACTTAAAAAAATTGTATAAATTGAGCGTGGTCTCTTACAATAGTAGTATTCATAACCATTGTTATTTATTAAAATTATAAAAATTGATTGTACAACCAAGCATTAATAGTATTTTTGCTCAAATTCAATTAATAAATGACAACAACTGATCAAATACATGATCTTTTAGATCGCCTGGTTGCGTTAAGGAGGTATCTTTGACATCGATCAAAAGAACATAGAACTTCAAAACGAAGAAGAAAAATCATTTGCTCCAGACTTTTGGAACAACCCTACCGCAGCTCAAAAACAGATGAAATTTATTCAATCCATAAAAACTTGGATAGAATCTTTTGATGCAGCTACTGAGGCTGTTAGTGAACTTGAGATCACCTATGAGTTCTTTAAGGAAGGAGAAATTTCTGAGGAAGAATTAGACCAACTCTATACGAAAGCACTTGAACTTGTAGAAAGTCTTGAATTTAAAAATATGCTTTCTGAAGAAGCTGACAGTTTTGATGCTGTACTTCAAATCACCGCTGGAGCTGGTGGAACAGAAAGTTGTGATTGGGCATCCATGCTTATGCGTATGTACCTCATGTGGGCTAATAAGCATAATTTCAAAGTTAAAGAACTCAATTTACAAGACGGTGATGTCGCTGGCATAAAAACAGTTAGTTTAGCCATAGAAGGTGAATTTGCTTTTGGCTGGCTTAAAGGTGAGAATGGTGTTCATAGATTAGTGAGAATATCTCCTTTTGATTCCAATGCTAAACGCCATACGTCATTCGCTTCGGTATATGTTTATCCGCTTATCGATGACAGTATTGTTATAGACATCAATCCCTCTGATATTTCTTGGGCTTTTGCACGTTCTAGTGGTGCAGGTGGACAAAATGTAAATAAGGTAGAAACTAAAGCAATTTTAACGCACCATCCAACAGGAATTGTCATTCAAAATTCTGAAACGCGTTCTCAATTAGACAATAGAGAAAATGCTATGAAAATGCTTAAGTCACAACTCTATGAAATCGAACTAAGAAAACGAAGAGAAGCTCAATCTGAAATTGAGGCTTCTAAAATGAAAATTGAATGGGGTTCACAAATAAGAAATTACGTGATGCATCCTTACAAATTGGTAAAAGATGTCAGAACTTCTACCGAAACCGGAAATGTGGATGCCGTTATGAATGGTGATATTGATTCCTTTTTAAAATCATACCTCATGTTAATGGGGCAACAAGAAACCAACTAAAATCTATTATCATGATTACAATCTATCATAATCCTAGATGTTCTAAATCTAGACAAGGTGTAGCATACTTAACAGAAGCTGGTGTTGAATTTGAAACCGTACTATACCTCAAAGACCCTTTAGATCAATCAACTTTAAAAACAATTTTAAAGAAATTGAACTGTAGTCCTATTGAACTAATTCGCAAAGGAGAGTCCGTTTGGAAAGAACACTTTAAAGGAAAGGAACTTAGTGATGAACAACTCATCGATGCGATGATTGAACATCCAAAGCTTATCGAAAGACCTATTATAGTCAAAGGAGCTAAAGCTGTTATTGGACGACCAACTCAGTTGATCGATCAATTACTTTAACAATAAATTAACACTATTAGTTTAAACCAATAGTAACAATTAACATCTAAAAACGGTAGTTATGAAAAAGAACCTCAAATTAGTATTAGTACTTTTTATCCTATTGATTTCGGCTCAAGAAACTAGCGCACAATACGGCACTGGTGGATATGGTTATGGAAATAGAGATATGTACGGAAGACGAATGTCTGTTGTGCCAAGAAGTATGACAGAAATGAGAAAGGAACCAGAAAACTTAACAGCTGAACAAATTGTAGCGCAACAAATGCCTGCCTTTAAAGAAGCGTTAGGCTTAACAGCATTTGAAGAAGCTATATTAAGTTCGGTTTTAACTAAATACGTTCAACAACGAATTGAATTGCAAATACTCAAGTTAGATCCTCAAAAGATGAAGGAACAGTATGTACTCATCCAAGAGAATCAAGAAAACGAATTACAACAAAGTTTGCCTGCTGAAAAATTTGAAGCCTATATGGAACTCCAAGAGGAAAATTTTAGAAACTTGGATAAAAAAGCTAAAGAAAAAGAAAAGGGCAAAGGCAACAAAAAAATGAAAAGAAAGAGGAACAATTAGCCTCTACTAATTAAAACTACCTATGAAACACTTACCTTTTTGGATTACATTACTGATTGTATGGTTAAGTAATGCTCAACCTGCGCCCTCTGAAGCACCTTTTCAACGTAATATCCTTATAAAAGGCAAGGTTTTAGAACAAGACTCAAAAATTCCACTTGAGTTTGCCACCCTCATACTTCAATCTACCACAGATACGTCTAAAGTCTCTGGAGGTATTACAAATGAAAACGGTGTATTTGAAATAGAAACCACTCCAGGAGTATATCATATTATCATAGAGTATATCTCCTATAATTCTTATCGATCTGAAAATGTTCAGTTAACAGCAGACAAAGACCTAGGAACTATATACTTAAGCCCAAATCTAGAACAATTAGAAGAAGTAGAAGTTGTAGGAGAACGAACTACTGTTGAACTTCGTTTAGATAAGAAAATATATAATGTTGGTACTGACATGACTGTTAAAGGCGGGTCAGTTACTGATGTACTGGATAATGTTCCATCGGTTAGTGTTGATATTGAAGGGAATATAAGCCTGAGAGGTAACGAATCTGTTCGTATTCTTATTAATGGTAAGCCAGCAGCACTCTCAGGAATACCCACTGAAGCGTTAAGACAATTACCAGGAGATGCTATTGAAAAAGTAGAAGTAATCACCAACCCCTCTGCCCGATATGATGCAGAAGGAACCGCAGGTATATTAAATATTGTGTTAAAACAATCTAAGACGGTAGGCTTTAATGGCTCCCTAACAGCAACTGTAGGAACTCCTACCAATTCTAGAGTTGGAGCCAACCTAAACCTAAGAATGAATAAATTTAATTTATTCACCAATACCTCATTAAATAATAGTGATAGTCCGGGTAATTCTAATTATTATCAACAATATTTTGATGGTGCTGGAACTACGCTATCATTTCAAGAAGAAGACCGTAAAACAGTAAGAAGTAATAATGGAATAGACGCTAATTTTGGTATAGAATATCTTATTGATGACAAAACTTCAGTCACAAATTCATTTGTATACCGAAAATCAACAGGTGAAAATTATGAAGATATTTCATTCAAAAACTTTGATTCCAATTTAATTCCAAGCATAGAACGTTCAAGAAATTCTATTGAATCCGATGATCGAGAATCTAAACAATACGCTTTAAATTTTATGAAGCGATTTGATAAAGATGGTCATGAGCTAAAATTCGATTATCGTTACTCTATTAGTTCTAATCCTGAAATTTTAACGATTGACGAGTTTATTTCTGGATTTCAGATAACAACGCTACCAACAGAAAAACAATTTAATGTTAGTGATGATTCCTCAAACTTTTTTCAGTTTGATTATGTTCTACCGCTTGGAGCTGAAAACCAATCGCAATTTGAACTAGGATACCGAGGTAATTTTTCAAAACAAAAAACTGCTTATGATTTTGGTCAACTTCTTAACGACACTTTTATTTCTGACCTAAGTTTAAAAAACACATTAAAGTATACTGAAAACATACAAGCTGCCTATACGCAATTTGGAACTAAATTCAATAAACTAAGCATTCTAACAGGGATCAGATTAGAACATACCGATATTATAATTGATCTTGAAGAAACTAATGATTATACCGCTAAAAATTATTATTCCTGGTTTCCTTCCGTATTTTTAGGTTTAGACATCAACGAAACCGATAAATTAAATTTAAGTTATAGTAGAAGACTACGAAGACCTAGAAGTTGGTTCATCAACCCCTTCCCTTCTAGATCTTCAAATACGAACCTATTTCAAGGTAACCCAGATTTAGATCCAACCTTCACCAATTCATTTGATTTAGGTTATTTAAGTAGAATTAATAAAGTTATGCTTTCATCTTCTATTTACTATAACAAATCTAATAAGGTATTCACTTTTGTAACTCAAGAAACAGGAGATGTAGTTTCTATTGATAATCCTGAGGATCCTAATAATCCTGTCATTGTTCCAGTTCAATTAAGACAACCTATAAATCTTGCTGATGAACAACGTATAGGTTTTGAATTAACAGCTTCCTATTCTCCTAAGAGAAATTGGAGATTTAGTTTAAACTTTAATTTGTATGATCGAAAGACTGAAGGAGATTATACTTATATTAATATGAATGGAGAAGAAGTTTATCAAAATTTTGATAATGAAAATCTTGAATATTTTTCAAGATTTAGTGCAAAATTACTTCTTCCAGGAAAGATTGACTTTCAATCAAATATTATGTACCGTTCGCCATCTAAAAATGCTCAAGGTAATTCAGAAGGTATGCTGTTTACCAATTTAGCATTTAGTAAGGATTTATTTAACGATAAGTCGACTTTATCCCTTAATGTTAGAGATTTGTTTAATTCGTCAAAACGAAGAAGTGAAACAAGAACGCTTAATGTTTTAACTCAAAGTGTTATGCAATGGAGACAACGTCAAGTCAATTTGACGCTCACTTATCGATTTAATCAAAACAAAAATCAAGGTAGAAGAGATAGAAATTACCAATCTCAAGATATGGATGGTGGAGATATGGAATTTTAAGTTTAAAACTTTAGATTGCATCAAACAAAAAGGGGAGCAATTAGCTCCCCTTTTTTTTATATTATAGATCTATTATTCTTGCTCTTTTTTTGCAGCTTTACGTTCTTTAATACGTTCAATTAGCGCTCCACCAATCCAGTAAGGAACTACAAATGATATTAAAAAAATCATTAACCAAAAACCAATAGTGACAATGGTTAAAAATGCTAAAAATCCTAAATATTGGTCAAAATCAAACATACTAATTTATTTTATGATGACAAATATAGTTGGATTTTACCTATTTCTACAAATGATTACTAAAAAAAATAGATTTTTTTTTAGCTATAAACTACCTTTGTTCGTATACTAATCATTATTTAATATCATGAGTTTTAGAATCGAAAAAGACACTATGGGTGAGGTTAAGGTTCCTTCAGACAAATACTGGGGTGCTCAAACTGAAAGATCTAGAAATAATTTTAAAATAGGAGCTTCTGCTTCCATGCCAAAAGATATAATTTATGGATTTGCTTACTTAAAAAAGGCAGCTGCTTATGCTAATTGTGACTTAGGTGTATTAGAGCGCTCTAAAAGAGATTTAATAGCATCTGTGTGTGATGAAATATTAACGGGTAAACTAGATGATCAGTTTCCTCTTGTGATTTGGCAAACTGGATCTGGAACGCAATCCAACATGAATGTCAATGAGGTTATTGCTAATAGAGCTCATGAAATTGCTGGAAATAAAATTGGTGAGGGTGAAAAAACAATTCAACCAAATGATGATGTCAACAAATCCCAATCTTCAAATGACACGTTCCCAACTGGAATGCATATCGCTGCTTATGAAAAAATAGTTAAGGTAACACTTCCAGGAGTCAAACAACTAAGAGATACTTTAGATAGAAAAGCAAAGGAATTTATAACTGTAGTCAAAATTGGACGTACGCATTTAATGGATGCTACTCCCCTAACGTTAGGTCAAGAATTTTCTGGGTATGTAGCACAGCTCAATCATGGAATAAAGGCGCTTGAAAACACGTTGGCTCACTTATCTGAATTAGCTCTGGGAGGAACTGCAGTTGGAACAGGACTAAATACCCCTAAAGGCTATGATGTATTAGTAGCCAAGTATATTGCAGAGTTTACTGGGCTTCCATTTATCACTGCTAAAAATAAATTTGAAGCATTAGCTGCACATGATGCTCTAGTAGAAAGTCATGGTGCTTTAAAACAATTAGCAGTAGCTCTAAACAAAATTGCAAACGATATTAGAATGATGGCATCTGGTCCGCGTTCTGGTATCGGAGAACTTATTATTCCTGCAAATGAACCAGGAAGTTCTATTATGCCTGGAAAAGTTAATCCAACTCAAGCGGAAGCATTAACAATGGTCTGCGCTCAAGTATTAGGAAATGATGTTGCAATTTCTGTTGGAGGAACTCAGGGTCATTATGAACTCAATGTATTTAAACCAATGATGGCTGCAAACTTTTTACAATCAGCTCAACTCATCGGTGATGCTTGTGTTAGTTTTGATGTTAACTGCGCTTCAGGAATCGAACCAAATCAGCCTGTGATTGATCGACTCTTAAAAAGCTCATTAATGCTAGTGACAGCGCTTAATACTAAAATAGGATATTATAAAGCTGCAGAAATAGCTAACTCAGCACACCAAAATGGAACAACGCTTAAAGAGGAAGCAATTCGTTTAGGTTATGTAACGGAACAAGATTATGATCAATGGGTTAAACCAGAAGATATGGTTGGTAGTCTTAAATAAAATAATGCGATCACAAGAATTCTATTAAAAGGCTCCTTTATGGAGCCTTTTACCTGATATAGCTCTTTAAACTAACTATCTAGATCAGCGTAAATAACACCACAATTACAATATTAAAGGCTCCAATTTGGAGCCTTTATTGTATCGTAACTTCTAATTCATAATAAAGGCTCCAATTTGGAGCCTTAATCAAATGATGTATTATATTATAATTACTTTAATGTTATTGAAGCAGTACCTAAAAGTCTTAGGTTCTCATCATAAGCATTAATCATATAATTTCCTTTTTCAAAAGCACTCGATTTAACGTAATCACAAACATCAATTGACATATTTTCATAGTTAAACTGAGTCATGCTCGTATAATTAATAGAAGCACCTTCAGAATTTGAAGCAGATTGAGCATTGATTACAGTTCCAGTAGCATCAATAACTTCAATATAAAAATTACGTCCGCCAGTGTTTGCAATTGCATTTTCTGCAACAGTAAAGCATACTTGTAACGCATCAGCAGAACTCGCTTTACTTGTTGATTTGAAAGAACCATTAGAACGTTCTTTAACTGCAGAAACACTATAGGTTGTTAAATTTAAAGCAGCACCTCTTTTTACAGCTTCTGCTAATTTAAGGTTATTAGCTAAAAGCTCTTCATTAGCCTCTGTTTGTTGTTGTAATGTTTCTAATGTAGCATCACGTTCTTGAGTTAATTTAGCATTGGCAGCTTCTAATTCAGCAACCTTAGCTAACAATTCTTCTTTTTGCTTTCTTAACACATAGTAACGAGATCTAAACTTAGTTAAAGAGGCAACGTCAGCATTTAATCCAGCGATAGAATCTACATATTGAGCAATTTCATCTTTAGCATTAGATAATTCTTGGCTTAAAGAAGCATTTTCACTTGAGAGTTGATCATAATCTGATTTTAAATTGTTAAGATCTTTGATTACCAACTCTTTCTCTTCAGTTAATCTAGCTTCAGTACTTTGTTTTGTTACAAATAAAGCAATTGATAAAATCACAAATAAAGCTAAAACAACACCTAAGATAGTTGTTGTCTTTTTTGAATTGTTTGTTCCGTTTGACATAGTATTAATATATAATTTAAATTTAATTTAAGGTTAATCTTTTACAGATACGCTGCAAAAATAATATTTATAATTCGATAATTAAAATATTGAGGTCATTATCCTAGTCTTTTATTCATAAATTGCTATTAATTTTAATGTAATATACTACAAAAACGACCTAAAGTAATGATTTAAAGCTCATTAAATTGTATTTTGGTTATGAAATTACAACTGATTAATTTTCTTTTTTTATGAAAACAGTTAATTACTAAGTGTTTCATCACTATCTATTTAACCTTTTAACCTCAAACCATGACAGTATCTTTCAACTATACATCTCTTACAGTGATTTTATTTTCATTTGTAGTCACATCAAGTTTAGCACAAACCTACAAAGACAGCACCATTGAACTTCTTCCTATTGAACATGCCAGCCTTATCATTAACGCATTAGACAAATCAATCGCCATTGATCCTGTAGGGTCCAATATAGTATCAAAAAAATCAATTGACTTCATACTTATTACTGATATTCACGGAGATCACTTTGATCAAAGTGCGTTAGAACAGTTAATTACTCCTGCATCTAAAATCATCGCCCCAAAAGCAGTATTTGAACAAATGAATTTGAGACTTCAAACGCTCACTACAGTTTTAGAAAATGGAGAAGTATTTCAAGATAAAAGCATAAAAATTGAGGCTATCCCCATGTATAATTTAAGAGAAGAAGCTAAAAATTTTCATCGTAAAGGAAGAGGAAACGGTTACGTGCTTAGTTTAAATAATGAACGTATCTATATCTCTGGAGACACAGAAGACATACCTGAAATGCGATCGCTTAAAGATATTGATGTCGCGCTTATTTGCATGAACTTACCCTATACCATGACAGAAAGTTCTGCTGCTTCAGCGGTAATGGAATTTAAACCAAAAAAGGTCATCCCCTATCATTATAGAGGACGACCTAATGTAAGTAACCTTGATCTTTTTGAAGAATTAATTACCGATCCTTCAATAGAAGTGATTCGATTGGATTGGTATCCTAAAATGGAGTATTAATCTCGTGTTAATCTTTTATATTTTATTCGTTTAGGCATGATATCTCCACCTAAACGTTTCTTTTTATTTTCTTCATAATCAGAGAAAGAACCTTCAAAGAAGTACACTTTTGAATCACCTTCAAATGCTAAAATATGAGTACATATTCGATCTAAGAACCATCTGTCGTGAGAAATGATCACTGCACATCCAGCAAAATTCTCTAGTCCTTCCTCAAGTGCTCTTAACGTATTAACATCAAGATCATTTGTTGGCTCATCTAAAAGTAGTACATTCCCTTCTTCTTTTAGTGTCATTGCTAAATGTAAGCGATTTCGTTCCCCACCGGAAAGTAGTGACACTTTTTTGTTTTGTTCACTTCCTGAAAAATTAAAGCGACTTAAGTAAGCTCTTGAATTCACTTGCTTTCCTCCCATCATGATCAGTTCTTGCTTATCACTAAAGTTTTCCCATATTGTTTTGTCAGCATCAATAGTACTGTGAGCTTGATCTACATAAGCGATTTTAGCTGTTTCTCCAACACTAAATGTACCTGAATCAGGAGTTTCCTCTCCCATGATCATTTTAAAAATAGTTGTTTTTCCTGCCCCATTAGGTCCAATAATTCCAACTATTCCTGCCTGAGGTAAATTAAAATTTAAATCTTCGTACAGCAATTTGTCTCCAAATGCCTTTGAAATATTTTTTGCTTCTATCACATGCGTACCTAAACGAGGACCATTCGGGATATACAGTTCTAATTTTTCATCAAGCTGCTTTTGATCTTGACTCATTAGCTTCTCATAGTTGTTTAAACGTGCCTTTTGTTTCGCATGTCTACCTTTAGGTCCTTGTCTTACCCATTCCAATTCTCGTTCCAGTGTTTTTTGACGTTTGGAAGCTGTTTTGCTTTCTTGCGCCATACGCTTAGACTTCTGATCGAGCCAACTTGAGTAATTTCCTTTCCAAGGAATGCCTTCGCCGCGATCCAATTCTAATATCCAGCCTGCAACATTATCTAAAAAGTATCGATCATGGGTTACTGCAATAACAGTTCCTTTGTAAGAAGCTAAATGATGCTCCAACCAATGAACCGATTCTGCATCTAAGTGGTT
>Ga0181559_10006574_pt1 | contig 10938 bp, 4 predicted proteins | sample 011ome_21_FD_133752 | JGI IMG/M metagenome (GOLD analysis project Ga0181559, IMG submission 133752) | Coastal salt marsh microbial communities from the Groves Creek Marsh, Skidaway Island, Georgia - 011508AT metaG (megahit assembly) | ecosystem: Environmental > Aquatic > Marine > Intertidal zone... | reverse complement strand
GCGTTCGGGAGCGGCGTTCGGAGAGGAAAGAAGGAGGGAGTCGTCAGCCATCGCGCGAAACGGAAGAGTGGACCGTGGGGAGAGTCGCTCGACCTTCGCCGCGGTCCGAGACGAAAGACGAAAAAACCCTGCGCCGCCGCGCGCGCCATCGCGACCGAGGCCATCTTGCCAGTCTTGGCGCGCGCGTCCGGGGCGGGAACGCGGGAAGAGCGCGATCGAGGCGCGTACCTCTTCCTCGGGGTCCGCCATGGTGATGGTGGTCTCTTCGGTGCGCCTGAGTCGCGCGCGGAGGAGTGCCGCGCGTCTGCAGCGCTCCGTCGAGAGGCGCGGTACAGGTTTTAAGATCGCGAGGCCGCTGGATCAGCCTTTGTGACTGATTCCCATACGAATATGAAAGTGTGCACCGGTGCGCGCTGAAGACCCAGTCACATCCGAGACCTCGCCGCGAAACATTTCGCAAGTCCAGTCACGCTGTCACGGCGATCTTGAAAAGCGCGCCAGCGTCTCCCTTCTCGCGCGACTTTGTTGTCTTCTCCCCCGAGGACTCCGCGCGAAGGTCGCCGGTGTCCTCAGGCGGCAAAGCGACTGGCGCGCCCGCGGCGACGGTGGGCGCGCGGATACGCGGCGGCTTCCCTCGGCGCCGAGATGGGGAACCAGCTGGCTGCGCCCGCGCGGGTGCAGCCCGGCGAACTCCTCGCCACGGATGTCCCGAATCTCGTCTTCAAGGACAGCCTCGGGGGCGGTCGGTTCTTGAAGACGTTCCTGACCCGCCACGAGGAGGGCCAGAGGGGCGGGCTGGTCGTGGTGAAGGTGTACTTGAAGCGCGGCGCGCCGGGCACCGGCGGCGGCCTGGACCCCGCGCTGGTCAAGGAGCACGAGCGTCGACTGCGGCGACTGAGAAACGCGTTGTCCTCCCCCGCGCCCACGCATCTGCACGCGTGGCCTTTCCAGCGCGAGCTCGAGACGGACCGCGCGGTGTACCTGATGCGCCAGTACGCGCACAGCACGCTGTACGACCGGGTGAGCACGCGCCCGTTCCTGAGCCACGTGGAGAAGAAGTGGATGGCGTACCAGCTGCTGCACGGCCTGGCGGACTGCCACGAGCGCGGCGTCGCGCACGGCGACGTGAAACTGGAAAACGTGCTGGTCACGTCGTGGGGCTGGGCGTTCCTCACCGACTTCGCCACCTTCAAGCCCGAGACGTTGCCCGCGGACAACCCCGCGGACTACTCCTTCTTCTTCGACACCGGCGGGCGCCGCAGGTGCTACGTCGCGCCCGAGCGGTTCAGGGACGGCGCGCAGGGCAGCCCGGGAGACCGCCGGGGCGCGGAGGCGAGCGCGGCGGGCCCGGCGGGATCCGCCGGCGCGCCAGACGCGTCGGCGGATCCCGCGCGGGACCCATACCCATCCGGCGCCGACGTGCGACACGGCGCTTTCGAGGAGACGCTCTCGTACGATTTCGCCGCCGCGGACGTGTTCAGCCTGGGGTGCGCTCTGGGCGAGCTGTTCCTGGACGGCTCGGCGCTCTTCGACCTGTCGCAGCTGCTGGCGTACAGGCGCGGCGAGCACGACCCGAGTCAGCAGCTGCAGGCGGTGGCTGACCGCGACGCGCGCGCGCTCGTGATGGCGATGCTGCACCGCGACCCGGCGCGCCGGCCGACCGCGCGCGCGCACCTGGAGCGGTGGAAGAGCGGCGGAAGAGAGCCCCTCGGCGCGCGGGCCGATTCCAAAACAGAGCCGTTCTTCCCGGCGTACTTCGAGACCATGCACGACTTCTGCGCCTCGCTCATGATGAAGGACGCGGACCAAACCGCCGAGGCGGTTCGCGCCGCGTTCGAGCCGCTTCTGGCGGATATCGCGCGCGAGGAAGGAGGCGTGCGGGAGCGCGGGCGGGCGCCGAGTCCTCCGGGCGCGTCTCCGGTGCCGGCGCGTCCGGAGGCGAGCGGCGACGCCGCGCCGGCGACGAGCGGCGGCGGCGCGTCGCCCGCGACGGAGCACATGATGCGCGACATCGACGCGATGATGGCGGACATCGGGAACCTTCTCGGCGACGCCTCCGACGACGCCGAGAAGGTTCCCGGGAACGGCAACGAGATGAACGGCGTGACCGGCGGCGGCGCGTCGTTCGAGTGGTTCGACCGCGACGGCGAACCGGCGAGCGACGGCGAACCGACGGATTCGGGAGGTTCGATCTCGGCGACCGCCCCTGCGATTCGCGCGGCGACCCCCGAAGACGCGGCGCTCATCGCCGAGGCGGTGGCGCGAGGCGCGAGCCTCCCCGGCGCGGTCCTCGTGGCCTCCGTGCTGTGCTCGTGCGTGCGGGGCGCGGTGCGCCCTTCGCTCCGGAGAGACGCGCTCGGACTCCTGTCCCGCGTCGCCGCCGTCGCCGACGACGACGCGCGCCTGCAGCTCATCGTGCCCTTCTGCGTCGCCTCGGCGGCGGACGGCGCCGCCGCCGTGCGCGCCGCCGCCGTGCGCGCGCTCGCCGAGACCACGCGCCGCGTGGAGACCTTCCCCGCCTCGGACGCCAAGGTGTTTCCCGAGTTCGTCTGGCCGAGCCTGTCCGGCCTCGCCAGGGACCGCGAAGAGAGCGTGCGCGTGGCGTATGCCGCGTCGCTGGCGTCGCTCGCGCGCGCCAGCGCCAGGTTCCTGCAGCGCGCCAACGAGGGCTCGGAGGATGCCGCGGACGGTCTCTCCATGTCCGCGTACGAAGACGACCTCGCGTCGCTCCGCGCGCTCGTGCGCGGCGCGGTGCTGGATTACCTCACCCCGGGAGGAAGCGGGGGAGGCGGCGGTCGAGCGGAAACGTCGTCCGGTGGCGGAGACGTCGCCGCGGGCGGCGTGTTCCCGTCGCCCGCGTTCGTGCGCGGCGCCGCCGACGCTTCGCGCGCCGCCGCCGCCGCGGGGGGCGTCGCGGACCCCGACACAAGCACGGCGGCGCGCGTTCGCGCGGGCGGCGGTCCGGGCGCCGACGCCGACGAGCGCGCGTCCGACCCCTCCGCCGCCGCCGCGGCGGACGGGTCGCGTCTGAGTCGCGTCGGGGCGGGCGTCGGCGCGTTCGCGCGTCCTCCCGCGACGCCGCCTCCGGGGATGGCGAGGCACGCAGAGGACCCCTCCTTCGCGGAGCTCACGCCCGCCTCAACGTCGGGCGCTTTCGGCGCGCCTTCTCCCGGTACGCTCGGCGGCGCCGGCGGCGCCGTCGGCCGGCACCCGCGCGACGCCGGCCCGCCGACGCGCGCCGCCGTTCTGGCGGGCGCGGACGCGCTCGCGTCGTTTTTCGGCCGCGCGGACGCGAACGATTTCCTGGTGCCCCTGCTGATCACCTGCCTGAACGACCGCTCGTGGCGGCTGCGCGTCGCGTTTTTCGAGCGCATCGCCGCGGTGGCGCGGTTCGTGGGCGTCGCCTCCGCGGAGGCGTTCCTGCTCCCGTGCGTCGAGCGGTGCCTCGCCGACGACTCGGACGAGGTGGCCGCCGCCGCGCTGCGCTGCCTCGGGGACATGTGCGGCGCCGACGTCGACGAGGCGCGCGCGGGCGCCTCGACTACTCGAGGCCTCTCGAGGTCCTCGAGTCTTGAAACGTCAGAAACGTCGTCCGATCCGCTGTTCGATGTTGCAACATCCGATGTTGCGCAGACGCACGGTGCGACCCTCCGCAAACGGTCCGTGCTGGCGGCGGCGAAGCGCGCGGCGCCGGCGCTGTGCCACCCGGCGGGCGCGGTGCGCGCGGAGGCGCGGCGCTTCTTCGAGGCGGCGTCTAAGCGCCTCGGTGCCGCAGACGCATTCGCGCTGCTGCTTCCCCTCGCGCGCCCGTTCCTGGCCGCGCGCTTCGCGTCGCTCGGCGCCGCCGCCGCGGACGTGCTGGCGGACCGCTCCGCGCTCGCCGCCGCGACGCGCGCGCCGCCGTCGCGCGAGGCGTTCGAGGACGCCGTGGTCGCCGCCGGCGGCGCGCCGCGCCGCCGCCGCCGCCGCGCGGACTCCTCCTTCTCCTCCGTGGACTGGACCGAGGGCGGCGGAGACGCTCTAGACGTCTTCGAACGCGAAGGCGATTCGAAGAATTCGAATAAAGGTGTGGACGCAGCGACGCTCGCGACGCTCGATGCGATGGACGCGTACGTGCGCGCGGCGGCGGCGGCGCGGCGCGGCGCCGAGCGCGACGCGTCGTCGGCGCGCTCGCTGGTCGCCGGCGGGCTCACCCCGGCGGCGGTGGCGGCGAAGCGCGCGGACGCGGCGGCCGCCGCCGCCGCCGCCGAGCGCGAGCGGCAGAGCTCTGCCGCGTACATCGCGCGCGGCGGCCTGTTCGGGAACCCGAAGGCGTTCGGCGCGTTCGGCGCGGAGCGCGAGAAGGAAAAGAAAGCCGGGGGCGAAAAAGAAGAAAAGCCGCCTCCGGGCTTTCGGACGACGCCTCAGGCGTCGGGCGCCGCCGATTTTTTGCGTCTCGGCGCGCGCGGGACCGACAGGGTCCTCATCGACGACGACGCGTGGGCGGACGCGTTCGGGGCGCGCGCGCCTCCGCTCGTGCCGCCGCACGCGCCCCTGGTGCCCCTGCGCGAGGCGACGTCGTCCGGGGCGAGCGCGGCGGACCTCGCGCGCGCGCACTCGGGCGCGGGGAGCCGCCGGCGCTCGCTCGAGGCGCCGGAGATTTTCGGGACTCGAGACGGAAACGAGGCGGTTCCGCGCGCCGTCCCGGCGAGCCGGAGCGGCGCAGGTCGCGCGGCGGAGGGCAGGGCGCGGGGGGCGCACGAGAGGCCGTCGGAGACGGTCACGGACGCGTTCTCGGCGGCGATGGCCAAGGGGCTGGACCTGGTGTCGGGGAAGAACGCCGCCGCCGACGCGGCGCGCGACGCGAACGACGGCGGCGGCGACGTTCGGTCCGCTCCGACCGGTGTGTTCACCGAAGCCATCCATCGGGTCGACGGCGGAGTGACCGGCTCCGAGAGCGTCGGCCTCGCGAGCGACCGGACGCCACGCGCTCTGTACGCCTCGGGCGCGCCGGGCGACGCCTGGGCGCCCCGCGGCGTGCTGGTGGCGCACCTGCGCGAGCACCGAAGAGCGGTGCGCGCGCTGGCTGCCTCCGCCGACGGCCTTTTCTTCGTGAGCGGCGGCGACGACGGCGAGTGCAAGCTGTGGGACCGCGGCCGGCTCGAGCGCGACGTCTCGTTCCGCTCGCGCTTGACGTACGCGTCGCAGGGCGGCAAGGTCACGGCGCTCCTCGCGGGCGCCGGCGGGGACCCCCACGCCGTGGCCTCCGCCTCGGACGACGGGTCCGTGCGCGTGTGGCGCGTCGAGTACGTCGAGCGGAAACGAACCAACGGAGACGGGAACGATCGCGATCGTCGCGACGGGTCGCGAAACGCGCCGCCCGCGGTCGAGCGGTACACCGGCGCCGCGGAGACGAGGCAGATCTGTCAAAGCGAAGGGGCGGTCTCCGCGCTCACGCGCGTCTCGCCCAGCACGCTGTGCTTCGCGACGCGCCGGGGCGGGTTCCACGGCTGGGACCTGCGAGCGCCGCCGAACAAAGAGGCGTTTCGCGCGCCGCTCCCGCCGCGGCTGGGCGCGGTGACGTGCGCGGCGGCGGGCGGCCACGGCTTCGCGCCGGACGACGACGGCTCCGCCGCCTTCGGATCCGAGGGCGACGCGCGCTGGGTCGCCTTCGGGACGGCCGCTGGTGTGCTGGGCCTGCTGGACGTGCGCTTCGGGGTGGTGGCCGCGGCGTGGCAACACCCGCTCGGGTCCGCCACGCCCGTGGACGCCGTCGCCGTCGCCGCCGGCGGGCGCGCCGCCGGCGCGCGGCCGCTGGTGTGGGCGGCGGCGGGCGAGGACGAGATCGCGCTCTGGGACGTCGCCGCCGGGACGTGCCGCCGCGCCCTGAAGGTGGGCCGCGCGAGGCGCGCGCGCGACGCCATGGACGCCGTGGACGACGCCGAGTTCGCCGGCGACGTGGCCGCGCTCTCCGTCGGCGGGCGACTGGCGCCCGCGCCGCGCGCCTCCGCCGCGAGCGACTGGGCGCCGAACGACGAAGGGACTGGAACCGGGACCCCTTCTTTTGCGTCCGGCGAAAGCGTGTACCGCGCGGACGAGCTCCGGGACGCGCCCCCCGGCGTGGAGGGCACGCGGTGCGTGCTGGCGCTTCCCTCGGGCGCCGTGCTGAGCGGGGGAAGCGACGCGTGCGTGCGCCTGTGGTGCCCGGGGGACGCCTCTCGCAGCCGCGTGGTCGCGGGCCCGCTGGCGCCGCACGACCGCCCGCGGTACGAGGAGCGCCGGGTTCCGGTCGCGCGCGTCCCGGACTCCAGCCTCGTCTCCGTTCTGCGCGAGACACCTCCGGCGCTCTCGGCCAGACACGCGCCCCGGGGGCGCCTCGCGGGTCCGCTCGCGGACGGCGCCGGCGACGGCGTCAAGGATACCGTCTCCGTGGCGGAGACGGTGGCGTCGGCGGCGGCGCGGCACGACTGCCACCGCGACGCGGTGCTGGCGATGTGCGTCGCGGGTACGGGCGCGGCGCGCGCGCTCGTGACGTGCGGCCGAGACGCGGCGGTCAAGGTGTGGAAGTGAAATCGCGATTGTTAACACCGCGGAGATGCGATTGTTAACACCGCGGAGGCGCGGGAAAGGTCTCTCGAGCGAGCTAGAGCGAGCTATAGCGAGCTGTACACGCAAACGACTTTCGTTTCGTCCCGGGTCTTTTTACGGAGTCTAGTAGACTACCTTCTAGTACGCGGCGTCGCCGCCGGCGCCTCGGCCGCCCCTGCCGCCGAACAGGAAGCTGTACACCATGTAGATGAGGAAAACCTGCATCAGCACCTTCATCATGATGAACCCGCCGCCCATGCCCCAGCCGTACCCGTACCCGAACGAGGGCATGAAGAAGAGGGAGGGCATGCCGAATCCCGCGCGACGGGGACCGTAGTTGGCCGCGCCGGCGCCCGCCGCGCCCGCCGCGCCGGCGGCGCCCGCGCGGCCGCCCATCGCGCCGGCGCCCGCGCCGCCCACGCCGCCCATGCCGCCCATGCCGCCCATGCCAGATCCCATCGACCGCGACGTGGAGCGGAAGCTGCTGCCGCCCATGCGTCCGCCTGAGCGCCCGCCGCGCCCGGCGACCGCCGCGGAGGGGTCCAGGAGGCTCAGCGCCACCGCGAACGCGATCGCGAAGACCCCTTTTCTCGCGGCCCAGAGGGTCTGCGCGACGCGCGCGAACGCGGTGACGCGGCCGAGGTCCGCGACGGGCTCGCGCGAGGGCGCCGCGCCGCCGTTCGCGCGGACGATGGGCGAGTCGCGGGGATCGCGGGAGGCCGCGGTCACCGCGACGGCGCCGCGCGCGCGGCAGAGATGGACTGACGACGTCCACATCAGGGCCCTCTTGCAGTCTGCCCCGGCGAACGAGGAGGCGCGGGAGGCGCGGCGCACCGCGGCGATGCGGCCGGCCGCGGCGGGCGCCACGGCGAAAGAGGACACGGCGGCGGACATGATCGCTACAGACGTTTCGGAGTGTCGGCGCTGGTGTCGCGCGACGGAGTTTGGCTTCGGGGTGCGCGAGCCAGGGTTACTTCACTGCCACCCAAGTGTCTCTTGCTGACAGGATCTTTCTTAAGGATTTCGCCAGGTGGCTTTCTGATGAGCCTCGACATCACTGCTCGCTGAGGACGACGGAGCGCTCGCACAGTGGCTGTCGCCTTGCCTGCGCACACGTGAGCATGCACGCGACGGTTTCGGCGAGGCTCGCCGTCCGCGCGCCCGCGGCGCCTGGCGCGCCGCGTCGCGCTCGATGTTCGGCCCGCGCGAGGGACCACGTTTTTCGCGCATCCGGGACGGACGCCGACGGCCCCTCCGCGTCTGAGATCAGCGACGCTATGGCGGCAGCGCGCGCGTGCGAGGCGGGAGGTCTGTCCCCCGGTGCCGGCCTGAAGGACGCGGATGCGCAGGCGGAGGCTGCGTTCGCGGACATGATCAACACCACTGTGGACGTGACGGGGGAGAGCCTGGGATCGGACGCGCTCGAGGAACTCGCGCTCGGCGGCACGATGGATGCCGCGAGCAAGGGCAAGAAGAGCGGCTCGCTGCTTGACGACGTCGTCGGGCTGTTCGGCGCGCTGAGCAAGGGCGCGCACATCGTCAAGCAGAAGGACGGACGCGTGTGATGAGAGGAGAACGGCTCTTCGTGTTGTGACTTAAGCATTCATACTCGAGACTGTCGGCGGCGGCCCGCGAAGGATCATCGCGCGACGACGACGCCTCCCGCCGGCGTGCCGGCGTCCGGATCGAACACCCTCTGCCACGAGTTCCTCGCCGCGAGCCTCGCGCGCGCCGCCGCGGCCGCGCGCATCGCGCGCGACGCCGGGCGTCTCGATGGCGAGCGCCCCTCGAGGTGCGTGCGTTCGGGCGATTTCCGGTCGGACTCCGGCGACGGCGCGACGGCGCCGGCGACGCGCGGCTCCTCCTCCACCGCCGCCGCCTCGGGCGACCCAGCGTCGAAATCGCGTTCCAGAGTCATCCGGCTCTTCCGGCTCTTCCGGCTCTTCGAGTCAGGCGTCTTTTCATCCGGTGAGGGGGCGTTTTCCACATTTTCCACGTTTTCCACAGTAGTGCCCACCACCGGCGAAGCCCCGGGGAACCGCGGTTCCGAACGAATACGCGCGCTCACGGGGCTCGCGCCATCACCGCGCGCCGTTTCGGCAAACGCCGCCTCGCACAGCGCGCTGAGCGCGGTGACGGCGGCCCACCCGTGGCCGCGCGCCACCGACGCCGGCGACGCGAACCGGAGCTTCTCCGTGAAAGCTTCTCCGCCGGCGAGCGCATCTCCGCCCGCGCACGCCCGCGCCGCGTCCGCCAGCTGCGCGGCGAGCGCGAACCGACGCGACTCGTCCGCGGTCGGGGGCGCGAGCGCGCTCGATCGGAGCGCGGCGAGAGGAGGCGCGGGCGGAAGAACCCGCTTCGCGGTGTTTTTTTGGCCCGCGGCGCCGCGCGGCGTTTTTTTGTCGCCTCCGATTTCCGCGTTCGGTTTCACCACGCCATGTTGGTTCGCGCGAACTACGACGTGCGTTTCTTTCGTAGTCTCGCCGCGGTCTGTCTGTCCCTCAACGGCCGCCCCGCTGAAAGTCGCCGCGCGCGCCTCCGTGGAGGCGGAGGCGTGCGCGGCGTCTTTCAGGCGCCGCGGGCTGGACCGCGCGGCGCCCGAGGGCGCCGGGCCGGGCGGCGGCTTGGGGGGCTTCGCGGGCGTCGCGGGCGCCGGCGGGGGCTCCACTGCGTGCGGTTCCGCCTCCCCGGCGGCGTACGCCTCGAGCGCGGCGGCGAGCCGCTCCGCGCGCTCCGGGTCGGCGAAATCCGCCGATTCCGCCGGTATCGCGGTATCGCGCGGCGCGAAGCGCGCCAGCGGCAGCAGCCACGCCGCCAGGCGCGCGACCCGCGCGAAGCGCGTCGCGTCTGTCTCGTTCGGGGACGCCTCCACGAACACGCCGGGCTGGCCGAGCGCGAGTTCCAGCACGCCCGGCTTCGGGCGCGCGCCCTTCGGGGACGCGCGCGCGCCCCCGGTGGACCCGCGCGCGGAGAGCAGCGCGAGCCGGTCGCACACGCGCTCCGCCGCCGCGTACACGCCCCGGACGGGTCCCAGGCGGTCCACCGCGTCGAACGAGGCGCGCGCCAGCTGGCACGTCGCGCGGACGGTCTCCATGGTCGGCCGTTTCCGGGGGTCCGCGTCCAGCATGACGGTGATCAGGCTCACGAGCGCGTGGCTGTGCCGCCCGTTCTCCGTTAAAGGCACGAACTCGTGCTTCCCGATGCGGCGGAACACGTGCTTGACGTCGGCGCCCGGGCCGGTCATCTCGAACGGCGAGCGGAGCGCGGCGAGCTCGTACAGCAGGCACCCCAGGCTCCACACGTCCGATTTGAGCCCGTAGGCGTCCCCGCGCACGATTTCGGGCGCGACGTAGTACGGCGTGCCCACCTTGCTGCGCATGCCGCCGTCGGCGGAGGCTTCGTTGGAGGCTTCGTCTTCGCCCGCGCCGCTCGGCGCGTCACCCTCGTCGACGCGCTTTCCCAGCCCGAGGTCGGCGAGCTTCACGACGCCGTTCACCACCAGCACGTTCGCGGGCTTGACGTCCCGGTGCGCGACGCCCACGTCTCTTCTGTGCAGGTGCGCCAGCGCGTCCACGATCTGCGCGAACACGGTCCAGATCTCGGGCTCGTCCAGCGGCTTCTTCGCCTCGCGACGCGCGCGCACGAATCGCCGCAGATCGCCGCCGTCCGCCCACTCGAACACGATCACCAGGTACCGGTCGTCCAGGAACGAGTCCAGCATTCGGACCACGTTGCCGTGCGTCACGTTCCCCAGGAGCTGCACCTCGCGCAGACACCGCTCGCGTTTCTTGTCGGGCATGCCGCGGATGTCCACCTTCTTCACCGCGACGGGGAGCCCATCGGAGACGCGCGCGCCCTTGTACACCACCGCGTACCCGCCCTTGCCCACCGCTTTGCCCACGCGGTACTTGGCGCGCAGGTGCGACACGGGGTCCGAGCGGACCACGGGGAAGGCGTGCCGCTCGTGTTTCTCCCGCCTCGCCTCGCCTCGCGCGCGCGCCTCGCCGTCGTCAACGCCGGAAGAGGACGACCCGGTCGCGTGCTCCCCGCTGCGCGTACGCTCACCCGAAACGGAGGTGGAGGTGGTTTCCGCGGCGTCTACCAGCGGGTGGCGCCGCGGCGATCCGGGCGCGGACCCGACGAGGGAGTGCGCGCCCATCTCCCAGTCCACCGTCCGCCGCCGACCCGCGCCTTCCGCTGCCGCCTCCGATTGTGGTGTCGGCAGGATCTTCGCGTTGACCAAAAAAGGGACTCTTGGCGAGATTCGTGCGACGAAAACTCGATCAGCTCGTCTCGTCCTGTCAGAGTTCCGAGGGGAAAGTTCAGACTGGTTGTGCACTTACCTTTTTGTCGCTTGCCACGTGGCGGAAG
>Ga0181559_10006566_pt1 | contig 10946 bp, 10 predicted proteins | sample 011ome_21_FD_133752 | JGI IMG/M metagenome (GOLD analysis project Ga0181559, IMG submission 133752) | Coastal salt marsh microbial communities from the Groves Creek Marsh, Skidaway Island, Georgia - 011508AT metaG (megahit assembly) | ecosystem: Environmental > Aquatic > Marine > Intertidal... | reverse complement strand
TCTCGAGATGTCGGAGCGTGAAGAGTTCAAGCAGGCGACGCTGTCCGGGCGTGGCGTGCTCTGGATCGTCCCGATCATTTTCCTTTCGGGCCTGACCTTCGCGGTCCCCGAGGTCGAGTTGCACCGCAATTGGGAAAGCGCCGTACTGCTCGGGTTCGCAGCGGTCATTGCCGTTTTTGCGCTTCTCGACAGTCGCCAGATATGCCTGTTCCTGTTGGACACGGGGTTGCTGTTCGATCAGCTCTTCGCGCGGGTGGGACGGTTGTTCCGACCGGCCTTCGCGTTTTTCACGCTCTATTCATTCATCGTGATTGTGTTTGCCATGATCTACCGGATCATGGATCGGTTGTCGGGAGGCAATTCGTTCCTGTTCGAAGGGGAACCTGCAGCCATCAGTTTCTCGGAAAGCCTTTATTTCTCGCTTATCACCATGTCCACGGTCGGATATGGCGATATCACCCCGGCAAGCGAAGCCGTGCGTGCGATCACGGCTGTCGAAATCATGTTGGGAATCCTGCTGATCCTGTTCGGCTTTGCTGAAATCATTCGATACGCACGCGACCCCGACGCGGAAGGGAAATCCGACAAATGATCAAACGTTTGCTCATTGCCAACCGGGGAGAGATTTCGGTTCGGGTGGCACGGACGGCCCGGCGCCTGGGGATACATGTCATTGCAGTTTATTCGGAGGCCGATGCGCAGGCCATGCATGTTGAGTATGCTGATGAGGCCGTTTGCATCGGACCCGAGACGGCCGCCGAGAGCTATCTGAACATCGAAGCCGTTCTGGAGGCCGCCCGACGGACACGGGCTGATGCGATCCATCCCGGATATGGGTTCCTGTCAGAAAATGCACGCTTTGCAGAAGCCTGCGAAGCGGCGGGAATTGTATTTGTCGGCCCAAGTGCGGATGCCATGCGGTCCATGGGTGACAAGGCCACATCGAAACAGGTCATGGAAAAAGCCGGTGTTCCGCTGGTGCCGGGTTATCACGCAGAAGACCAGAGTGTTGAAACCCTTATGGCTGCCGCGACGGAAATCGGGTTCCCCGTCCTGATCAAGGCATCAGCCGGCGGCGGCGGACGTGGGATGCGGATCGTTGAAAGCGCAGATGAATTCCCCGCTGCGCTGGACTCCGCACGCCGCGAAGCGACGGGCGCGTTCGGCGATGACCGTATGCTTATCGAGAAATATCTGACCACGCCCCGGCATATCGAGGTCCAGGTCTTCGGAGACAAACACGGAAATGTCGTTCATCTGTTCGAGCGGGATTGTTCGCTGCAGCGTCGGTATCAGAAGGTGGTCGAGGAGGCCCCGGCACCGGGTATGCGTGAGGACCGGCGGGCCGAGATCGGGCAAGCGGCTGTTGCTGCGGCCCGGGCCATCGACTATGCAGGTGCCGGAACGGTCGAGTTCATTGTCGATGCCTCGCAAGACGGGGCGAACGGTCCGTTCTATTTCATGGAAATGAACACCCGTTTGCAGGTCGAACATCCCGTGACTGAATATGTCACCGGCCTTGATCTGGTGGCGTGGCAGATACATGTGGCCGAGGGCCAAACCTTGCCGCTGGCGCAGGACAACCTTCAACTGAACGGGCACGCGATAGAAGCGCGCCTCTACGCCGAAGATCCGAGCCGCGATTTTCTCCCCGCGCCCGGTCGGGTGGTCGCGTTCGAAGCGCCTCACGGGCAGGACGATATCCGCGTCGATACCGGTGTTCGCACCAGCGATAACATAGCTGTGGCCTACGATCCGATGATTGCGAAGGTCATCGCGCACGGGGAAAACCGTGATGCGGCGATTGCCAATCTGGACCGGGCCCTGGCGGAGTTGGTGTGCGCGGGACCGGTCACAAATCAGGCTTTCCTGCGACGCGCGATTACCCATCCGGAGTTTGTGTCCGCGCAGATCGATACGGGTTTTATTGCGCGCCACCGTGATGATCTGGTCGCAGAGAGTTCAACTGCGCAGCGTCAGGCATTGATCGTTGCGACGGCGGATGTGCTCGCGAAACGGCAATGGCAGTCCATTGAAAATTCACGAAAGACCGGTGAGCCGGGGTCTCCCTGGACGATGACAGACCGGTGGCGGGCCAATCTGCCGTCACGCGAAGGGCTGAGGTTTCGCCTTGGGGAGGAAGAACTCTCGGTTGCCGTGTCCCATGAGCGGGAAGGGACTGTTCTCGATCTGTCCGATGCAACCAGCGTCCAGCTTTCCGGGACGCCCCTGATCGGCTGGCAAGTTTATCACGCCGGCACTTCGGTGTTTGCGGTGTCCGCCGGATCTCAGTTCCGGTTCGATCGGGTGATCGCTGTCGAACAGGCGGCTGCACAGTCCGGCGCGACGGGTAACATGAATGCGCCGATGCCAGGCAAAATCGTCGGCGTTTCAGTCTCGGTCGGCGATAGCGTGACGAAGGGACAAACGCTGATTGTGCTTGAAGCCATGAAGATGGAGCACGCGATCAAGGCGCCCGCCGATGGCACCGTTGCTGAAGTTTTCCACGGCGAAAACGATCAGGTGGCCGAAGGCGTCGAGCTGTTACGTCTGGAACCGCTGGAGGATTGAGATGCCCTTGCCCGAGCATGTCACGATCGTGGATGTTGGCCCGCGCGACGGGTTGCAGGCAGAGCCGGAACTCGTTGCGACCGATACGAAAATCGAATTGATCAACCGTCTGTCTGAGGCCGGTGTGCCCGCAGTCGAGGCGGGGGCATTCGTCTCTCCAAAATGGGTGCCGCAGATGGCGGCTACAGCCGAGGTGCTGGGCGGCATGAAGTATCGCCCCGGGACGCGCTATCCGGTGCTGGTTCCGAACGAAAAGGGTCTGGAGCGCGCCATCGCATGCGGGGTTGAGGAGATTGCGATTTTCGGCGCCGCATCCCAGACCTTCTCCCAAAAGAACATCAATTGTTCGATCGAAGAGAGTCTGGAACGTTTCCGCCCGGTGGCGGAAACGGCCTTGAGCGCAGGCATTCGCGTTCGCGGTTACATCTCCTGTGTTCTGGGATGTCCCTATGAGGGAGAGGTGGCACTTGAGAGCGTTGTCGATGTCGCACGGGCACTCGACGAGATGGGCTGCTACGAAATCAGCCTGGGGGATACCATTGGTGTCGGGACTCCGATCAGGGCGCGCGCGATGGTGGATGCTGTCCTGTCGGTCGTGTCGGCGGACCGGCTGGGCCTGCATTTCCATGACACCTATGGCCAGGCGCTCGCGAATATTCTGGCATGCCTGGAAGCCGGTGTGGCCACCATCGATACAGCCGTGGCCGGGCTGGGCGGCTGTCCCTACGCTCCGGGAGCATCGGGAAATGTGGCCAGCGAGGATGTCGTCTATATGCTCCATGGCATGGGCATCGAGACGGGTGTTGATCTCAATGCCCTGGTTGCGGCGGGAGCTTTTATAAGTGCTGCGCTGGAACGGATGCCAAATTCCAAGGTGTCGCAGGCCCTGCAGGCCAAAAGTGCATGATTCACTGCGATCATAGCCGATCCGCCCTGTAAAGAATTGAGCAACCATTCCGCCCTAAAATTCGGATCGGTCCAGCGATCTTGTGTTGGATCAGAGTCCGATGGGGTGCTGGCTTGGCATATCGCCTCGAAAATTTGCGAATACTGATCGTCGATGACAACGGCCATATCCGGCAGTTGTTGCGAACGATCCTGAACGCTGTCGGCATTCGCAATATCGATATCGCCGAGGACGGTGTACGCGGGTTCGATGCCTTCTGTCGGCTCGATTACGACATCGTATTTACGGACTATCAGATGGATCCCATAAGCGGGATCGATCTGGTCGATCTAATACGGACCTCGGACAAAAGCCCCAATCCGTATATTCCGATTATCATGATCTCGGCCTATTCGGATCAGGAACGCGTTCAAATTGCCCGGGATCACGGTGTGACCGAATTTCTCGCAAAGCCGTTCACGGTCGAACGACTGATGAATCGTCTTGAAACGGTGATTGAGGAACCCCGCCCGTTTGTGAAAACAGACACCTATTTCGGACCCGACCGGCGCCGCCAGGAAGATCCGACCTATACCGGTCCGGAGCGCCGCCAGGCCGAGTTGGAAGAGGTGGGCCTGACCGTGCGCGAGCTTTCCGAACAGCAGCGAAATGCTCTGCGCGCCAGCCGCGAAAGCGCCGATAAGATCGCCAGCGACTAAACGAACTTTTAACCGTCGCCCGATAGCATCGATTCGATGCGGATGTTCCGCCGAGCGAGAGGACTCTATGGCTGAGGATGGCCACAGCAACGGTGACTATTAGCTGATCACGCCCCCCAACCTGCTGAAAGCGAAAGTTGGCGGCGGCGGCGTGGCGAAGGGTGTCGATGTGGACGCCGTGCATCAGGCTTCCAGCGCCATCGCGTCAATGGCGGATGATTTCGCCGATCGCGTGTCACTCGAGATCGCCATGGTGATGAAGCTCTCCCACGATCTGGAAGACGATCCGTCACGCGCCATGAAGATCGGTTTCAAGATCTGCCGGATTGCCCGCGAGGTTGGCGATCAGGGCGAGACGTTCGGGTTCGATCTGATCAGCGAAGTGAGCCTGTCACTCACAAACTACATCTCGAATTCGAGCGAGCCGGACCTGCTCAATGGTGATGTTGTGCGTGCGCATGCCGATGCGATGCGCGCCGTGATCAAGAACAAGGTCAAGGGTGATGGCGGTCCTGTGGGCGTCGAGCTCGTGCAAAGCCTGAACAAGCTCGTCGCACGGATGACAGGCTTGGGTTTTCCCCAGGCCTTCGGTTCACCGGTGACCGGCGCGCTGCTAATCTGCGCACATGCCGGTTCATCTCATAAAGCTTGCCGTCGGTATCGAGACGATTGACCATTTGCGCGAACGCCAGAAGCTGCGTACTGCCGAGCGCAAGGCCGCCGGTGACGGCCCTGTCTTGCGCATATTGACGCGCAACACGCCACGGCGTGCGGAGGAACTGACCTCTGAGGGCGGTTCGCTCTACTGGGTCATCAAGGGACGTATCCTTGTTCGCCAGAAAATCACGGGTATTGAACCGGCGACCGGGCAGGATGGTAGCCCGCGTTGCGCCATTCATCTAGGCAAGAAGCTTGTTCGGGTCCGGCCGCGGCGGTCACGCCCTTTTCAGGGCTGGCGATATCTCGAAGACGACAATGCGCCTGCCGATCTGCCTGCTGGTGCGGAGGCGGAAGCGGAACCGCCGGCCGAAATGGCAGAGGAACTCCGCGAACTCGGGCTGATCTAGGCGTTTGGCCACCGACATTATTTGGTATTGAGACTTATTCGCAACTAGACTACATTGATGCCAGAGGTGCAATGCGATGTTTGTCTGTATCTGCAATGCTGTTCGTGAGAGCGAAATCAAGGACGTGATCGCCCAGGGCGTTCGCGATGTGGACGACGTCTATCACAAGCTTGATATCGAACCCCAATGCGGCACCTGCGCGGCCTATATCCGCGAAATGCTGACCGAAATACCTTCGGACCCGGAACCCGAGATCGCAGCCTGATGGTAGCGCTGCGATTGCGTCGCAGTTTCACAAGTCACTGAATAATTTGGAGGTTTGCCGTTCACTTTTGAGCGGCGGGGGTTATATTCTCCGCGCAGATACTTCTATGAAGAATTCCCAATGGTACGCAGTCAAAAAGTTATCGACGCCCTGAACAAGATCCTCACCAATGAGATGACGGCGATCAATCAGTACTTTCTGCATTCGCGGATGCTCAAGGACTGGGGCTTCGAGAAACTCGGCGAGTACGAGTACAAGGAATCCCTCGATGAAATGAAGCACGCCGATATCCTGATCGAGCGTATTCTGTTTCTCAACGGTCTTCCCAACCTTCAGGACCTTCACCGGCTTGCCATCGGAGAAGACGTGAAGGAAATCCTGGAGTGCGATCTCAAGCTCGAAGAAAAAGCCATTCCCGAGCTTCGTGAGGCCATCACGCTTTGCGAAAACGAAACCGACTATGTCAGCCGCGATCTGCTCAGCAGCATTCTCGAAAACGAGGAAGAGCATCTCGACTATCTAGAGACGCAGCTCGACCTTCTCTCGAAAGTCGGCCTGGAAAACTACCTGCAGTCTCAGGTCTGATTCGAAGCCCGGTTGTCCTGCTGCTGCGGCCTAGGCCGCAGCGCGGAACCGCTCTTCGGCCATAATATCCGCGACCGAATTCGTGGCGGCAGCTTCGCTGTCGGCCCGCTCGAAGATTTCCACGAGCGTGTCGTGAATTCTGTCGAGATGGGCGTAAATCTTGTCGTCGTCATGGTCGCCGCCAAAATCCGGTCCATGGGCGATCTCGATGATGCCGCCGGCATTGATGACATAGTCCGGGGCATAGAGAATCCCGCGCCCCGCCAGCTCTGCGCCATGACGGTCCTCGGCCAGCTGATTGTGGGCTGAGCCCGCCACAATTTCTGCGTGCAGTTCGCCGATGGTCTCGTCATTGATGACCGCACCGAGGGCACAGGGCGCATAGACATCGACATCGGCGGCGTGGATGTCATGGGTGTCCACCGGCACCGCGCCGAAGGTTGCGACAGCGCGTTCGACGGCATCGCGGTTGATATCCGCAACGTGCAGGTGCGCGCCCTTTTCGTGAAGGCGGTGCGCAAGATCGAACCCCACAACACCAAGGCCCTGGACGGCAACCTGGACGCCGTCGAGTCCGTCATTGCGTTGCAGTTTGTGTTCGATCGCAGCTTCGATGCCGCGCAGAACGCCATAGGCGGTATAGGGAGACGGATTGTCGCTGGTTGCGCTCGTGCCGGTCACATACCGGGTTTCGGTGGCCATTTCGTCCATATCGCGCACCGTCATGCCGATATCCTCTGCCGTGATATAGCCGCCGCCGAGCTTTTCCACGAATCGACCCATGGCACGCATGAGTTCGGCAGTCTTGTCGGTTTTGGCATTTCCGATGATCACCGATTTGCCGCCCCCTAACGGCAGGCCGGCGAGTGCGGATTTATAGGTCATGCCGCGGGACAGACGCAGGGCATCCTGCAAGGCGGCCTGGTCATCGGCATAGGGCCACATCCGGCATCCGCCGACCCCGGGGCCAAGATTGGTGTTGTGGATTGCGATGATCGCGCGCAGTCCCGTCTCGGGATCGTGTCCGAACGAGACATGTTCGTGGTTGTCATAGGCGGGCGCGGAAAAAACTGTCATGACGTTCTCCTGACATGCACCGCTTTCCTACGGTATCGATCATGGAAACGATGTTGCATCTGCATCGGTTCGCTTCAACGAATATCCGGTGCGGGTGCCGACTTCGAAACAACCCGCCAGGACATCCGGCCTGGACGGCAAAAAACAAACCCTTGCCCCCGTGCGTTATAATAATATTTCAATAAGGTATTTCGGATTCGCGGCCTGGCCCGCGCGGAAGGATAGCGGACATGGCAGATGCAAAGACACGCAGTGCAGCGGAGCCGGAGGTCTGGAAGCAACCTGACGGCACGGTGATGAGCTGTGAGGAATCGATTCTCGTGCTTCGGGAAAACCTTGGAGAGATCGAGGAAATTTGTCAGGAGGCTCTGGAAGACGCGGTCCTGATGGATGTGTCCGAAGCGCAGTTCCGCGAGGTGTTGCGCACCATCGTGGACAACCTGACCAATCCCTACAAGAAGGGCTGATCGCAGGCTTGCGATCAGCTCAGATCGCCCCGATAGGCTTTCTCGAAAATCTCCCGGAACCCGACTGCGTCCAGTCGTACCGGGTTGGCGATGGCCGTCGGGTCCTTCTCTGCGGCGGCGGCCAGTTCGTCAAAATGCGCTTCCGTGACGCCAAGCTCGGCAATAGTATCGGGCATGTCGAAGATGCGCCGCAGTTCCAGGATCCACTCCAGGAATGCCGGGAACCCCTGAGCAGGGTTATTCGCCAGTCCGAGATAGGCTGCAACACGCGAGAGCTTGCTCTCGATAACCTCGCGATTGCGTGCCAGCACATAGGGCATCACCACCGCGTTGGTCAGGCCGTGATGGGTGTCATAGGTCGCACCGATGGGGTGGCTCATGGCGTGAATGGCACCCAGGCCTTTCTGGAACGCAGTGGCTCCCATGGCGGCAGCCGCCATCATCTGGCTGCGCGCGACCATATTGCTGCCGTCCGCAACCGCGTCGGTCAGATGTTCGCGGACCAGTCGCATGCCTTCCAGTGCCACCCCGTCGCAAAGCGGATTGTGGAAGGGCGAGCAGTACGCCTCCAGACAATGGGCCAACGCGTCCATGCCGGTTGCCGCGGTGATGTGCGGCGGCAAACCAAGTGTCAGGTCCGGATCGGCAATGACAACGCCCGGCATCATGCCCGGATGGGTAATGATGACCTTCCGGCCGGTCTCCTCATTCAGGATGACAGTCGAACGCCCGACTTCCGAACCCGTGCCCGCCGTGGTCGGGATGGCGATGGTCGGAAGCGGGGAGGCGGCCGATTGCCAGTCCTTGCGACCCTCTTCAAGATCCCACATCGCAATTCCGTCCTCCGGCTGTGCAGCCATCAGGGCGATGGTTTTGCCCGCATCCAGTGAAGAGCCGCCACCAAAGGCGATGACCCCGTCGCAGTTTTCCGCGCGCAGTCTTGCAACGCCGTCGAAAACGTTCTGACTGACCGGGTTCGGCTTGATATCCGAGAACACCACGGCACTGACACCCGATTCTTCGAGTGTGGCCACAGCATCCGTGACCATCGGAAGGGGAGCGAGCCCCGGGTCGGTGACGATCATCGGTTTGCTGATCCCGAGACTCCGGCAGGCACGTGCCAGGGTCGAGATGCGACCGACCCCGAACCAGATGGTGGTCGGGAAGTTCCAGTTGCCGCGCAGTGTGGCCGGATCAACAGTCATGGATGCACCTTTGTTGTCGGAGGGCGCCTAGCTGGCCTGATTCAGCGCACGCCAGACCTTTTCCGATGTGGCCGGCATATCGAAATCGACTGTAGCTCCCCGGCTCGCCAGTGCGTCCGCAATCGCATTCATGACCGCAGGAACGGCGCCGACGACACCGGATTCACCGATACCTTTCACGCCGAGAGGGTTCGAAGGCGTCGGGACCGGATGGAAATCCGCATCGATCACGGGAATGTCCGTGGCGCGTGGCAGGGCGTAGTCCATGAACGAGCCGGTGACCAACTGGCCGGTTTCGTCATATCGACATTCCTCCATCAACGCCTGCCCGATTCCCTGTGCCACGCCGCCATCCAACTGACCATGCACGATCATCGGATTGATCACATTGCCCACATCGTCGATGGCCGCATACTGCGCGATGGTGACCACACCCGTCTCGGGTTCAATCTCGACCTCGCAGATATGGCAGCCATTGGGAAAAAACTGTTCCGAGGCGAGGTATTCGTCTTCGCTGTCGAGCGTGTCGGGCAGGTCCTCGGGCTGATCGCCTGCGACAACTGCGGCGCGCACTCGCTTCGAGAGGTCGCGCAGTTCGAATTCGCGGTCGGTTCCGGTCACCCGGAAACGGCCATCCGAGAATTCGATATCGGCTTCGGCGGCCTCGAGCAGATGGCCGGCCCAGGCGCGGCCTTTCTCGATAACCCTGTCGCAGGTATTGGCGATAGCCGAGCCTGCCATGATCATGGAACGCGAGCCGATCGTGGCGAAGCCGATCGGCACGTCCTCGCTGTTGCCGTGCTTGAACCCGACATCCTCGAACGGGATCCCCAGATGCTCGTTGATCAGCTGGGCAAACGCGGTTTCGTGACCCTGACCTTGGCTTTGGGTCGCCACGGTCAGTTCCAGCTGGCCTTCCTCCGCAAACCGGATGATCGCGCCCTCATAGGGCATGGCGCCTACACATTCGACCGTGCTGGCCACGCCGCGACCGCGAATCTTACCCTGACGCTCACTTTCGGTGCGCCGTTGCGCAAAACCGCCCGCGTCCGAGAGTTTCTCGGCCTTCTCCATGACCGCTTCGAACTCGCCCACGTCATAGGTGCGTCCGGCGGGGGTCGTGTAGGGCATGTCGCCGGGCTGGATGTAGTTCCGGCGGCGCAGCGCAATGGGGTCCCGGCCGGTTTCGCGTGCGGCCTGCTCGACAAGGCGTTCCATGATCACCGACGCCTGTTCACGTCCCGCGCCGCGATAGGGCCCGATCGACACGGTATTGGTCATGACCAGCCGTGTCGTGATGTCCACGATCGGTGTGCGATACACCAGCGGCAAGCCGTTCGGCATGTTCCGCACCGAGGGGAAGGGGCCATGGCAGGCAAAATAGGCCCCCATGGCATCGTCAACCGAGACCCGGACTGCCAGAAACTCGCCATCTTCGGACAATGCGAGCGCGGCTTCGATCTCGGCATCGCGCGCGTGGTTGTCACTGATAAAGTGCTCGCTGCGGGTCCCCTGCCATTTGACCGGCTGTCCCAGCCGGCGGGCGGCAAAGAGAATCGATACGTCTTCGGGATAGGGCTGTTCCTTGATGCCGAAGCCGCCGCCGACATCGAATGTGCGCACACGCATCTTGTCGCGCGGAATGTCGAAGACATGTTCGCACAGCACTTCCTGCATGTAGTGGATGCCCTGGCTCGCGCAGGTGAGGGTGTAGCAGCCACTCTCCGGATCGAACTCGGCAAGGCTCGTGCGCGGCTCCATCGGGTTTCCGACCAGCCGGTTGTTGCGCAAGCGCAAGCGGGTAACATGAGCCGCCTTTGCGAAGGCCGCATCGGCACCTTCCGTGTCGCCCTTTTTCCAGTAGAGACCCACATTGTCCGGGGCCAGATCCGGCCAAACGGCCGGCGCGCCATCGGCCAATGCGTCGGCGATTTCGACCACGGCCGGGAGTTCTTCGATATCGGCCTCGACCAGTTCGACGGCGTCTTCTGCCAGATCGCGGGTCTGGGCAACGACCACGGCAATCGGCTCTCCGACATGGCGGACGATGTCGGCGGCCAGACCCGGACGGGGTGTGTGGATGGGTGGGTCCATTTCGGTGCCG
>Ga0181559_10006565_pt1 | contig 10947 bp, 7 predicted proteins | sample 011ome_21_FD_133752 | JGI IMG/M metagenome (GOLD analysis project Ga0181559, IMG submission 133752) | Coastal salt marsh microbial communities from the Groves Creek Marsh, Skidaway Island, Georgia - 011508AT metaG (megahit assembly) | ecosystem: Environmental > Aquatic > Marine > Intertidal zone... | reverse complement strand
ATTCGTCGTGGAAAGCGTCCGCGACTTCGTCCTCCGGGGGCGCGTCGCCGTCGCGCCGCCTCGCGCGCGCCTGGTCGGTCTTCTTTCCGGCCATCTTCGCCGTCTCGGCGACGACCGTCGTACCGTCGCGTAGACTGTCATGAAGAGTGTTCGAGAGTGTAGCTATGTATCACTACAGATGTATTTTTATTTTTAATCAGTGTGTATCATACGAGACGCGTTCGAATGACGCTCGCGACGCGACGGAACGCCGACGCGTCGCGAGCGGTCACGTCTCCATCGGCGCGAGCCACGCGCGCGCGGGCGCGCCGTCGCTCCCGAGCAGTTTCAGCGGCGCGCAGTGGAACATCCACCACCCCGGCTCGACGGTTTCCTCGGGAATCAACAAGCCCTCCACTGGGACGATCCCAGCCTCGAGCAGCACGACGTGCGCGGTGACTAAGTGCTCGTACGCCGCGACGGAGACGTAATCCACCCCGACGGTTTTCACGTTTGGTCTGTGTTCCACCAGCCACCGCGCGCCGTCTTCCGTGAACCCGACGTAGGTCTCGTCGAACGCCACGCGCGACATGATCTCGTTTCGAGTGTTGTCCGTGCGGAACAGCACGCGCGTCACCCCGTCGGGAATCGACCCAGCGACCGCGCGCATGGTCGCCGCGTCGAGCGCCGCCGCGCCGAAGACGTCCACGACGAGCGCGGGGCCGTTGAGCCACGAGAGACGCAGAGACTCCACCCCCGCATCGTTCGTTCGCGCGAAGTGCCTCGGGGCGTCCACGTGCGTCCCGGTGTGCGCGCCGAACCGGAGCTCGGAAACGTTCGCGGGGTCGCCGTCCGCCTGGCTGGAGGACTGGTACCGGTGGTCCGGACCGAGCCCTTCCGCGGACTCGAACACCACGAGCTCCGGGCCTATCGTCGCGGTGAGGTCGACGATGCGGGACCGCGTCGAAACCGAAGCGTCGCACGAATCGGCCGCCGCCTCCGCGAACGCGGCGCGGTGAACGTGCGTGGCGCACAGGACAGCCGCGAGGGCACAGAAGCTGATGCGAACCATCGGCTCGAGAGGGCCCACGACGTTCCACGCGTGCGCGTGCGGATCGTTGTGGACGGTGAAGACGAGCGCGGCGGCCACGTGCAAACGTCGGCGGTTAGCGGCGAAACGATTTCCCGAGCCATCTGAGAAATCGCGGACTCGCCGTCTTCCGAACGTACTGGTACCATTCCGTCGTGGCGCGCTCGCCTCGCCTTCCCGGCGCGAGAGCTCGCGTTTCAGCGCGATGGAGGGGTTCCACCTGCGGAACCACCTGCTGTGGAACCCCGGGTACCCCGGCGTCGTGCCCGCGGTGCCCGCGGTCCCGCAGCTCGGCGGCCCCGCGCCGGTGCTCCCGCAGGGATTGCAGCTCCAGCTCCCCGAGTTCGGGCTGGGCCTGTCCACCGCGGAGGTGCGGCGTCTGAACCGCGCCACGCTGGGCGTGCCCGCGCTCCCCTTGCCGCGCGAGGGCGAGGACCCGCCGCGCGATCGCGCGCGGTGCCAGCACCCCGGATGCGACAAGCAGTTCGCCTGGCCCCAGGACCTGAGCAAGCACGTGCGCAAGTGCCACAGCGGGGAACCGCCGAGGTTCGAATGCCCGCACGAGGGATGTGGCAAGCGGTTTTTCGAGCGGAAGCTGCTCGTCGCGCACGAGCGCACGCACACGGACGAGAGGCCGTTCGCGTGTCCGCACCCCGGGTGCGACAAAGCCTTCCGCGCTCGCAACGCGCTGGCGTACCACGTCAAAGCCCTGCACGCCGAGACCGAGCTCCTGCGGTGCGGAGAGGAGGGATGTCGGTTCTCGACGAAGAAAAAAGACGCGCTCGCCGCGCACGAGGCGCGGCACAAGAAAAACGCCGCGGAGAAGGCGTGGAAAGAGAAAGCCAAGGACGAGGTGCTCGTCGCCGTGAAGACCGCGAAGGATGACCTGAAGACGAAGGCGGCGCTGCTCCTCGCGGCGCGCAAGGCGCTCGCCAAAGAAAAGCGCGCGCGAGCCAAGACGCGCCGCGAGATCGAGGCGCTCGAGGCGCGTCTCGAGAAGACGCGGAAGAAGCGGATGGCGTCTTCCAATCGCGAGCCGGACCGTCGAACGGCTTCCCGATCGCGTACCGGCGAACCCGACGAAGCGCCCGCGACGGCTCCCGACGGCACCGCGGACACCGAGCTTTTGGACGCCGCGGCGGAGGAGGAGGAGCTTTTGGACGCGGCGCGGCGACGTCGCTCGCGACCGCCGGAGGTTGTGCTTCTCGACGCCGCGGACGGCTCGAAGGTGCCCATGCTGGTCTGCGCCGACGAGGAGGAACAGCGATGGACGCCCGGCGGGGGTGGTCCCTCGGCGGAGCTCGGGTTCGCGGACGTCGCGACAGACGCGCACGCGGGGTCTTCTCAACCCCGAGATTTCTCGACTGAAAAAGCGCTCGAGACGTTCTCGACGCGCGCGACGCGCTTCCTGCGCCCGGTGTGCGACCAGGCGTTGCCCTGGTCGGCGTCGTTCATCGGGTGCCCCGGAATCGCGCACGCGGACCGGGGCCCGCTCAAGACGCACGACTTCACGCGCCTGTTCCGCGCGGACGGCACGCGCATCTCCGGGCACAACACAAAAACACAAAAACTGGAGGTGACCGACGCGCTCGACCGCGCCGCCTTCCGAGCGCGCGCCGCGAAGTGTCCTTGGGCCTCGGCCAACGCGCGCGCCACGCTGCTGGCGGCGAGAGACCCGGCGGCGCTGCGGGAAATCCTGACTGAGTGCGCGCCCGCGAAGGCGGTGCGCGCGAAGCGCGTGGACGGGCAGTGCGGCGCGTGCTACGCCGCGCACGTCGCGCTCATGGCCGCGGAGAGGAGAGCGGAGAAGAGCGCGCGGGGGGGGGCGTAGACGGGCGCGCTTTTCAAACGTTCGGGTTTCACTGGAACGAAAAAACGCCCTCACACCGAGAACGATCCGTGGACTCTCAGACTCCCGTCGCGCGTGCAATTTTCGTAACCTGCCTGGGGCCCACTTCCGCAAAAGACGCTACGACGGGTCGTTTTTTTGAAGAGGTGCCTGAGTTTCAAAATCGTCGGGTGTGCCTACGCGCACAGCCTCGCGCGCCGGACACTCGGGCACGCGCGCCGACACGCACTCGCGCGGACGTCGTCTTCGATCCGCCTCCGGAGTCCGCTTCCCGTCGCCTCACGCGCCTTCCGGTCCCAGTCGCGTCGCGATGTTCGCCATCGGCGGTAAGAAGGACCAGGCCAAGGCTGCCGCGCTCCGCGCGGCACCCAAGTCCGCGAGCAAGATCTCCGGCGGATCGGTTCGCCCCAGCAACCACCCCAAGCTGTCCATGTACACCGATATGCCCTCCGCGGACATCTCGCTCGAGACGTTCGAGGCCTTCGCGCTGGACCGCATGCGCGTCCTGAAGGCGATCGACGACGGCCTGAGCCGGGGCAAGAAGCCCGCGGAGATGGAGCAGTTGATGAACGAGGAAACCGGGAAGCACCTGCGCATCGCCGACGTCGCCGTCCCCGGGGACTTCTCCTCTGTCGGCGGCGCGGCTCTGTCCAAAGACGAGGTGAGCCACTTCGCGCTTCGCTTGGCGTACTGCCGCACGGAGGAACTGCGACGGTGGTTCCTGTTGAACGAGTGCCAGCTGTTTAAGCACAGGTTCAACAAGCTGGACGCGTTCGCGAAGGCGGCGTTTCTCGAGGACCACGACATGGAATACAAGCCGCTCACCCCCGAGGCTTTCGCCGAGAAGAGGAAGGGCATCTCGGAAACGCTCAACGGTATCATGAAGCGCGACGACGCCGAGAAGATCCTCAGCGCGGGCGCGTCTGGGTTCTACGCCGTGCCGTTCGAGGAGGTGGCCGACCTCGTGCGCGGCCGCCGCGTCTTCGTGTCCGGCGGCGAGGCGCACGTGCCTCGCGACCAGCTCACGTCGCTGGTGGTGGGCGCCTTCCGCGCCGCTCTGTCCAAGTCCCTCGCGGTGGCGTCCCGGCGGTGGGCGCAGCACGTCGCCGGCGAGGAGCGGGAGCGGCTCGCGCCCGTCATCGTGTCGCTCTCCAAGCGCTATCTCGGGCGCGACTTCGGCAGGCCCGGCGAGCCCGGCGCCGACGGCGCGAGCGCGGCGGTCACGCTCAAGGACCTGCCGAGCGCGGCGAAGGCTTCGTTCCCGCTGTGCGCGAAGAACCTGTTCGACGCGGTGAAGCGCGAGCACCACCTTCGGCACGAGGGGCGGCGCCAGCTGCAGCTCTACATGAAAGGCATCGGCCTGTCGCTGGAGGAGGCGATGCTGTTCTGGAAGACGGAGTTCTGCAAGAAGATCCCGGCGGAGAAGTTCGAGAAGGAGTACGCGTACGCCGTGCGGCACGCCTACGGCAAGGAGGGCAAGCGCGTGGACTACACGCCGCACACGTGCATGAAGTGCATCTCCGCCAACCCCGGCGCGGGCGAGCACCACGGCTGCCCATACAAGACGTTCGGGGAGGAGTCTCTGACCGCCGCGCTCGGCGGCTTGCAGATTCACGCGAACAAGGTGCGCGACATCGTGCAGAAGGCGAAGGCGCACCACTACCAGCTGGCGTGCGGCATGACGTTCGAGGCGGTGCACGGGAAGACCATGGACGAGGGCGTGCAGCACCCGAACCAGTACTTTGACGAGAGCAGGAAGGCGCTCGGGTTCGGCGCGACGAACGCGGGAGACGAGAACGCGGAGAACGGCTCGGCGTCGCCCGTGACCCCCGGCGCCGCGGGGGCGAGGCCGGCGAGGCCGTCCATCCAGGCGGCGCCCGTGTCGGCGTGAACGGCGCGCTTTTTCGCGCGCGCGACGGCGTTTCGCTTTTTCATCCGGCGTCTTCGGTAGGCGCTCGCGCGTAAAAAGTACGCATACGGTACGACGGCGATCCGTTCCGTCCCGGAGACCCGGAACGCTTCACGGCTGTGGTTCGCTTAGACGCTACGATGATGTGCGTTCACGAAACTGCCTTTTCTTTTCGCGCGATCCACGCCGGTAGCGCGCGTTCAACCGCTTCTACCGCTTCACGAACCTCCCCTGCACGAAGTGCCTCGTCAGCGTGACGCCCAGTTTCCGATTCGTCACCGTGTGCGACACGCGCTCGCATCTCCCGACGAGCCCGGCGTCTTCGAACGCGTGCGTCACGAAACGCTCGTCGGCGTACACGGCGAGCGTCCCGTCGCCGCGCACGAACGCGGCGTCGTCGATTTTCTCTCCCGGCTCGAACGACATTCGCCTAGGCGTCGGGTGATGCGTGGACGAGCCTTCGACACCCTCCGCGTTCGCCTTCACGTCGTCTTTAGAGTAGTCCCGGAACAAAACCAGCCCGCCTCTTTTCAACACGCGCGCGCACTCGCGCGCGACGCGCCCGAACGCGTCCGGGTCCAGCGCGGAGAAGAAAAACACCCCCGTGACGGCGTCGATTGACGCGTCGTCGACGCCGTTCTCGGGGCCGATCGCTTCTTTTCGCAACGGCCCTTCACAGGTGCCGAGGTCCGCGACGAACGCGACGCACCGTCTCGCGTCGAACTCGGGATTGCGCGTGAAGCACTCGATCGCGGTCGGCGAGGCGTCCACGGCGACGACGCGCAGATCGAGGTTGGCGCGCATCAGCGGGAACGCGCTGTTTCCGACGCCGCATCCCAGTTCGAGCACCACCTTGTGGTCTTTCGAGGTGGCATCGGGCGCGCGGGTCGTGGCCGGGTCGATCGGGTCGACCCAGGCGGACGGGTTCTCCAAAACGCGCTGAGGCATCAAGTCCGGGAACGCTTTGCGCAGGTAGTGTCGATCCTTAAACGCGGTGACGGCGTTTGGTTTTTTTTTGGATGGACCCTCGGAGATTTCACGGCCACCGCCGCCGGTCGAGCCGACGCCCGAGTGCGTCCGGTAGAAGCGTTCCCAGGCGCGTGACGCGTCCGCGTTCGCGAGGGACACGCGGCTCGAATCGCAGGACGCGCTCATGGAGGTAGATGTGCTCGTCGTCGCGGAATCTTCGACAGCCCTCTCGGCAGGCGAGTCTTCGTCCCGGGTCGCTCGGCATCGACGCGAACGAGATGTCGGCGGCGGAGGCGCGGGTCTTCGCCCGCGCGGCGGGTCGTCACGTCGCGCGCTCGCGGCCGAGAGACTGGTCCGCGTCGACAACGACCACGCGAGGGCCACCATATGTCCCTCTCCCGAAAAGCACTCGCCTCCCCGGTTCCGCGCGAGCGCTCGTTCGCGTCGCCGAGACTCGACCGAGCCTTTTCGCGCGATCGGCGGTGCCCGTCATCAGTGAGGCGAGTTTGACTGACGCGCGTTTTGCGAAACGAAGAGACGACGATTCGACGAGAGCGGCTGCTATGATCACGTCGAGTCTCTTGAACGCTCGTGACAATCGCGACGAACGACGCCCTTTCCTCTACGCGCGACGCTCTGCTCAGGGTGGCGGCAACTTCGCGGACAGCCGCGAGTACAGGAGCGCCATCGTCGCGAAACACGACAACAGACTCACCGCCATCACCGCGACGCGCGGATCGCTTCTTCGATGTTTTTTCTCCGCCGATCCCCCGCCGCGGTGCTCGCTCCGCCGGCGCGAGGGCGTGCCCCTCCCGCCTTCCATCGCATCCAGGTCGTCGTCTCGCTTCGCCTTCCCGCGCATACTCTCCGGCACGGCGCCCGTCCAGCTCGGCGCGCACGACTGCACCGCCTGCATCAGCGTCGACGACCTTTTCTTGTACTTGTCCACCTCGCCGTCCTCGCCATCCATTCCGCCCCGGCGCGACGGCGAGACGTCCACCGCGACGGGCGCGGGCGCCAGACCCGTGCGGCCGATGTCGGACACGATACCGGCGCCTTCCGGTACCTTCTTCCCGACGACGCCTTCGCCGGCGTCTTCCTCACCCTCGACGACCAGATCCTCGATGTCCTGGAGCTCATCCATGGAAGTCAGAGGCGTCATGGACGAGGCGTGCAACACCGCAGTCACCGACTTGAGCTGCAGGCGCGCCTTGATCAGCCCCAGGAACTCGTGCCAACTCGCGGTCTCGGAGACGCTGCGGAAGGTGGGGACGCGTGTCGGGAGAGAGGTCAGGGGGGCATGTCAGAGGACGCAGATTCGTACTCCACGGGCGCTCGAGACGTCGCAGAACGACCGTTTGGCGTCGTCCGACGCGCGCCTCGACCGCGGGGCTCGCCGAAGCCTCGAACGCACCCGAGCGCGCGCTTGCGCCTGCCGCGCGGTTTACCATCGCCGGGTCCCCGGAAGGACACAAACACCACTCGCTTGGACGCCTCCATCGTCCGGGCGGGGCCGCCCAGCAGACTGTGGCACGCTCGAAGTCGGAAGCAACGATGACCGGGCGCGCCGAAAACGTGCGAGTCGCCGCTCGGCGGACGGTCCGAGCGTCTCGCACGAGTCCTGGAGTCCACTCTTGAGTTTTTGGCGATTTCTCCACGGTTTCGCATTTTAAACTCTCATCAGACTTGCGTGCGCGCGGTTTCAGCGACCGCCGCGATGAGCGACAACGGCGACGTGAACGACTTCGGGGATGTCGAGGAACCCGAGCCCGATGTCGGTGAGGATCCTTTTGGCGGGTCTGACCTCGAGCCCGTCACGGACGACGAGGATGAGGAGGACGACGGCGAGGATCTGCTGGAGAACCAGGAAATGTGCGCGATCGGCCCCGTTTTTTAAAGTTGGCACCCTTCTCCTCGGACACGCGCCGCGTGCCGCGAACCCGCCCGTGCGGTTCCCCGAACGCCGCCGCTGACTTCGTGCGCTTCTCATGCCCTCTCCCGCCCCCGACCCGCGTTTGCGACCACGACAGGGATTATCGCCCGATGCCCCACCTCGATCGTTACGAGGCGGACGGGATCGCGGAGGCGCCCGAGGACTACGACCCCGAGGCGGAGCTCGAGGCGCGCCTGCGCGCAGAGGCGGAGCTGGACGACCGCGACCAGGCGGAGGGCCGCGCCGGCGCCGGCGGGCGTGTGCGCCCGCGTGCGCTCGAGGCGGACGACGACGACGACCACTGGCGCCGTCAGCAGCGCCGGCGCCGCGCGGCGGACCGCGAAGCTGACGGGGAGGATGACGAGGAAGAGGAGGAGTTCGAGGTGGACATCGAGAATTACGACTGTCCGCTCCGCGAGTGGATCACGCGCGAGCGCACGAAGACGGAGATCCGGCGCAAGTTCTCGCGTTTCCTGCGGAAGTACGCCGACGGGGAGGACGGCGAGCTCGTGTACCGCAAGCGCATCCGCGAGATGTGCGTCTCAAACGGCGCCAGTCTGGAGGTGTCGTACAACGACCTCGCGCGCCGCGAGCCGATGCTCGCCATCTGGGTCGCCGACGCGCCCGCAGACATGCTCGAGATCTTTAACGAAGTCGCCAAGGCGGAGGCGTTGAAGCTCTACCCCGCGTACGAGGCCATCACGCGGGACGTCTTCGTTCGGATCACGAAGCTGCCGATCGTGGACCAAATCAGGGACATCCGCCAGGCGCACTTGAATTGCCTCATCAAGATCAGCGGCGTCGTCACGCGCCGAACGGGCGTGTTTCCACAGCTGCGAGAGGTGATGTACGACTGCGGGAAGTGCGGGTTCATCGTCGGGCCGATCGCTCAACGGAAAGGCAGCGACGAGACGAGACCCGGGTCGTGCCCGGAGTGCCAGAGCAAGGGGCCGTGGCGCGTGAACGCCGAGAAAACCGTGTACCGCAACTACCAGAAGATGACGCTGCAGGAGTCGCCGGGAGAAGTTCCGGCGGGGCGGATCCCGCGCTCGAAGGAGATCATCCTGCTGCACGACCTGATCGACCAGGCCAGGCCGGGGGACGAGGTGGAGATCACGGGGATCTACACGAACAACTTCGAGAGCTCGCTGAACCGCGCGAACGGGTTCCCTGTGTTCTCGACGTACGTCGAGGCGAATCATCTGTCGCGCAAGGGCGACGCGAACGCGGCGACGAACCTCACGGACGAGGACAAAGAAGAGATTCGGCGCTTAGCGCGCGACCCGCAGATCGCGAGGCGGATCATCAAGTCAATCGCGCCGAGCATCCACGGCCACGACGACATCAAAGCCGGCATCGCGCTGGCGCTGTTCGGTGGCCAGGAAAAGTTTGTCAAAGGCAAAACCAAGCTTCGCGGCGACGTAAACATGCTTCTGCTCGGCGACCCCGGCGTCGCTAAGTCGCAGTTTCTGAAGTACGTGGAGAAAACCGCGGGGCGGTGCGTGTACACCACCGGCAAGGGCGCGTCCGCGGTGGGTCTGACCGCGGCGGTGCACAAAGACCCGGTGACGCGCGAGTGGGTTTTGGAAGGCGGCGCGCTGGTGCTCGCGGACCGGGGCGTGTGCCTGATCGACGAGTTCGACAAGATGAACGACCAAGATCGCGTGTCCATCCACGAGGCGATGGAGCAGCAGAGCATCTCCATCTCCAAAGCCGGTATCGTGACGTCTCTGCAGGCGCGGTGCTCGGTGATCGCGGCGGCGAACCCGGTTGGGGGGCGCTACGACTCCAGCCGCACGTTCTCCGACAACGTCGAGCTCACGGACCCCATCCTGAGCCGCTTCGACATCATGTGCGTGGTGAAGGACGTCATCGACCCGGTTCTCGACGAGCGCCTCGCGCGCTTCGTCGTCGGGTCGCACGTCCGCAGCCACCCGAGATTCGACGCCGACGTCGACGTCGGGGCCGGCGGCGGCAATAGCTCCGGCGCGTTCGGGGGCGCGCCCGCGTTCGCGGCGGGCGCGACCGAGGCGGAGAACGCGCCCGGGAACACCGCGAACCCGGCGGCGGCGGACGGGTCGGCGGCGACGTCGGCGGACGCCGTCGAGTCCATCCCGCAGACGCTGCTGAGGAAGTACGTCGCGTACGCGAAGCGTTTCGTGAAGCCCAAGCTGAGCTCCGGTGATTTGCCGAAGATCTCGCAGGTGTACGCCGAGCTTCGGCGCGAGTCCGTGACGCGCGAGGGCATGCCGGTGGCGGTGCGCCACGTCGAGAGCATCATCCGCATGTCCGAGGCGCGCGCGGCGATGCGGCTCAGCGAGCACGTCTCGTCCGAGGACATCGACGCCGCCATCGCGGTGATGCTCGCGTCGTTCATCGGGACGCAGAAGCTCTCCGTGCAGAAGAGCCTGCAGAAGAAGTTCGCGCGGTACACGCACTTCCACCGCGACTACGACCAGCTGCTGCTGGAGATTTTGCGCGGCGTCGTGCGCGAGACGCGGTACTGGGAAACCGTCAACGGCGGGAGCGCCGGCGCGAGCGCGAGCGCGTCGGCGAGCGGATCCGCCGCCGCCGCCGTCACCGTGCGGTGTCGCGTTCTCGAGGACAAGGCGTCGGAGTACGGCATACACGACCTGAGGCCGTTCTACGCGAGCGCGGCGTTCGCCAGCGCGCGGTTCACCTTCGACGAGCGGCGGGGGGTCATCGCGCACGCCGAGTAGTGAAAAAGCTTTTTGAAAAAGCTGAGCCGGCGTGCGTTTTTTTTTCTAGTGAGCGAGGCGCTTCCCGACGCGGCGGTGACCGCGGGCGCGGGGCGCGGGCGCGAGCGTGTTCTCCGCGGCGGACCTGCTCCGGCAGGCGCGCGCGCGCACGCCCGGGGCTTCGATCGCGCGCGTCGATGCGCGCGCGGCGGCGACGTCGACGGTCGGGCCGGACGACGAGGTCATCGCCGGCGGCGCGGCGGCGATGACCTCGTCGTCTGGCGCGACGCGTCCCGGAGCTGCGAGACGGGTCCCGCGGGTACGTCGCGGAGGACGCGGAAGGCGCCCTTAGGGCGGTATCGGTGGACCGGGGGCGAGCGCGGCCCCGAGGACGTTTTCGTGACGAGAACCTCCTTCAGTCGCGGTGGGTCGTGAGAGCTACGCGTGTCAGCGAGCGCGCTACGAGCGAGCGAGCGAGCGTCGTACATCTCCTTGAGTACCTACGTAGAGCGATGTTAT
>Ga0181559_10006561_pt1 | contig 10950 bp, 6 predicted proteins | sample 011ome_21_FD_133752 | JGI IMG/M metagenome (GOLD analysis project Ga0181559, IMG submission 133752) | Coastal salt marsh microbial communities from the Groves Creek Marsh, Skidaway Island, Georgia - 011508AT metaG (megahit assembly) | ecosystem: Environmental > Aquatic > Marine > Intertidal zone... | reverse complement strand
GCGCCGGGGGTGTGAAGGTGAAGGTGCCGGCGCGTCTCTAGTGGAAGACGAGATGGCGCACGTGTTCGTCATCGGTGCCGCGGCTGGTGCGGTGGGCTCCATCGTCGGTGCGTCTGCGAATCGTGACGCGCGCGCGCGCGCCCCACATCCGCTCGCCTTTTCGTTACGTCTCTCGGCTCGTCCCCCTCTCGGAAACGCCAAGACGGAGTGGTCTCCCACGGCTGCCTCCGGAGACCACGACGACGCGTCGCGAGCCGTCGTTGTCTTCGGAATGGCTCCAGAGCGCGTTTCTCGAGCACCCTCCCCGGCGCGTCGCGTCGCTGACCGCGTCCGCGCCCCCGCCGCGTCCCGTCCCCGCCGTTTCCTCCCGTTCCGAAAACGCTCCATCGTCCCGGAAACCAACAACGACAGTCAAAATTAAGAGGAAGGCTGGCGCGAAGAAGCCCGACGCGGACGGCTTTTACGACGCGGAGACCCCCGAGGAGTTCGCCAAGCGCAAAGCCGAGACGGAGGCTCGCGTCGCCGGCATCGAGGCGCTGCTCAAGGAGCAGTCCGCGAAGCTCGAGGCGACGCAGCAGAAAGCCGAGGCGAGCGTGAAACAGCTCGCGCAGGTCATGTCCGAGAAGAACACCGTCGAGCGCATGCTCGAGGAGATGGAGCGGAAGAAGGAGCAGATCGAGGCGGAGAAGGAGGCGATGCGCGACGCGAACGATCAGCTGCTGGACACGGTGACCGTGCTGAAGGACGCACGCGCCGCCGATCACGTCAAGCGCGCGGTCACCACGCGCAAGTGGCGCAACGAGCTCGTCGCGTACCGCGAGAAGACGCCGACGGAGTTCCTCGCCGAGATTTTACATCTGGTGAGCGACATGGACAACGAGGTCACCGTCGAGATTGCGGACGCCGAGCTCGCGGCGTCCCGGCTCGGAGGCGGTGTGCGCGTCGCCAAGGCGGAGGAGCTCGCGATCGACCAGGAGTGGAGCCACAACCCGCGTCTGGCGATGGCGGAGCCCGACCGCCTGTGCCGCCTCGCCTCGCGGACGCGCGCGCCGCCGGCGCTCGGGGACGGCCCCGCGCAGATCCTCGCCGCCGACGAGGATCTGCGCCGCCGCGGCGCGAGCGGCGCGGAGATCAAGATGACCACGCCCACGCAGGCGGCGAAGAGGCGAGCCGCGCTCGGCAACATCAGCGTCAACACGGACCGCATCGGCGTCAACGCACCGGGGGGCGTCAAAGCCGCGGTCAAAGCCGCGGGGGCGCCCGCCGGCGAAGCGTCTCAGTCGGCGCTCCTCGCCGAGATGGCCGCCGCGCGCGTCGAGATGGAGGCGCTCAAGCACGAAACCGCCGCCGTCGGTTTGCTGGACGCGCCCGTGTCGCCCTCGGACGCGAAGCGCTTCGGGACGGGCTCGCGCGCCGGCGCGCGCGGCTTCGGCGCCGAGAAGGCGTCCCTGAACCTCTCCTTCTTCGGCGGGAGAAGTCACACCAAGAAGTCGCCCACGGCGGTGCGGCCGAGCCGCGCCGCCGCCGCCGTCGCCGGCGTCGCCAAGCGCCAGCAGATGGCCGCCGCTGTCTTCGACGACTTCGGATCGGAAAACGTCGCGCCCGCCGGCCGCGCCGTCGCGCTGTCCCCGCGCTGAGCGCGAGCGGAACGGACGCGGCGACGCGAGGACGAGACGCCGTCGTTTCGTCGTTTCGCCGAATTCGCGACGCGCGTTTTCGGCGACGGCGCGCGTCGTCGCGGGTCTATCGTGAAGTGAAACGCGATGATGTGAATCGTTTGCGCGAAAGAAAGCGCGCTCTTTCGTTCGCGTCACAAAAGGTATCCGCCGACGTCTCTCTCGTCACACGTTTCTCATCACGCCTTGGCCTTCTTGGCGTCGGACCCGCCCCCAGCGGACCCGCCGGCCGGGCGCTTCGCGCCCTTGTCCTGCTCCTCAAACTCCTTCTCCACGAGGTTGATCAGCGTCTCGATCCGGCGGCTCAGCTCCTTGGGCGTGCGGCTCTTGATGAACCAGTCGAAGCGGAACAGCCAGTGCTGCCGCACCTGCGCCTTGAGCTCCTCCCACGCCCCGAATCCAACCTCCGGGAGCGAGCACAGCAGGAAGCGGTCCTCCTCCTCCGTGTACGACTTGACTTTGTTAGCGCCGTACACGATCTTCAGGTCCCGCCACGGGTTCTTGTACAGGTCGATCTTGCGCCGCACAGCCTTGAGCATGTCGTTTTGCCGCGCGATCTTCGCCTCGCCGCGCTCGATGTTCCCCAAGATGCGCTTGTACTCGCTCACCTCCTTGTACCGCTGCCAAAACACGTCGTTGTACGCGCGAACCTCCTCGGCGGTTTTGCCCTCGATCTCCTCCGCCATGCCCTCCGGATCGTGGCGCCCGAACTTCTCGCACGCGCGGCAGTACGCCTGGAAGTCGCGCCGGTTCCAGTTGGAGAAGCCGCCCGCGAGTTTCTCCTCGTACTCGGCGCGTTCGGCGTCGGTGAGCGGCTGCGGGTCCGTGGGCTTCTCCGCCGGGAGCTCCTGCGGGATGGCGTTGTTCGCGAGCTCCTCCGCCTGCCGCGCGCGCTGCCAGTCGTACTGCTTGCGCGCGACGTCCTTGTTGTACAGCGCCGTGACGCGCGGCACGTCGTAGAACTGGAAGTCCGACATGTTCTGCAGCTTCAGAATGCGCGGGCCCGTGGCTTTGGGCTTCGCCGCGCCCGCCGCCATGACGTCGCGGTAGTAGTCGGACTCGTTGTAGTTCTTCTTCCGCTCGCGCTTGGGCGGGTCGATCCAGTTGGCGGAGATCACCTGCTTCATGTCGATGCCCTCGAAGGCTTTCTGCTCCTCCTCGTCTTTTTCCGCGAAATCGTACAGCGACGCGTCCGCGTCCATCGCGAAGTTCAACGCTTTGTCCGTGAACCCGGCCATCTTCTGGTTGAGCTGCTTCGTCGCGTCCTCGCCCTTGGCGATGATGGTCTCGATGTCCTCGTCGGTGATCGTGCTACCTTGCGCGCCGTCGAAAATCTTATCCGCGCCGTACCGCACCATGGACAAGAGCTCGTCTTTGTTCAGGTTCTTCTGGTTCTCTTGCAGCCGGCCCTGCTGGATCACCAGCGCGTCCAGCGCGAGCTTCTTGTACGCCTTCTCGATCACCTTCTCCTCCACGGAGTTGTCCGTGCAGAAGCGGAACACGGAAACCTCCTTCTTCTGGCCGATGCGGTGCGCGCGGTCCATCGCCTGCAAATCCATCTGCGGGTTCCAGTCGCTGTCGTAAATGATCACCGTGTCCGCGGTCACCAGGTTGATCCCGAGCCCGCCGGCGCGGGTGGATAACAGGAACACGAACTTCTCAGACCCGGGGGCGTTGTACGAGTCGATCATGTTCTCGCGGTCGTCGCCGCTCGTGTTGCCGTCGATGCGGCAGTACTTGTGCCGGCGGTAAATCATGTAGTCCTCGAGGATGTCGAGCAGACGCGTCATCTGCGAGAAGATGAGCACGCGCGAGCCCTTCTCCTTGAGCCGGTTCAGCAGTTTGTCCAGCAGCATGAGCTTGCCGCTGTTCTCGATGAGGTGCTCGCCGGCGAAGTACGGCGGCCCGGGCTCGGCGCCCTGGAACAGGTACGGGTGGTTGCAGCACTTGCGCAGCTGCATCACCATGTTCAGCAGGCGCGAGCGGTCGCCGCCGCTGTTCACGACTTCGATGTCCTTCTGCAGCGCCTTCTTGTAGAACTCCTTCTGCATCTCGGACATGCCCACCTTCAGGATCATCTCCTTCTTCGGGGGGAGCGACTTCTCCACCTCCGCCTTGAGCCGGCGCAGCAGGAACGGCCGGAGCACCTTGTGCAGCTGCTGCACAACCTCCACGTTGTCCTCGCCGTCAGTGCCGGTTCCGAACCACTCCTCAAACTGCCCGGCGCTGCCGAACACCTCCGGGAGCAGGAAGTTGAGCAGCGCCCAAAGCTCGTGCAGGTTGTTCTGTAACGGCGTGCCGGTGATGAGCAGACGGTTGTTGCACGCGAACATGCGCATCGTCTTGGACAGACGCGAGTTTTCGTTTTTGATCCTGTGCGCCTCATCGATGATGATGTATCGCCAGTGGAACTTCTTCAGCGCGTTCTTCTCCTTGATGACCATCTCGTACGACGTGACGCAGACGTCGAACTTCCCGGGCTGTAAGTGCTCGGCGATCTGCGCGTTGCGCATCTCCGCGTTGCCGTGGAACTTGAACGCGCGGATCATCGGGCACCACCGCTTGAACTCGTTCATCCAGTTCCCGAGCGTGGACTTGGGCACCACCACCATGTGCGGCCCGGTGATTCCGCGGTACTCGGAGAGGTACCCGAGCATGGAGATGGTCTGCAGCGTCTTGCCGAGGCCCATCTCGTCCGCCAAGATGCCGTTGATGCCGTGGTCGAACAGACGGATCATCCAGTTCAGGCCCGCGAGCTGGTACTCCCGCATCTTCCCGAACTTGATGCACTCGGGCTGCACGGTGAGCCGAACCGCCTGGTACTCCTCGGCGTGCTCGACCATCTCCGCGTCCTCGTCCTCCTCCGCCTGCTTGCCGCGGCGGCCGGGCTTCTTCGCCTTCTCCGCCTTCGTGCCGGCGAGGAAGTGAGAAAACACCTCCGTCTGCGCCATGAGGTACTTCCACTTGCCGCCGGCGGTGTCCTGCGCGATCGACGTTGGGTTTTTTTTTCAGTGAAGGAAGAATCGACGGTCAGCGATCGCGAAGCGGAAAAGTGAAGCAGCGCTCTCAGCGCTCGCTGTAAGGCGCGAAAACGAGACGGACGGACGGCGTGCTGGCGCGCGCGCGCGATCGCGGCGGTCGACCGGTTCGGCGCGAGATACGCGCGACCGAGAGGACACGCGCGTGACACGATCGCGACGCGCGCGCGTCGTGCCGCGTCGTGCGCGCGTCTCGACGGGGGAGACGCGCGAGATCTGCGCGCGCCTACGCTCGTGCCCTAGCCCTCCGCGCGGTTTTTTCCGGCGCGAAGAGTCTCCGCAGATCGAGGCGACGGGAAGCCGCGGCGGGAGAGGGCGTGTCGTCGGGTCGCATCGGCGAATGCACACGCGCGACGTACCTTGGCAATCGCGGCGTTTTGTTGCTCGCGCATCTTCTCCAGCTCCGTCCGCTGCGCCTTCTTCTGCTCGCGGAGGCGCTTCTTCTCCTCCTTGGCGAGCTTGATCTTGCTCGGACTCATCACGTTCGCATCATCCTCCTCGTCGTCGCTCTCCTCCTCGATGGCGTTCGCGTCGTACTCCTCGTCATCGGACTGGTGCGCGTCCTCGAAGGCGTCGTCAACGCCTTCCACCTCCACTTCGTCCTCGTCGTCTCCTCGGCCCTTGCCCATCGTGCACGATCACACGCAGCGGCGGCGCGATCACACGTCTGGCGCGGCGCGCGCGCTTCCTTTTGAAGGAGTCTCTCGTGTTTCTGTGAGACACGAGCAAGTCGGACGGAGCGACGGACCGCAGTCGTCGTTTCCAAGTTCGTGAACCACGATTTGTCATCAGCGAGACGTGCAAGCACACGCGACACCGCGCTTCCGCCGTTGCGCACGGCGGCGCGAGCGATGCCGACGCAGTATGTGCGCTTCTCGGGCGCAGCGGACCTCCGCATGCGCCTCGTGTGCGCCACCCTGTCCGGCCGCGCGCTCAGGTGCGTCCGCGCGCCTGCTCCTCACGCAACAGCCGCCGCCGCCGCCCCGTCTCGCATCTCCGGACGTCGACCGCGCGGGACCCGCCATCGGGCCGTCGCGCGCGCCGTCTCCGCGCGAACGCTCGACGACGCCCTCGCGCGCACGCGCTGACCGCGCCCCTCCCTTCGCCGCCCTCCGCGCGCTCGTTCGCGTCCTCGGCGTCTCGTCGTTCGCGGCGTTCGCGTCGTCTCTTTCCGAAACGCAGAGTGGACGACATCCGCGCGAAGGACCAGAACCCCGGTTTGCGAGACTACGAAGCCTCGCTGTTGCGGTTGCTGGACAAGCTCACGAACGGAATGGCCGTGGAGATCAACGAGTCGGGAACCGCGCTGAAGTACAAGCCGGGGGTGGTGGTGGGCGGGAGGCGCGTGGCGCACGACTGCGGCGGCGGGCGCGCCATCGGGTACTTTCTCGAACCGATTCTGCTCGTGTCGCTCTTCGCGAAGAAACCGCTTGATCTGACGTTGACCGGGATCACCAACGACGAGGCGGAGACGTCGGTGGACACGTTCCGCACCGTCACGCTCCCGATGCTGAAGCGGCAGTTCGGGCTGGAGGAGGGTCTGTCGCTGCAAATCGCGCGGCGCGGCGCGCCGCCCGGCGCGGGCGGCGAGATTGCGCTGAAGCTCCCCATCCTGAAGGAGCTCAAGACGATCGACTGGACGGACGAGGGGCTGGTCAAGCGCGTGCGCGGCGTGGCGTTCACGCTGAGGCTGAGTCCGCAGACGGGGAACAGGCTGGTGGACGCCGCGCGGGGGGTGCTGAACAAGTTCCTGCCCGACGTGTACATCTTCACCGACCACCACCCCGGGGACGGGCGCGAGGGGGGGAAGGGCGCGACGCGGGGGAAAAAGAGCTCGCCCGGGTTCGGCCTGTCGCTCGTGGCGGAGACCACCACGGGCTGCCTGCTCGGCGCGGACGCGGCGTCGGGCGCGGGGAGGGCGGCGTGGGAAGAGGGGGTGTCCGCCTTCGGGGACGACGCCGCGGAGGCGGGCGGCGGAGACGAAAACGAAAACGGAGCGTTTGCGCTCGGCGCCTCCGGCGCGGGCGGGCGGAAACGCCGCCGCGGCGAGCCCGCGACCCCCGAGGATCTGGGCGCGTCCACGACGGAGGCACTGATGGCGGAGGTGCAGCGCGGGGGCGTGTGCGACAGCGCGCACCAGCCGCTGGTGCTCCTGCTGATGGCCATCGGCCCGGAGCAGCTCTCGAAGGTTCGGCTGGGCCGACTCACGCCGCGCGCCGTGAAGACGCTGCGCGTCATCAAGGCGTTCTTCGGGGTGACGTTCGACATCCGCCCCGAGCCGGACAGCGGCACGGTGTTCCTCAGCACCGTGGGCGCCGGCATCAGGAACATCGCCAGGCGCGCGACGTGAAAGAAGCGACGCGTAACTTCCGTCTACTACGTATTGCGTCGTCTATTACGGAACGTAACGCGCGAGCTATAGGATAACGTAACGCGCGCGCGATCGTCTGCGGTATTTAAGCACGATGTCTGTGCGCGACGACGCGTCCGACGGTTCTCGCAACCGTTTTCGCCCTTCGTTCATCTTCTCACCGCGCCCGCGCGCGAAGTTGACAGATGATGTCGCATTCTTCTCTGTGTCCGTCCCTCCAGTGCTCGGCTTGGCACTCTCGGCGGCAATACCGCCTCTCGCCGCACCGGCCGCATTTCTTCGTTCCCGCGTTGGCGCAGCCGCGGTTCGCGCAGGAACCCGCGCACGGAACCGACGCGAGAAGTCGCGCGGTCTGGATCGTGCCCTTCATGCCGACCATGTCGAACTCGTCGTCGTCCATCGCCAGGACGAAGTCCGGAGGGAAAGGCGTCCCGCACCGGACGTAGCACTCGATCTTTTTTTGGGTCAACCCGTACAGGTGGACTTCCTGCCCCATGCACACGTTGTCCGGCGCGCCACACGTCGCGCAGTTCTCGATCCACCACCGACGGTCGTTTTTGAACATATTCCAGATGTAATCGAAACGCTCTCGCACCTCGGGCATCAGTCCATCGGGTCCGTTGGGACCGAAGTAGAAGCACTCAGCCACGCCCCGCCCCGCCTCGATCGTTTCGAGGATGCCCTCCACCGTCCGTCCCGGACACACCGGTTCTTCATCCAAAAGCGCCTGGATCTCCGCGTTAGTCAAGTCCGGTAAGTCCGGTCTCGGAGGACCCATGGAATACGCGTGGGGGTCGTTCACGTCCACGGTGTCGTCTACGCAGACGAGACTGGGCGAAGGGGGGGAAAGGAAACGACATTTTCGCTTGTAACTTTCACAGAGTCGCGAAAGAAATCACGAACGAGTGCACTCACGACACGTCACTTCTTCAAACGACGGTGTTCGTATGCGCGGTACTACTTTCAGTCGACCTCATGTACTCACTGCGCGGGACTCGCCGGCGCGGTGAACCCGACGCCTCCCAGCTTCTGCAGCACCTGCATTAAGTCCCCGCCCCCGAACGGCCCCCCGCCCGGGCTCCCCATCAAGCCGCTCGCGAAGTTCCCGACGGACGCGACCCGGGACGGTTTCGGGCCGCACAAGCCCCCGCGGACGTCGCGTTCGAACCGCGCAAACGCGCCGTCGTCGTCGTCGCACGCCGCGCGCCACCGCTCGTCCGATTCCAGCGCTGAAATAAGCTTGGCTTTAGACCACAGTCGTAGACCACAGTCGTTCGCTCCCCAGTCGTCGTTTTCCGGAGTCTGACCGACTGTTTCCCGGGAACCCTCCAACGCCGCCGCCTCGGCGCGCGCGTCCCGGAGCGTCTCGGCGACGATCATGGCCATGCCCGCGCCGCACCGCCGCGCGCCCGGCCGGACCCGCACCGCCGCCTCCGCGACCGCCGCCAGCCGCGCGTGCAGCGACAGCCTCTGCATTTCCGCCTCCTCCGCGTCCGCCGGAGGGGGGACGACGCGCTCCGCCGCCGCCGCCGTGCCCCACCCGCCGCCGAGCAGAGGCGCCCACGCCGGCGCCTCCGCCGCCGTCAGCGCCGCGCACAGCACGCGCGCCGCCGCGCACTGAAGCGGCGTGCTCTGCTCGTACGCGAACAGCATCGCCGCGGCGGCCGTCACGGGGGTCAGGCAAGACTCGGTGTGACGCTGAGGTCGCACTTCGGAATCGTCTCTTCCCGACGTCCCCGCCTCCGTCCCCGCCTCCGCCGCCGCCGGCGGCGTCTCGCGCCCGCGCGGGGCTCGCGCGCGCACGGGGCACCGCGCCACCGCCTCCCTGGCCTCGGCGATGGCGCACCCCACGAGCGCGGCGACGATTTCCAGCGTGGCGATCCGGAAGGACCCGGCCACGGGCTGGCGCGCGAGCGCGCCCCCGGGCGCGCGCCGCGCCAGGTCGGGCGGCGCCAGGGTCAGCGCCAGCGCCAGGTCCGACACGCGCCGCACGGCGACGCGCACCGCGATCGGCGCGTCGGCGAGAAGCGTCAGGTTGTCATCCTCCGCCACGACCCCCACCTCCCGGGCCAGCGCGTTTGCCATCGAGCCCAGCGCGGTGGCGTCCATGGGGATCTCTCCGTCCGCCACAGCCACGACGCTGTCCAGGAAAAGCGTCGCCGCGTCGTCCGTCGGATGCGTCTCGTCGTCGTACTCGTCGTCGTCGCTCTCGTCGTGGTCGTCGCGCGTCCGCGACTGGCCATCGGACTTCCCGGACGGGTCTCCGGCCCCGAGTCCGGGCCCGTCCCCGCCCGAGACTTCCGCGCTGTCGCCGTACCCGAGCCGGTCGAACACGTCCGGCGCGCGGGGCGCCACCGGCGCATCTTCGCTCACGTCCCCCGCGTCGTCCGCGACGCGCAGCGCGGCCACCGCCTCGAGCGTCTCGGACGCATCCGAAGGCGCGGCGGCCGTCTTTTCGCCGGCGGCGGCGGACGCCGCGTCCGCCGAGTCGGTCGACGTCGTGGCCCGCGCCTGGTCCTCCGGGCGCGAGATGGGCGCCGCGTCACCCTCGGACATACTTCCTAAGGCCTCCTCGCCCTCGCCATCGCCCGCGCGCGTCTCCTCGGGCGTCGCCATAACGCCTCCTCCGCGAGTGGAGACGCGTCGGTTCACGCCGACTTTTTCAGTCTTTTGCAAAACGCCGCCGTTGGTGTTCGCCGACAGGCTATCCGAATTGCCTGTGCGAGAGAAGGCCCATCGCATCGCTTTTCTGGCTGTCGTGAACCGTCACTGGATGGATTCCTTCATCCATCTGGAACGACGGATTGCCGCGTCAGAACGCACGACGCGATGTCAACCTGCTGTGCCCTCCCCGTGGTCGCGGCGCCGCGCGCGCGTCGCGCCGGCCCCGCGCCCGCGCGCCACCGCGTGGTCGCGCGGTCGTTTTTCGGGTTCGGAAGCAAGCGCGAAGGCGACGCGAAGGACGCTGGCGCCCGTCGGCCCACGCCGAGCGGGCGCGCCCCGGGGCGCCCCAAGCCCGAGGACAGCGCGAACATGCCCGAGGATGGGGTGGACGTCCCCGCGGACATCCCCACGCTCCTGAACAACACCCCCCACGAGCGGTCCACGCGCCGGTGGTTCTACCGCGACTGCTCCGACGCCGTGGTCGCCGCGGTGACCGGCCCGGACCCGATGACGCGGTGCACGGCCAAGATCGAGTTCCCCGAGCTCAACGTGGACGGGGACGTGTACCGCATCGGAACGCTGCTGGAGCTGGTGCGCGAGATCGCGACCCGGCTCGCCGCCGACGGCAAGAAGGTGCGCGTCTGCGTGCAGGGGAGCATGGGCCAGGGCGTGTTCCAGGCGTTGCCGCTGGCGCTCTCCGGGGTGGCGCGCATCCTGGACCTGATGGACTGGGGGGACGCGGAGGAGTTCATCCGGCGCGGATCGATCGGGCGCGACGTCCCCGCGGAGGATGACGACTACTTCATCCTCATCGCGCCGCAGAACATCGTGGGGTACGCGGTGCTGCCGTACATCGCCGAGATGGAGGAGGCGGCCGGGGACCGGCCGATGATCATGATCAACCCCAAGCTGGACGACATCCAGAGCGCCGGGAACGTGATGAGCATCCGGGGTCGAGGCGAGCGGCGCGAGTACGTCGCCGCGTGGCGACCCGCCTACCACTTCCGGCTCTTGTACAAGAAGCCGTACTTCTTCCCCATCTTCGGCGCGCTGCGCTACGGCGGCCCGGGGACGAAGTGGGAGCTGTACAAGCGGTTCGGGAAGATGGCCACCGAGGAGTACGCGCTGATGCGCGTGTACGAGGACGGCGAGCCGGGAAGCGCCGAGATCACGGACGTCATCCTCAACAGGAAAAAGGCGT
>Ga0181559_10006555_pt1 | contig 10953 bp, 13 predicted proteins | sample 011ome_21_FD_133752 | JGI IMG/M metagenome (GOLD analysis project Ga0181559, IMG submission 133752) | Coastal salt marsh microbial communities from the Groves Creek Marsh, Skidaway Island, Georgia - 011508AT metaG (megahit assembly) | ecosystem: Environmental > Aquatic > Marine > Intertidal... | reverse complement strand
CTTCCATTGCCTGAGATTCAATGGATTTCCCTGCCACCATCTTGGCAGTATTCGATACTTCTTGAGCCTCAATACTGGCTTCAGATATTTGCTCATTTGCCTCAAAAAATGAAGCCAAAGTCCCCGCCATATCTTGCAGTTCTTTCCCTTTCTCTGCCCCTGATTTCAGAGCATTGAAGGCGGCATTAGCCGCTGATAAGGCGGCAACGACTTCTATCATGGAGCATCATCGGATTCTTCAGTCGACCACGGCATACCAATGGCAGTGGTAGGGGTCTTAACTGAATTCAACTTCGCCTGAAGAGATTCAGTAACAGCATCCACATCAATAGCGGATTCTACCCAGCCAATGACTTCTGCTTCGGTGAGGCTATCAAAAGAGATAAAACCACTGGCAGATGCGTCAGGCATGAAGCTGGCGTGTACCATATCGCTGACAGTAATATCTCCATCAGTCATTGTGGCTATTGCGCGAACACGAACAACACCACCATCAGCAGTGTTGCGTACCATTTTGTCGATTTTATAAGAAATTGCCATGTTAATTTACCTCCGATGGCTGTTCGTTAAGGGCTTCCTTCAAAAGATTCACAAAGGCAGTCTTCCCTACGTTTAACTGATCGAGATTAAAAGCAGTCGATGAAATCTTCCTATCAAGGTCTGAGATGTGGTTCACAAGTGCTTTCTGCTGGTCTGTCATGTCTTCAAATGTGTATTCCACATCGTCAACAAATACAGGCGTTTTCTTTTCTGTTGCCATTTTTTGTTACCTTTTTTAGTTGTGTTTAAGGGATGGTTACCCATCCAGTTGTATTATCTGTCTTATAAGCGTCTTCATCCCAGAAAGCAACGCCATCTGGTTTAGGTAAGGGTGCTTCCCAAATACAAGATTCTTCATTTAAGCTCCAGCTTGGGAAGGGCTGGGGCGATATAAAAGCATCCCTTGCGGCATCGTAAGTAAAACCGATACCTGCATAGTTTTTTCGCAGTGCTACCCCGCCATCCGGTTCACCAGTTTCGGGGCTGTAATGAACTCCACCCCGCGTGTTATATGAGGTCTGAACCCAAGTGCCTTCTTGTGTATCCACAAAATCCTGTTCCGCAACAATGACTTGCGTAACCAAACCGTTTTCAATTTTTGCAAAATGACTCATGCTGTATATGTTCCTGAACTTGTAAACTTAACAACAGTATAAGATCCATCGGTTGTAACTGTAGGGGAGCCGGTTGTGTTACCCGAATAATTTGCAGTAAGCATTCTTAGTATAACAACGCCGGACCCTCCATTGTTAGTGTAAGCCCCGCCGCCACCACCAGTATTTGTGGCTCCCGGTGAAGAACTGAATATACCACCTCCACCACCACCGCCAAGACCGCCAGTAGTGGACGCATAGGTTGCGTTGGGGCCTGTACCGCTACCTCCACCACCACCGGCGTAATAAGTGCTTGTCCCTGTAATACTAGAAGCTAGTCCATTACCTCCGTTTCCTGCGGGGCCACTATTATTAGATGCGTTTCCTCCGGCGGCTCCTGCACCGCCTCCACCACCGCCGTTCCAATAATAAATGGTATCCCATATTGCAGAACCTCCAGCATTACCTTGACCAGATGTGCCGCTACCGCCATAGTTAATATATGAAGTGTCATTAGCACATCCGGCTCCTGCGCCAGAACCACCACTAGCACCGTCAGAACTAACAATAGCCCCGCCTCCACCTATAGATGTGATTGTGTCAAATACTGAATTGCCGCCGTTACCGGAACCCCCTGCACCAACAGTAATCGTATATGTTGTGTATGGCTCAAGTGTATACCCTGTACCGGTTCTGAAGCCACCAGCACCACCGCCACCGCCACCGCCATTGTAGCCACCAGCACCAACGCCACCTCCAGCAACAACCAGATACTCAACATCATAGTCTTTAGGGATGGCCTGTACGCCACACAGTAACTGAAGAGAACCTGCCATCAGCTTATATTTCCTGACATGTAGACAGCAGTGCCTGAAGTAAATAACAGCGTACAAATCCCTCTTGGCTCAATAGTAACAGTACCCCCACCGCCTTTTTGCGTGTTATCACCTGTAATGTACGCATTAGTGGTACTGCAAGTAATGGTTTTTGGACTGCCATGTTGACAGAGGATGGTTACTACATCCCCTTGTGAAAATACAGAATTTGGGATGGTAATTGAACCGCCACTAGCTATTGCTACATACCGCCCAGCATCAGCCGCTTGTAGAGTGTACGCAGATGTTTTTGTTCCACTTACTTTTGGAACATCACGGACGTTGCCGTATTCGTCAGATATGCTTCCGGCAGTAGTTACGTCACCAATATTAATAAGGTTTCTATTAACATCTACTATAGCAGTGCCATCAATCTGTAGATTCCCGTTAAGAATATTAACTCCAGATTTACCGTAACTTTGTCCACCACCATCTAATTCAATTCCAGTAGGCCAATCAAGTTTTAACTGGTCATAATTGGGGCTACTCCATGTTCCTGCTGTTCTGTATATAGCGTAACCAGCATTACCAGTGTGCCAAAAAATACCTTCATTATATGTTGCGTTATGGCTAACCGATGAACTAGCACCAGTCTCATCTGTGCTAATAGCTATATTGTAAGTGCCGTTTCCAACTGTTAGTGCGCCGCCGTTTACGGTTAAATCACCAGTGTCTATTTCAACATTGCCGCTAGAGTCAATGCGCATGCGTTCTGTTACAGAACCAGCGTTTTTGTTACTAATTATTAAAGCGCCCGTAACATCGTTGTCGCGGCTTATATCCCAATAATAATTAGAAGAAGCACCAAATTTAAACTGAGAAGTTCCTGTGCCTTGATATACACTCAAGTTTCCTTCGTTTACTTCAACATCACCACCGTCTGTGTATAAGGCGTTGCCAGAACCGTTGTTGTCGATAACGACTGTGTTGCCTGTGCCATTATTGTAAGCATAAAAAGCATTACCTGTTGCAGATGCGTTATGTACTTGCGAACGGAAAAGGCCAGCCGCAGAAAAGGAAGCAGAATTACAATAAGCGTAAATAGCGCGTCCCGTAGTGGCTACGTCATTCCTAACGTATATAGCGTGTTCCGTGGTTGCCTCTGAATCAATGTACAACCCATCCCCATTACCATCCTGGTCGATGAATACACCGTAGCCTGTGCCTTCGTTTAATACACGAATACATGTCGCAGATGCACTTGCGCTATTTACTCTTGCGTAAAGACAATTTCCTCCAGATGCACTTCGGTGGTCAAAAAACCCTGCTGCACCAGTAGTTATAGAATCAGCGTAAACGTGTAGTCCGTAAGTGTTCTCTGCTTTAGTGGTTAGATATATGCCCTGATTACTGGTGGCCTCACTGTCAATAGCCAGTGCCATGCCGTTACCATTCTGGTCAATTAATACGCCATAGCCTGTGCCATCGTTCTTAACTTCAAGCGCAGTCCCCGTAGAAGAAGCGTGTTCTATGTTAATATTGACACCGATGCCACTGAAAGAAGATGAATTAGTATAGAATCTAGCAATGTCACCAGACGTTTGGGCATCTGCAAGAACGTCAAGCACTCTGGAAGTGGTGCTTTCACTGTCAACAAACAGCGCAATACCGTTATTGTTCTGGTCAATGAATAGACCTCTGCTTGCACTGCTGTTTACGATATGCAGCGGATAGGAAGGCGTAGTGTTTATGCCGAGTCCGGTGGAAGTAATATTGGCTACATTTGTTCCATTGGGTCTAAGCTCCAAAGTACCGCCATTATTTCCAATCTGTGCGTATCCCGTACTATCTGTGGTAAGGATATAAGCCCCTGCGTCTGTGCTAACAAAATTTGAAGTTATGTTTGTGCTTCCAGAATAAACTTCAAACCTATAGGTAGTAGGCGTACCACCTATGCCGACATTGCCGTTGGAATCAATAGTTACTCTTGTTGTATTGCTTGTACCAAACTCTAGAGAACTATTATCAACATTATTAATTACAGCACCTGACCCAGACGCTGAAATGTTAAGACGGGTATTACCATCTCCTATGTTTACAGTACCATTCACGTCCAATTTTTGTGAAGGCGTAGTGCCTATGCCGAGATCGCCTGTTTGTATTTCCACGCCGCCAGCAGAATTAAACTCCCAAGTGCCTGAATTGTTGTTTGCGTCATAGCGCAGTACAGATGTTGATTGGTCGCGGAAATTTATATCACGGGGGCTTGATGCGTGGTTGTCAGGGAACAGGACAATGTTGCCACCACTACCTACTGAAGTTCCTCCAGATATACGAAAAGCTGAAGTGTCGTCACTGGAAACAATATCTTGAGCAAGAATAAGATCACTATCAAAACTATACCCACTACTTGCCCCAGCAAACGCCAGAGAGTTAGCAGTGAAGGTCTGAGTAACATCACCAGCACCGTAGTTAATGACATCGCCATCAATTACGATGTTGTCTACGGTAACAGCAGTGAAAGTCCCAGCAGCCGGGGTTGTCCCACCGATAACAGTGCCGTCAAGGGCCAGCTTGGAACTAATGTCTACAACCGCGCCGCCAGCACCTGCGCCATCGAGATAAATAAGTTTATTAGCGCCATTGGGGATGGTTACTGTGCCCCCGGAACCTTGCGCTATAGTAATTGATTGACCACCGGTGGTAGCATTTTCAATGAACATGACCCTAGACATATCGTTAGGGGCAATAGTTAATGTTCTAGTAGCAGTTAGCGTGGCAGAGGAAGTTACCTTGAAGTACATTGACCTTGCTGGATCAGTAGCGCCATCAGCAACGGTTGTAGTGGCATCTGCGTCAGAAGCAAACCCATCCTGTGTGGCATAGCTAAGAGACTCGGCGATAAGCTCTAGGTTAAGGTTCGAAACATCGCCCCAGCTACCGATCTCGTCGCCTGTAGTCAACTCTGTTAAGCGTAAATCATTATCGTAAGTAGCCATGTTCGCACCTAATTAATCTTTAATTTCCCACTTCGTTAATCTTGTAATTCATGTATTATCTAAGCGCTGGCCCGGTAAACCAAGCAACCAATGACTGTCTACTACCCTTAGTAACCGGAGTTACCTTATGTGGAGTCCACGATGGGAATACCGCAATGTACCCCGCCTTCTTCGGGACTACAATATCGTGCCCAGAGGGGGACAGGATTAAATCTCCCCCCTCGTATTTGGAGGGGTCTGTTAGTTGCATGATAAGAGATAGTTTCCTCGCTGCCTCATGGCCAGAGTCTTTATGCCAGTCGTAGTGCCCCTTCTCCTTTGCCTTGTAGTTGCAAAGCTGGATTTTCTCACTAAATCCTGTGAGGTCTAACCCAAAGAATTGGGCGTTAAGGCTCGCCGCAACATGCCCGATGGCATCGTATATCGGGATTGTATTTTCAGCCAGTTCCATCCAATGTAGCTTTGTGCTTCTGACACGCTCGTCTTCTGTACCTTGATCTACAAGGCCAGTGCCCTTCCCTTTAGATGCCATTTTCTTGACCATGGCTATCTCCTTGTCGCTTAATGCACCTTCCCAGTAGGCCCATTCTTCCATCGACCTTTGCATTGTCGGGATGCTGTAAAAGCTCATAAATTATCCTTTGTTATTCTTGCCACTGCCCAGATTCCTCATCCCATATATGGAGCGGGGTGGGTTGGGGGATTGGCGCTTCCCAGCTTGCTGTTGCTTCGTCAAAGACCCAACTTGGGTACGGTTTAGGCGGAACGAACACATCGAATTCTCTAAGATATAGGTACCCCACCCCCGCGTAGTTGCCCCGCAGTGGGGGCTTGGCGTTCACTTCCCCGGTTTCCCGATGTATATGTTGGTTCCGCCGTGTATTGTAGGAAGTCTGAATCCATTCGTGCCCCTCTGGTGTGTGCGCAAGAGTGTCTATGAAGTCTTGCTCGGCAACAATGACAGAAACGACAATGTCGTTTTCGTCTACTAACGCAAAATGGCTCATCCTCTATAGCTCCCCGAACCTGTAAATTTAAGGTATACGTAGTCTCCACTGGGCGTAGCTGTTGCAGGGCCTGTGTACGTACGAGAGTAATCACTTACTGGAATTTTCAGGATGACTGCGCCAGAGCCGCCATTACCTCCGGCTACACTCGGTTGAAATTGGAGGTAATAGCCCCCGCCTCCGCCACTCCCCGTATTAGCTGTAGCGGAACCGCCACTGGTACCGGCGCCAGAGCCACCGCTAACCCCATAAGCAGGTCCTCCGCCGCCCGCAACAGACCCTTGTGAGTTCCAATCGGCTCCCGGGCCACCGGCACCATAGTCATCATTTGGGTATGCAGGGCTAGATCTACCAGCGCCCCCGGCTCCACCACCACCACCGGGCCTAGGCGAGCCCAATTCAGGTATGTATGTGCCACTGGCCCCCGGATAGCCCTGTGAGGGACTTGTGGACGGAGTGTTACCAACCCCTCCCACGGTGCCGCCTTCTCCACCACCGCCTGATCCGCCGGGTCTTCCGCCCGCTGACCCACCACTGGCACCACCAGTGCCGCCGCCAGCGGATTCAAAACCATCAAAACTTGACGCGCCACCCGGAGAACCGTCGATGGAGCTGGCACCCCCCGTACCCCCTGCGCCAATGGTTACGACGTAAACCGTGTTTGGGTCAATAGTTTTTACATCAGACCTAAAGCCGCCAGCGCCTCCACCGCCACCATAAGTGCTAAAGCCGCCAGAGCCTCCACCACCAACAACTAGGTAATCAATGTTGTATGGAGTACCGGAAGCATTGATCCCAGAAAATAAAGCAAGTGCGCCTGACATTATCTAACGGCTCCTGCAATGGCGCAAACTGTGCCTGATATAAAGAAAATGCTGCACAAACCGCGCGTGATTAGTGCGACGCTTTCAACGTCTGCGTCTGTTCCTGATTTATACGCAGTGGTAATAGAACAAGTAATAGTTATGTCACCTGTTGTGTTGTTAAAAATATTGACAACATCGCCTTCACTGAAAGTAGCGTCAGGTATCGTAATTGAGCCGCCCGTACCTACTTGCACATACTGGCCTACATCATCGGTAGCCAATGTATAACTAGATGTTTTGGCCCCCACCGGTGGGATAGTACGCAAATAGCCATATTGGTCCGCGATGTTACTGTCAGTGCACTCAAGACCGTAACCTGTACCTGCAAGGGTAACGGTAATGCCGTTAGCAGAGGTAGCCTCACTATCAATGTTCAGTGCAACGCCATCACCATTCTGGTCGATGATCATGCCCTTGCCCGTGCCATCGTTTCTTATATTTGCCGCGTTCCCTGTAGCTGAAGCGTTTTCAACTATTACTCTGAGTAAGCCGCCAGATGATGAAAAAACTGCGCTATTACTATATGCGTAAATACCGTTACCAGTTGTCAGGGTATTAGCATTAACATATAAACCGTATGAAGTCGTTGTCTCTGTATCAATAAACAGCGCAGTTCCGTTACCATTCTGGTCGATGAATACGCCGTTATCGGTGGTAGTGTTAGTTACAGTAACAGTATCGTCAAAACTATAAGTGCCACCAGCAAAAGCAAGCGCATTAGCACTGTGCGTGATGGTAACGTCGCCAGCGTCCCAGTTGATTACACCGCCGGAGGCGAGGAATAGGTCTTCAAAAGTAGTAGCGTTTAAGGCGTCCACTACAGCCGCACCGGAACCCGCACCATCAAGATATACAATTTTTGTCTGCCCACTGGGTATAGTTACATTGCCGCCAGAACCCTGCTTAATCCTAATACTTTGAGAGCCAGTAGTAGCATTTTCAATAAACATGACCCTAGACACGGTGTTGGGGGCTATTGTGAGTGTTCTAGTGCCTGTAAGGGTTGCGCTAGAGGTAACTTTAAAATACATCGCGCGGGCAGGGTCAGAAGTGCCGTCTGCTATAGTAGTGGTAGCGTTGGAATCACTGCTGAAACAATTTTGGGTAGAATATCCTAGAGACTCGGCAATAAGATCGAGGTTGTTGTTAGTGCTAGTGCCCCAAGTACCGTCTTCGTCACCCGTGGTGATTTCTTTTAGGCGTAAGTTGTTAGTGTAAGTAGCCATTATTTTTTACCTCAACCTATTGTCTGGCCTTGTGCAGCAGGGACGCTGGTGGCGTATACCTTTAAGTTTTTCTGTAAGTTAAGTGCTTCCCCGCAATCAGAGCAAGTATCCGCTGATAACTCAGATTCGTCCAGATCAAAGCCACAATTTGCGCACAAAATCTCAATTTCGTGCTTGGGGTCTATACCGCTATCTAAATTAACTGCTTGTGCTGTAGTCTTCATGCCGCAATATCCGTCCAGTTTGCTGTCTGACTGGGGTTTATATCTGTCCAATTTGATGTCTGGTTAGGGTCTATTTCCGCCCAATTCGCTGTTTGGCTTGGAATTATCAACCCCCAAACCGATACGTCTCCAACTCTTCCGGTAGCTTGTACTCCTATAGGGTATAGATTAACGGTAGTTATTATAGAAACTACACCTATTCCAGTAGTGCCCGCAACGCCCGTAACGCTGGCATTAACTTCAGTTGAAACACTTGGAATACCTAGCGCAGTAGTCGCTTCAACTCCGGTTACACTTAGAATAGCATCGGTCTTAACCGTCGGGTTACCGACTTCAGAAGTAGCTTCAAGACCTGTCGGGAAGACATTAGCTTCTCCAATAACAATAACGCCACGGTCTGTTTCGTTAATGATGTCGGTGGAGCCGTTAATACCGTCAAAGTGTAAAAGTGAATTTGTATCGCCATCTACTGCGTAATTTGCAGTCGGCTCTGTGAAAGAGGTGCCTCCATAACGAGCAACGGAAGACAGCCGCAGCTCATCAATGTACCCATTGAAGTCACCAAATCCATTTTTACCAATAGCAAAAACGCCATCATCTGGGCGGTTTCCAGTAGAACTGGACTGCTCTAACACCCCGTTGATGTAAAGCCTGTGAACATTCCCTTCTCTTTCAACAGAAATCATAGTCCAGACATTTGGAGAAATTCTGGTACTAGATAAGAAAAGGGTTGTTGATCCGCCGACAACGCCTTGAACCTGATTACCGATCAAATACACATTAAGCAGAGAGCTTGTACCGGTCTGCCACAAGCCTTTGTAGCCTGTAACATTTGTCGGACGAATCCACATATCTACTGTGAAATCACCGGAACTTAGGTCAATGTTAGTGTCAGAAGTTACAAAGTCGTCCGTGCCATCAAGCAGGAGTGAAGATGGGCCAAACTTAGCTTGGGCCGTGGAAAGCTGCGCGGTTCCATCTGCCGTAAATGCCGGGCCACCGCCCGTTGGTATTATAGCCTCTGCGGCAACGCCCGTAACACTTACATTGGCTTCATGCGTTACAGTTACTGTGCCTAACGCCGTAGTCCCGGCAACGCCAGTTGGGTAGACATAATTTACTGTTTTTGTAGTAACAGTGCCTAGTGTCGTGGTGCCTTGAACGCCAGTAACACTAAATCTAGTATCAGTAGATACGGTTTCTTCACCAAGAGACGTAGTGAGTTCGAAGGCGTAGCTACCCTCACCCCACGGGCCAAAACCCCACGGGCCTCGACCCCAACCCTCAAATACGACTCTTACGTCAGCCATATTAGGCTATCCGTATAATCGCGTTACTAGCGTCCGCTGTTGGGAAAATAATAGTAAAGTCGCCCGCAGAGGATGATTTGTCAGAACCAAAGTCCAACACCGCAACAGACTTATTAGACTGAGTGCTGTTGTAGATCAACGCACCCCTAGCAGTAATGGTAGATGTAGACCAAGTAGTATCCGCAAAGTCAGTAAACGCTGTGGTGCCTGAGCTTGTAGGAGCTACAGTAGTCAGTGTATTACCACCAGCACTATAACCAGTGCCAGATGCTTCGTTTGAAGTGCTGTAAGCCGTAGTAGTTGCGTCCAGTGTTGCAGAGCTAGTAAACAACGCTACCTTCATTGTGTCAGCGGTCGTGCCAGCACGGGCTACAGTAGTCCCAAAGGCGTGAATACCGTTAAGCAGTTCAACCTTAAAAGACGTACACATTGCTTGTGTAATTGCCATGATAATTACCTCATAATTTACTGATAATTCGAGCCAAGTCAGCATGGCCCTGTTGCGCTAACTCGGCGCAAATAGTCGTCCTATCTGAGCGAATCGCCTCTTGCATATAGAAGACCAGTAAATACTTAATCCGATCCCTATATGCGTATGCTTGGGCTTTAATCGCTGGATCAGCGGTATCGCTAATAGACAGCATCTTTTCCAATGCCATCTCAGCAAGCTCCTCTGGCGTGTGCCCACGGTTCTGCGTAGTAACTACCTTTACTTCAAACCCAATATCATTCTTTGCCTCTGTGCCCAGCATTAAGCTACCTCTTTTCTAACTTGCCCAGAACGATAAGCGTCTTGCCGCATCTTGCCGTCGCCAAGATTCTTAAGCAAAAGAACAGCTTGCGAATACAACTTCTCATACAAAGCAATCATATCAGGCTCACCTTTAAGGAACCTAATAGCCTCAATAAGCGCACCATTTAGTAGGGCGGAGTCAAACTCATCACCCAACCACGTAGTCCCAGTCGTGACAATAGACTCCGGGTAGTAACCATAATGAAGCTCTACTACGTAATTGCTGTCCGGTGTCGGTCCTAAAATGAACGCAGTATCGTCAAAGAACGCATAGTGTTTAGGTAACCCAGTAGTGCTTGGGTTAGGGTACGCTTCACGAATAAAGTTTACGTCTTTGTCGAGCAAATACTGAAAATTACCGTCGTCATCCGTTACAGCTAAAGAGAACACGTACAGCATATCCGTTGGGTATATCAGGTACTTATTCCCCGAAGTTACGTTACCAGTCTGGTTCCGGCGCAGTTCAGGTATCTGAACAGTGTTATATATAGTCTGTTCGGCCTGTTGCGTGAATAAAGCAAGCTGGTCATCTGTGAATGTATTCTCACAAATGTCTTGTATATTCGTCTTTAATTCGGTG
>Ga0181559_10006544_pt1 | contig 10964 bp, 8 predicted proteins | sample 011ome_21_FD_133752 | JGI IMG/M metagenome (GOLD analysis project Ga0181559, IMG submission 133752) | Coastal salt marsh microbial communities from the Groves Creek Marsh, Skidaway Island, Georgia - 011508AT metaG (megahit assembly) | ecosystem: Environmental > Aquatic > Marine > Intertidal zone... | reverse complement strand
TCAATCGCTACTTAATTTCAATGCGGAAGGCTATTCGTATAGTGAAGCGCATACTACAGATGAATTTGCACCTGTTTTTGTTCGATAAGCAACTGTGAAAATATATTGCTAAATCTATAGTGTGTTATAAAAACATACAAAATGTTATATTAATAACATAAAGTTAATTAAATATAATATTTTAGTTCCAATCCCTATAGTAAATTCTGCTGTTATGCATTAAATTTGTAATTGAGACTAAAATCCGATAGATCGGTATAATTTAAAACCATTCAAAAGGTGAATATTAATAAAGTATTAGTAGCTAATAGAGGTGAAATCGCCATTAGAATTTTCAGAGCATGTGTTGAAATAGGAGTAAAGACCGTAGGCGTATTTACCTACGAAGATCGTTATTCGTTACACCGTTATAAAGCGGATCAAGCCTATCAAATCGGTTCTGATACGGAGCCTCTTAAACCTTATTTAGATAGTGATGAGATCATTAAAATTGCTTTAAAATCTGGTGCACAAGCGATCCATCCTGGATATGGTTTCTTATCCGAAAATGCTGATTTTGCTCAAAAGTGTGAAGATAATGGGATTATATTTATAGGTCCTAAGGTATCAGTTCTAAAAGCTCTTGGTGATAAAATTATGGCCAAAGAGGTTGCTGAGAAAAATAACATTCCAATTATTAGATCCTCTGTTAAAGACCTAAATACCCTTGATGTTGCACTTGAAGAAGCTCAAACTATTGGTTATCCATTAATGTTAAAAGCAGCTTCTGGAGGAGGAGGTAGAGGAATGCGTGTGATTTGGACGGAGGAAGAGCTAATTAAAGCTTATCCAGAATCTAGAAGAGAATCGTTAAATGCTTTTGGGGATGATACAGTTTTCTTAGAAAAATTTGTTGAAAATCCGAAGCATATTGAGATACAAATTGTAGCGGATACTCATGGAAATATGGTTCACTTGTACGAAAGAGATTGTTCGGTACAACGAAGATATCAAAAGGTTATTGAATACGCTCCATCAGTTGGCCTTCCACAAGAAACAAAAGATAAGTTGTATCAGTATGCAATTGCTATCTGTAAAGCAGTTGATTATAACAATATTGGTACTGTTGAATTTCTTGTTGATGAAGATGGATCGATTTACTTTATAGAAGTAAACCCAAGAATCCAAGTGGAACATACCGTAACTGAAATGATCACCAATATCGATTTGGTGAAGACTCAGTTATTTATTGCAGGAGGTTATGAACTAAGTGATGAGCAAATTAAAATCCCTTCTCAGGAATCGGTAACCGTAACCGGTTATGCGTTGCAATGTAGAGTTACTACTGAAAATCCAGCGAATGATTTTAAACCAGATTATGGAGTAGTTACAACCTATCGTTCTGCTTCTGGTTTAGGTATACGTTTGGATGCTGGTAGTATTTATCAAGGAGTTTCAATTTCTCCATTCTTTGATTCGATGTTAGTTAAAGTATCGGCGATTAGTAGAACTCTTGATGGTTCTTGTCGTAAAATGAGAAGAGCACTTGCTGAATTTAGAATTAGAGGTGTTGAAACTAATATGTCATTCTTAGACAACATCTTGGCTCATGAGACCTTTGTTAGTGGTAAAGCCACGGTAAATTTCATTAAGAACACACCAGAACTCTTTAATATAAAGGAGACCAAAAATAGAGCTAATAAACTCTTAGCCTATTTAGGAGAAACTATTGTAAATGGTAATCCAGATGTAAAAAAAGTAGATCATTCCAAGGTTTTTTCAAAACCAGTAATTCCTGCGATTCCTAAGGGAGATTTTCCAAAGGGAACAAAGGATTTATTGACAGAACTTGGTCCAGAGAAATTTGCAGCATGGTTAAAAAATGAAAAGAAAATTCATTTTACCGATACGACCATGCGTGATGCACATCAATCACTCCTTGCTACTCGTATGAGAACTATTGATATGATGGCGGTTGCTGAAAGCTATGCCAAGAATCATCCAGATATTTTTTCAATGGAAGTATGGGGAGGGGCAACCTTTGACGTTTGCTTGAGATTTTTGCAAGAGAACCCATGGGAACGTTTAGCTCTTTTAAGAAAAGCCATGCCAAATGTTTTATTGCAAATGTTGCTGAGGGGATCTAATGGAGTAGGTTATAAGGCATATCCAGATAACCTTATTGAAAAATTTGTAGAACAATCTTGGGAGACAGGAATTGATATTTTTAGAATATTCGATTCATTGAACTGGATGGAATCTATTGCACCGGCAATTGAACATGTCCGAAAGAGAACCCAAGGAATTGCAGAAGGAACTATTTGTTATACGGGTGATATTTTAAATCCTAACAAAACAAAATATAGTTTGAACTATTATGTGCAATTAGCTAAAGATGTAGAAAATGCTGGTGCTCATATACTAGCCGTTAAAGATATGGCTGGATTATTGAAACCTTATGCAGCTTACGAATTGATATCAGCATTGAAATCTGAATTGTCAATTCCAATTCATTTACACACACATGACACTTCATCTACTCAAGCAGCTATGTATATTAAAGCCATTGAAGCTGGAGTTGATGTAGTTGATGTAGCGCAAGGAGGACTATCTGGTCTAACTTCTCAGCCTAATTTTAACTCGATGGTGGAACTTTTGAGATATCATGAAAGAGAAAATCCAATTAATGGAGATTCTTTGGCTCGTTACTCTGATTATTGGGAAGCAGTTCGACAGTATTATTATGGTTTTGAATCTGGTCTAAAAGCAGGTACAGGGGAGGTATATAAACATGAAATTCCTGGGGGACAATATTCGAACCTTAAAGGTCAGGCTATTGCATTAGGTCTTGAAGATAAATTCCCTGAAGTAACTAAAATGTATGGAGAGGTTAATCAATTATTTGGAGATATTGTAAAAGTAACTCCGAGTTCAAAAGTTGTTGGTGATATGGCTCAGTTCCTTATCTCTAATAATTATTCCATACAGGATGTGATCCAACATGGTGAGACTATGGATTTTCCAGATTCAGTAATCAGTTTCTTTAAAGGTGATTTGGGTCAACCAGTAGGTGGTTTTCCAAAAGAAATTCAAAAAAAGGTGCTAAAAGATGTAAAGCCCTACACCGAGCGTCCAAATGCACATCTAGAACCAATAGATTTTGATAGTGAATTCAAGAAATTCAAACGTAAATTCTCAAAGGGTATGGGTAGAAAACTAGAACTTACAGATTTCTTATCGTATAGCTTGTATCCTAAAGTGTTTCAAGAGGCATATAACCAACATTTGAAATATGGTAATGTGTTGAATTTGCCAACTAAAAACTTTTTCTATGGAATGGACATAGGGGAAGAGATTATGGTAAAATTAGATGAAGGGGTTCATGTCTTAATCAAATTAATGCTTAAGTCTGAACCAGATGTTCAGGGTAATGTAACTATTTACTTTAAACTTAACGGACAATTAAGAACAATTTCTGTTAAAGACACTTCCATCAAAGTTGATAAAATTGAGCATGTTAAAGCTAATGCTTCGGATGAAAAACAAATTGGAGCGCCACTTCAAGGGTTGTTGTCTTCGGTGCTTGTTAAAAGAGGTGAGGAAGTTAAAAAGAATCAACCGTTATTTATTATTGAGGCGATGAAGATGGAAACTACGGTGACTTCAAATGCGGAAGGAGTAGTAAAGTCAATTCAGCTTAAGAGCGGTGATCTTGTAAATCCAGATGATTTAGTATTAACTTTAAAATAGGATTCTGGTCTTAAAAAAAGGTACGTTTGTCTTTATGATTATAGATAAACGTACTTTTTTATAATTTTCTTTTTGATTTGGACTTGGTGCACTACTGGCCTTTAATGTGCTAACATAAAGGCGTACAACGTATGAAATTAGTAGTTACTTTGGTAATGTACTGTTTTAGCTCTGTTTATAGCAGCTTTAAGAACGAATTTTAGTTACAAAATTTTCAATTCCTTCAACACCATTTTCTGTAATTTCAGAAATGAATGCACTCCCAATTATAGCACCAGCGGTATGATGTGTTGCTTGATCAAAGCTTTGTTTATCTTTGATTCCAAAACCAACGATAAGCGGATTCTTTAATCCCATAGAAGCGATGCGTTTGAAATAGTGTTCTTGTTGCTCTCCAAATCCAGCTTGACTTCCGGTTACTGAAGCCGAACTTACCATATAAATAAATGCATTCGAAGCATTATCAATAGTTCTTATACGTTCCTCGGATGTTTGTGGTGTAATCAGGAAGATGTTTGCTAAATTGTATTTTTCAAATAGAGAAGCATAGTGAGTTTGATATTCTTCCAATGGTAAATCCGGAAGAATTAGTCCATCGATTCCAATTTCCTGGCATTTTTTGCAAAATGATTCTACTCCATACTGCATTACAGGGTTGAAATATCCCATAATGATCAACGGAATAGTCACTTCTTTTCTAATATCTTTGAGTTGTTCAAAGAGCAGTTCAGTGGTCATTCCATTTTTTAACGCTGTTGTTGAACTTTCTTGAATTACCGGACCATCAGCTAAAGGATCAGAAAAAGGTAATCCTATTTCAATAAGATTTACGCCACATGCTTCTAATTTTTTAATAATCCTTGAGGTATCATTTTTTTCTGGGTATCCAGCTGTAAAATAGATAGAAAGTATTTTTTGATTCGAATCAACTATTTGTTTTATTCGGTTCATCATAGTAATCTTAAAAGTTAAAATAATCGATATAGGTGGCTAAATCCTTATCTCCACGACCAGATAAGTTGATAACAATGATATCTTCTTTAGAAAATTTTCTATGTTCTAAAGCAGCTAGTGCATGTGATGTTTCAATGGCAGGTATTATCCCTTCTAATTTTGAAAGTTCTAATCCCGCTTTCATAGCTTCTTCGTCTGTTGCTGAAATGAATTCAGCTCGTTTTGTTCTAAATAAATTAGCATGCATTGGACCAACACCTGGGTAATCTAAACCAGCTGAAATCGAGTAAGGTTCTGTTATTTGACCATCTTCAGATTGCATTAGCAACGTTTTAGAGCCATGTATGATGCCTTCTTTCCCTAAGACAGAGGTAGCTGCACTTTCGCCAGAATAAATACCTTTTCCAGCAGCTTCAACAGCGATAATTCCAACTTCTTCACGATCTAAATAATGATAATATGCCCCTGCAGCATTAGAACCTCCACCTACACAAGCAATTACGTAATCAGGATAATCTCTCCCTTCTTTCTCTAGAAGTTGTGTTTTTATCTCTGCTGAAATAACCGATTGAAAACGTGCGACCATGTCTGGAAACGGATGAGGTCCAACAACAGAACCAATAATATAATGGGTGTCAACAGGATTATTAATCCAATCTCTTATGGCTTCATTGGTAGCATCCTTTAGCGTTTTAGATCCAGATTTGGCAGGTATGACTTGGGCACCTAACATCTTCATTCGAGCTACATTTGGAGCTTGACGCTTAATGTCAATTTCTCCCATATAAACGATGCACTCCATCCCCATTAAAGCACAAACAGTAGCGGTTGCAACTCCATGTTGACCAGCTCCAGTTTCAGCTATTATTCGGTTTTTACCTAATCGTTTAGCTAATAATATTTGTCCGATGGTATTATTAATTTTATGCGCCCCTGTATGACAAAGATCCTCACGTTTAAGGTATATTTTACTTTGATACTTTTCAGAAAGTTGTTTTGAGTAATAAAGAGGTGTTGGTCTCCCAACATATTCCTTAAGCAGTTGATCAAACTCTTCTTTAAAGGAGGGGTCCGCTGTAATATTAAGATAGTTTTGTCTTAACTCTTCGGTGTTAGGAAAGAGCATTTCAGGAATATAGGCTCCTCCAAAATCTCCATAATATCCTTTTTCATCTACTTGGTAACTCATAGTGGTATAATTATTATGACAACTGTTGTATCGTTTTTATAAATCGTTTTAACTGTCCGATGTCTTTAAGTGCTATATTTTGTTCAAATTTAGAGTTTAAATCTATTGCAACACAGTGTTTAGATGCCTTAGATTCAAAAAAATCTATTAATTGATTAAGATGTTTTTCAGAAATTCCTCCACTTAAAAAATAGGGTGTATTTAATTGATAATCTGCTAAAAGTTTCCAAGAGAATGTTTTTCCAGTGCCACCTGGTACTATTCCTTTGGTGTCAAATAAAAAATAATCGCAAGAGAAGCTGTAGCTATCAATACTACTGAAATCAAATGATTCATCTACAGAAAATGCTTTTATGATAAAAGCAGGTGTAATGTCCCTGTTGCTTAACTGAGTTTTAAGTTTTTGGCAGAATTCGGCAGTTTCTTTTCCATGTAGCTGAATACCATCTAGTTTGAAATCGTGAACCTTTTTAAGGATTATTTCAATTGATTCATCGACAAAGACTCCAATTAGTTTGGTTGTTGTATTTTTTGTAAGTTGTATAGGTTCACTGACATAGCGCTTTGAGCCTGCCCAAAAGATCATTCCCATATAATCGGGCGTTAATTCGAATAGCTCCTTTATATTTTGAGAATCTCTCATCCCACAAACCTTAACCTTGATGTCTTTAAGTCTATTCATTTTAGTGGAATTGTCTTACAAATTTTGTTGCAGCAGCTTCTGGGTCTTCTGTTTTCATAAAATTTTCACCAATCAAAAATCCCTGAAAACCATAGGTTTTTAACTCCTTAATAGTTTCAACATCACTGATGCCACTTTCAGAAATTTTTATAAATTCAGTAGGAATTTCTTGTGATAAATCTTTTGAAATTTGAGTGGAAACCTCAAAAGTTTTCAGGTTTCTATTGTTGACTCCTATCAGATTTAATGAAGGCATTATTGATTTATGCAATTCCTCTGAATTATGCACTTCTAATAAAACTTCTAAGCCCAGCGATTGAGCCAATTCGGAATACTCCTTTATTTCAGATCTTGTAAGAACAGCTGCAATCAAGAGTATAAAATCAGCTCCATAAGCTTTAGCCTCTATGATTTGATAGGGATCAATCGTAAAATCTTTACGTAATAGGGGTACATTTACACTAGCTCTTGCGAGTTGTAAATCTTCTAAGCCACCCCCAAAATATGGAAGATCTGTTAATACAGATATGGCTGAAACTCCGGCCTTTTGATAGCCTTTTGCTACTTCCCATACCTTATGATTGTTATTGATTACCAACCTAGAAGGGGATCTTCTTTTGTGTTCCGCAATGATTCCAGAGGGGGAATTTAATAGGTTTTGACTTACAGAATGACATCTGCGATCAAACAATGGCATCGCCTCTAATTGTTTATGAGGTAGTAACTGCTTTTTTAAAGCGATTTCTTTGCGTTTATCGATAACTATGCGCTCTAAGATATCCATTAGTTCAATTCTTGAAGTTGTTTAAATATCCTTAAGGCAGCTCCACTCTTAATGCTTTCAAGCGCCTCTTGATAGGCTGCGGTAAGACCTATTTTTTTTACAGTGTCTATCGCAAGAGCAGCATTAGCACATACCACTGCTAGTTGTGCAGCTGTGCATTGATTTTCTAAAACACTTATAAATATTTTTGCTGCGTTTTCAATACTATCACCTCCTGCAATCTCACTTTTAGTTAAGCTTGTTACTCCATAAGAAGAGGCATTGATGATTTGTTCATCAGCTCTACTAATGATTTTTGCATCAGAAGTCAATGAAATTTCATCATAGCCATCTAAGGCATGTACGATCGTATAGTTTTTATCTGTCTTTTGGTAGAGGTAGCTGTAGAGTCTAGCAAGTTCTAAATTAAAGACACCCACTAATTGATTAGGAGGAAAAGCTGGATTAACCATCGGTCCTAACATATTGAAAAATGTTTTAACACCGAGTTCTCTTCGTATCGGAGCAACGTTTTTCATAGCAGGGTGAAATAGAGGAGCATGTAAAATACAGATACCTACTTGATCAATAGCACGTTCTAAATAATCTTTGTCATTGCTAAACTTGATCCCTAGAAATTCTAAAACATTAGAAGAACCACAAGAAGAAGAAACACCATAATTACCATGCTTAGTCACTTTGACGCCTGCTCCAGCGGTAACAAAAGAAGCCAATGTTGAAATATTAAAGGTGTCTTTTCCATCTCCACCAGTACCACATAAGTCAATGGGATTATAGGCCGATAAATCTACGTTAAGACAGAGTTCTAGTAATGCATTCCTAAAGCCTTCTAACTCTTCTACCGATACAGATCGCATCATATACACGGTCAAAAATGAAGCAATTTGACTTGTATTATAGGATCCATTAGCAATATTGATCAAAATCTCCCTAGCTTCTGATGATGAAAGTGTTTGATGTTGAATCAATCGATTTAAAACCTCCTTCATATTAATTTTTTAACCAGTTATCTAATAATTGTTTTCCTTTAGGGGTCAATACCGATTCAGGATGAAACTGAACTGAACAAATGTTATATTCTTTATGCCTAATGGCCATAATTTGACCATTTTCATCTTCAGATATAATTTTAAAGGCATCAGTGTTTGAGTCGTTATCGATGACCCAAGAGTGATACCTTCCAACTTGTATTGTTGTGTTTAAGCCTTTAAAAAGCGGATCAGTTGTGTCGATTTTAACTTCTGTTGCCACTCCGTGATACACGCGATCTAAATTTTTTAATGAAGCACCATAAACCTCACCGATGGCTTGTTGACCCAAACAAACCCCAAAGATTTTTTTAGTGGGTCCATAACGTCTGATAACTTCTTTTAATAGTCCAGCTTCTTCAGGGATTCCAGGCCCAGGAGAAAGCACAATCATTGAATACTGTTCTATTTCATCCAAATCAAGCTTGTCATTTCTTAGCACAGTGACATCCACCCCTAATTCTTCAAAATAATGAACAAGATTATAGGTGAAACTATCGTAATTATCTATAAGTAAAAGCTCTTTCATTTATATTGTCGATGCTAGTTCTAGAGCCTTATTAAGTGCTCCTAATTTGTTATAGGTTTCTTGGTTTTCACTTTCTGCTGATGAAGCGGCTACAATTCCAGCTCCTGCTTGAAAATATAAGCGGTGATTTTTACTTAAAAAGGTTCTGATCATAATGGCGTGATTGAAGTTTCCACTAAAATCCATAAAACCAATGGCTCCACCGTAATACCCTCTTGGGGTTTTTTCATATTTTTCAATGAGTTCCATAGCCATATGTTTTGGAGCACCGCTGAGTGTCCCGGCTGGAAAGGTATCTGCTACTACTTCCATAGTAGCAACAGAATCTTTGATTTTTGCAGTCACTTTTGATACCAAATGAATCACATGAGAAAAGTATTGGACTTCTCGGAAAGTCTCAACCTCAACTGATTTGCCATGTCTGCTTAAATCATTTCGAGCAAGATCAACCAACATCACATGTTCAGCATTTTCTTTTTTATCTGCGGCTAATTTTTTAGCCAGTTCGGCATCTTGTTCATCATTTCCAGTTCTTTTAAAAGTACCTGCAATGGGATGAATTTCAGCTTTTTTGTCTTTGATGATCAATTGTGCTTCAGGAGATGAACCGAAGAGTTTAAAGTTTCCATAATCAAAATAAAAGAGGTAAGGAGAGGGGTTAACTGTTCTAAGTGCTCTATAAACATTGAATTCATCCCCACTAAAACTCTGTTCAAATCTTCTGGAGAGTACTAATTGAAAAACATCACCACGTTGACAATGTTTTTTTGCAATTTCAACCAAGGATTTGAATTCATCATCAGATACATTGGTAATCGCCTCTCCTTGTTTTGAAAATTGATAGGTTGGAAAATTTTTAGACGTTAACACTAATTCTATGTCGGCTAGATTGTTTTTAGAATTATAGCAATGCGCAAAAATATAAGCTTCATTGTTGAAGTGGTTGATTGCGATGATATTTTGATATACCGCATAATAAAGATCTGGTATGGCTGTTGCTTCTTCTTTTTTTGATAGTTCTATATCCTCATAATAGCGAACAGCATCATAATTCATAAAACCAAAAAGTCCTTGATTGATGAACTTAAAAGATTGATTGTTAGTACTGAACTGTTGAGAAAACTTAGAAATTAATTCTGGAACATTTGTAGTAGTATCAATATCAAGGCTTCGCTTTTTACCATCAGGATAGATCTCTGTATAGGTGTTGTTTTGAATAGCAACAGAAGCAATGGGGTTAAAGCAGACATAGGAAAAACTATTGTCATTAGCATGGTAATCACTACTCTCCAGCAAGATGCTGTTCGGGTAGTGGTCTCTAACTTTAAGATAAACGCTCACCGGTGTTATGGTGTCAGCGATTATTTTCTTATGATATGATTCTAAAATATAGGCCATAAGAGCTGATTATTTTAATTAAGAAAGGCCTGTCGTGATGACAAGCCTTTATAGTATAGGGATACTCCATAGGGATTGCTCACAATTCTAAAATTGAGAGTGCCACCACCAAGAAGTATTTGTATAATTAGTATTCATGTTTCAAAGATAATAAACCTTATTTAAAACGCAAGTAAAATTTAGAATTCTAAATCAACAATTAGATCAAATTCATCATAGACTGTTTTGTCTCCTAGATTATCGAAGAAACTTCCAGAACCATAGCGTACATTGTATTGTGCTCGGTCTACTTTAAGAGTCGCATTTGCTTTTGAACCATAAACAGCTAGCGTAAAAGCAATAGGTTTAGTTGTTCCTTTTATAGTTAGATCTCCATTGACTTCATAGGAGTTTTTGCTTATTGACGTAACGTCTTTAAATTCAAGAGTCGCAGTAGGGTATGCTTCCACTCCAAAAAAATCATCTGATTTTAAATGACCGTCTAATTTATCTTTCCATTCACCTTCTAAATCAGTTGATCCTAAAGTAGTCATATCTACTACAAATTTACCGCCAACTACTCGATCATTTTCAAAGCTTAAATTCCCATCCTTAAGTTCAATGGTTCCGTTATGTGATCCAGTTACTTTGTATCCTTTCCATTGGATACTTGCTTGTTTAATCGCTTTTGT
>Ga0181559_10006528_pt1 | contig 10987 bp, 7 predicted proteins | sample 011ome_21_FD_133752 | JGI IMG/M metagenome (GOLD analysis project Ga0181559, IMG submission 133752) | Coastal salt marsh microbial communities from the Groves Creek Marsh, Skidaway Island, Georgia - 011508AT metaG (megahit assembly) | ecosystem: Environmental > Aquatic > Marine > Intertidal zone... | reverse complement strand
GGGGGGCAGGCGGGAAGGGGTAATTTGTTCTTCTTTTTCTTTTTCTTCTTCCCGTCCTTGTCCGTCTTCTTGGCTGCGACGTCGTCGGGTCGGTGGGGGCGGGGGGTGGGTGAGCGGACGGCGCCAGATCGGGGGTGGGGGAGGGGGGACGGACGTCGAGGACGCGGACGCGCGCTCGCGGGATGACGACGGCGACGCGGGGAGCGAACGAGCGCCGCGCGCGCGCGGGATCGCGCGCGCGCGACGACGCGGACGACGCGCGCGACGCCGCGGACGATCGTCGCGGCGATCGTCGATCGCGGATCCGCGCGTCGACGCCGCGATCGAACCGGGACCGCGAGAGAATGAATGAATTTAAACCCCATCCGCGCTGGCGGGGACGCACGTTTCGGCGTGGACGATTCCGTCTTCACGCGATTCGCGAGCGGGGCATCGTCGTCGCTGTCGTCCTCGATCTTCGTCGGCGGGGCCATCGCGACGTCCCGCGCGCGGTCCCGCGGATCGGTCGTGTGACGACTCCGAGCGAAGCGATCGATTCTTTTCGGCAGCGTCAGCGCGGCGCACCGTCAGCGTCAGGAAGTACGTACGCATACGTGTACTCTAACACTAAAAACGCAAGGACTACTGTAGCTCTAGGGCTCCCCGGTGTTTTTCCGCCCCGCCAGCTCGCCCCACGCCTCGTCGACGACGCCTCCGCTCCCCTTCACCGCGGGCATCCCCGCCCAGTTATCCTTATTCCTCGCCCTGATCTTGTGGCACACGAACGCCTCCCTGTGGTCGTCCGGCCGCCGCATGTCGCGCAGCGTCGCGGGCGGACGCGAGAGAAACGGCGCGACGGCCGCCTTGGCGCGCACTGGCGATTCCAAAAAAAAGTTCATTCATCGGTCAGTCGAAAGGGGACGCGATCAAACGTTGAAACGACCGGGTGGGTGAAAAATGTATCGAACGCGAAAAACGCACCCAACGCTCGCGCCGTCGCGTCCTCCTCCTCCTCCTTCAACCTCGCCTCCTCCGCCCTCAGCGCCTCCATCCGCGCCTCCACCTCCGGCGTGCGCGGCGTGTTCCTGTTCAGCTTGTGCCTCACCTTCGTCAGCGCGCGCTTCCTCTCCTTCACCGCGCGCGCCTCGTCCGGGGTTCGGATCCGCTGCGCGGCGAGACGAGAGAACCAATCCTCTCTCAACGACGCGCGCTCGGCCTCGTCCATCGCGCCGATCGCTTCCGGGCACAGGCGGAACAGCTCGTGCATCACGAGCGCGGCGGCGACGCTCAGGTTGAGCGAGTCCGCGAAGCCTCTGAGGGGCAGGTACACCCTCAAGTCAGCCGCGGCGAGGATCTCCTCGGTGCAGCCGACTGATGAGATGGAAGCCGAACAGTACACGTACTTCATCGGTCAGTTGAAAGGTGACGCGATCAAATGTTGAAACCGAACGGTGGGTGAACGAACACGAACGCACCGGACTCGGTGCCGAAGACGATGGCGAGCTTCTCCGGGACGACGGACGCGGACGCGGACGTCGCGTCGTCGCCTCGCGCCGCTCTCAGCGCGGACTCGGTGAGGCACACCGCGCGCTGGCTCAAGTCCGTCGCCCATATCGTCCGCCCGTCCTCTCTCAGCGCGGCGACGCACGCCGCGGTCGTGGCGAACTCGCGGATCGTCGTGAACTCGTTCGCGCGTCGCGCGAAGAGCTTGTGCGCGTCGCGCGCGGCGTCGCCGTGCCTCGTCCGGCTCCACGGCCGCGTCCGCCGCCCGGGCTTCTTCTTCTGGGCGCGTTCCTCCTCCTCCTCCTCCTCCTCCTCGTCGTCGTCGCGCTCGCCGTCGTCGCCGCCGCCGCCGTCGTCGTCGTCAGATCCGACCGCGTCCAGGTCCACGTCCACCGGATCGATGAGCCAGACGTGCTGCACGCCGAGCGCCTCCGCGGTGCGGATGACGGCGCTGTAGTTGTGCTCGTCCGTGCACCGCTCGATGACGACGAGGACGCGGCTCGTCCTTCCCTGAATCGCGGTCTCCGCCTTGCGCAGGAGGCGGTTCGGGAGCCCCGCGGCGTCCGCGTCGTTTGGGTCGTCGTCCCGCGCGTCCATGACGGCGCGCGTGCGGAGTGATGCGCGGCGCCGCTTCCGGCGGGCGGGGAGGACGGACGACTTCTCCGAGACTTCCGAGCGCGATTTATTACACTACTGTATGAGGTCCGTTCGTGCACGTGATCATCGGTCAGTTGAAAGGGAATGCGATCAAATGTTGAAACCGAGCAGTGGGTGAAAAGCGTTTTCAGAACGCAGTCGAAGCGAGGGCAGGCGTTTCGATCCGTTGTCGTGTAGGGGAACCAACTTTTCGGTCTCGACGCGCGCGTCCGTCGCGGCATTGCCGTCGCGCGCTTCACACGCGCCGCGCCGCGACCCAAAGGTACGCGCTCTCGTCGATCATCCACGGCACGCCGCGTCGCGTATCCGCGCGCGCGTCCCGCGTCGTCGTCGCGCGCGCGCCCGGAATCTCATTCCCCCCCCGAGCGCCGAGGGGACGAGATCGGACGCGATTATTCATTCCCATCCCCGGCGCCAGAGCTGACGCGCGCCTCCCCTCTCGTCCCCTCCTCCGTCCCCTCCCCCCGCCCACCGCAGCTCCGTCGCGATGGAGTTCGACATCCCCCTCGCGCTGACCGACCTCGAGTCCCCGCCGTCGCGGGACAACGTCCTCGTCCCGAAAAACGTGCTCGACGTCGCGGGCATGCACGACGTCGAAGCCGCGGAGCTCGTCGAGCGCGTCGCGTACGATCTCTGCGAGAACGACGCTTTATGCATCCTGGAGCACGACGTGTTCGACCCCGCGTACGCGTGCGTGCGCGACTTCAAATCCCTCTCCGCCATCGGCCGCATTCGCCTCGCGGACGCGCTGTGCAGTAACCTCTCCGTGCTCAGCGCGAGCGTCGCGACGCTCCTCGCCGGCGGCGGCGGCGACGCCGACGGCGCGTCGGACGCGGTCGCGTCCCACCGCGAAGCCGTGAAGACGTACGCGACGCTCGTGTACTGGCTCGCGGAGGCGGCGGACGCGGAAGCGCGCGACGCCGCGCCGAACGCGACGGGAGTCGCGTCCGCGGGTGACAAGACGGGGAAGAAGGCATCCGGAGGCAAGGGGTCGAAGAAAGCCGCGCCGCTCGTCGAGTGGAAGTGGGAGGAGCAGCGCGAGCGCGTCCTTCACGTCATGTCCGGCGTGCTCGACTGTGATCTGTGGAACCTGTTCCGGCCGCGTCAGCCGAGCGAGCAGTTCTTGGGGCTGTTCCAGAGGCTGGCGTGTCTCGCGATGGAATCCCCGGCGGCGCTCAAGTCGAAGGCGCGTTCTGTACACTGGTCCCCATACGACCGCGTTGGCGTGGTGAACGCCGTTTCTTAAGGACTTTGCCCGGCGGTTCTCTCCGCCCTCTCCACGGTTTCAATCCCCGCCCTCGGCGCCTTTCAACGCCAACTGACGCCTTTCAACTCCACCCCGACGTCGCTTTGTATGGAACGACCCCAAGATTTCCAAAAACGCCGCCTTCGTCATGCTCGGCGCGTGCGCGCTGAAGTGGGGGCAACTCGACAACGTCACGACCGCGCTGGTGCATCTCCTGAACAAGCACGAGCACCTCCCTGGGCCGATCGCGGAGTGCGCCGCCGTCGCCGCGGACCGCCACGAGAACGCGCGGCTCGCCGCGGCGCTCCTCCGCGAGGTGGGCAACGTGGGTGCGTCCTTAGTCATCACACGCGCTGGTCCCCGTACGACCGCGTCGGCGCGGTGCACGCCGTGCCTTGAGGACTTTCTTTTCCCGGCGCATCTCTCCGCCCAGGGTCCCTCGGTTTCGATCTCCGCACGCGACGGCTTTCAACTTCAAACGCTGACGCCTTTCAACTCCGCCCCGACGTCGCCTCGTACGGAACGACCCGCAGACCCGGCCGAGTACAAACGGCAGCAAGCCGCCGACGCCGTCGGCGTGCGCTGCGTCGGCACCTTCGTCAGCGAGCTCGCGGAGCGCATGCCGAAGACGACGATGACGAACATCTCGCTGCTTCTCCCGCACCTGGACGGCGAGGCGTACTCGCTGAGGAGCTCGCTCGTGACGGTGCTCGGACACCTCGTGTGCTCGGACGCGTCGAGCGGGGCGCTCAACGAGGACAGGGATCGATCGACGTCGGACGCGTCGGCGCCGCTCCTGCGCGCGAAGCAAGGGTTTCTGGACCTGCTCGTGGAGCGCGTGCACGACGTCTCCGCGTTCACGCGCGCGAGGGTGCTGCAGACGTGGGCGATCATGGCGGAGAAGAAGGCGATTCCGCTGTCGCACTGGCTCGTCGTCGCGGACCTCGGGATCGGCCGCCTGCACGACAAAGCCGCGCTCGTGAGAAAGGCGGCGATGAACCTTCTCGCGACGATGCTCGGGTTTAACCCGTTCGCGCCGCGGCTGCCGTCGTCCGCATTCGCGGACTCGCTGAGGGAGTACGAAGCGAAGCTCAAGCTCATGGCGCCGCCGGAGCCGGAGGAGAAGGAGGAGGAGGAGGATGCGGAGAAAAAAGTTGAGCCGATCGAGGAGGGGGACGAAGAAGACGCCGAGGAGAAGCCCCTCACGGAGGCGGACGACGACGCGGAGAAGGAGTCTTCCGCGGAGAAGGAGTCTTCCGCGGAAGAAGAAGAGAAAGAGAAAGAGACGTCAAACGACGCCGTCGCCCCAGCAGCGCCCGAGCTCGACGGCGGCGTCGAGGCTGTCCGCACCATGATCGCCGCGTTGAAAACCGCGCTCGGATTCGCCGTCCAGATGGGCGGCGCCGTCGGCGTCCTCTGCAAGCTCCTCGCGTCCACGACGCCGTCGGACGCGATCGAGGCCGTCGGCCTCCTCGTCCGCCTGAAGCAGTTCGGCGTCGACGGCTCGGACGAGGGCGTCCGCAAGCTGTTGGGGCTCGTCTTCTCCAGGGATACCGCGGTGAGGGACGCCGCGGTTGAAGCCGTGGACGTGCTCTTCCTCGCCGGCGCGGAGTCGCCGACGGCGGCGGCGCGGGCCATCACCGACGTCGCCGCCGCGAGCGCGCTCGGCGAGCTCGCGTCTCTGGAGGAGGTAATCGAGCTTCTCGTCCGCGAGAACCGCGTCCCGGTGAACGGGCCGCTGATCCGCGCGCTGTGGGCGCAGGCGACGTGCGGCGGCGTGCCGGGCGGGGACGCGGAGGCGACGGCGGTGGATCAAAACGCGTTGAAGGCGTCCGCGCTCACCGTCCTCGCCATGGCCGCCGCGAAGCACCCGGAAATCGTCGCTCCGCACGTCGACCACGCCGCGGGCGTGCTCGAGCTCGCGTGCACGAAGAAGAAGCCCACGCTCGCGCGCGCGGCGGCGTCGCTCCTGAAGTGCGCGCGCCCGGGTGGAAACGCGGGCACGCCGGATTCCATGGGCGTCGCCGCGCCCGCGCTCGCGCCGGACGCGCCCGCGTTTGCCGCGCTCGCGAAGGTTCTCTCGCCGTGCTCGCCGCTGCCCGGGCGCGGGTGGTACCCCGCCGCGGAGCAGTCCATCGCGGCGCTGTACGCGCTGCACCCGGACCCGGAGGGCGCGGCCGGGGACGTGCTTCGGTCGTTCGCCGCCGCGGCGTTTCCGGGCGCCGAGAACGACGGCGGCGACGGCGACGGCGGCGGCGGCGGCGGCGGCGGCGTGGAAAAAGTCAACGCCGCGTACCTCGCGCGGTTCCTCTTCGTCCTCGGCGAAGTCGCGCTCCGGCATCTCGTGCACGCGGAGAACCTCGGACGAGCGGTCCGCCGCGCGCGCATGCAGCGCGACAGAAAGGCGTCGGAAGCTTCCGAAGCCGCCGCCGCCGCGGGGAACGCGCACGGCGAAGAAGCCGAGCTCGCCGCGGCGCTCGGTCAGGGCTCCGTCGCGGAGGACGCGTCCCTGGACAACGCGCGCGAGGCGTGCGAGGCTGAGCTCTTATCCTTCTCAGTATCGCAGTCCAAGAAGTCCGCGGTCGCGGGGAGAGGCCTCGTCGCCGCGTACGCCCCCGTCGTCGTCGCGTTGTGCGGGCACCCCGCCGTCGCGGCCGGCCGCGCGTTGCTCCGCGGCGCCGCGCTCGCGGCGCTCTCTCGCCTCATGGCGATCGACGCCGAGTTTTGCGAGGCGCACCTCGCGCTCATCTTCACGCGCGCGCGCGGGGAGAGCGACCGCGACGCACGCGCGGCGCTCATGGTGGCGCTGGGCGACCTCGCGTTCCGGTTTCCCAACGCGGTTGAGCCGTGGACGGAGCATCTGTACGGGCTCAAGGCGTGGGGGAACAGCTTGCACGACCCGGACGCGGGGGTGCGGCAACACGCGGTGACCGTCCTCGCGCACCTGATCTTGAACGACATGATGAAGGTCAAGGGGCACATCGCGGAGATGGCGCGGTGTTTGGAGGACCCGGATCCGAGGGTAGCGTCCGTCGCGCGGTTGCTGTTCACGGAGCTGTCGAGGAAGCACGGGAATCCCATTTACAACCTGCTTCCGGATCTCCTGTCGCGATTATCCGGGGACGAGTCGATCGAACCGGCGGTGTTCCAACGGATCATGACGCGGCTTCTCGGGTTCATCGACAAGGACAAGCAGACGGAGTCGCTCGCGGACAAGTTCACGAACCGCTTCGCGGAGGCTGCGCTCGCGAAGACGCCGAAGCCAGCGCGCGACGTCGCGTTTTGCCTCTCCGCGCTCACCTTGTCCGATCGCGCGTTCAAAAAATTCATGGACTCGTGGAAGCTGTACGAACCCGCGCTGTACGACAAAGAAGTCTACGACGCCCTCGCCGGCGTCGTCGCGAAGGGCAAGAAGAACGCGACGACCGGGAAGAAGGCCACCGCCGCGGGCGCGGACGCCGTCGACGCCGCGCGCGTCGCCGTCGAGGAGTTTGAACAAAAATTAGCCGCCGCGCACGTGGAACGGTACGAGAGCTACCGGAGCTCGATGCGCGCGGAGGGGCACGTGTTCGAGGACGAGGACGAGCCCGCGGTGAAGCTCCCCACCGCCGCTACTGAAGAGAAGGAGGAGACAGCCGAGGTGGAGGAGAAGGACGAAGCGGAGGCGGCGGAGGTGAAGGAGGAGGCGGCGGAGGCGGCGGCGGCGGCGGAGCCCGTCGACGACGCCGCGGATGAAGAAGAAGAAGAAGAGGAGGAGGAGGAGGAGGAGGAGGAGGAGGAGGACGAGTGCGGGGATGAGAACGAGCCCGCGGAGCCCTCCCCCGCGCCCGTCGCGAAGAAGACCTCCCGGGCGCGCGCGACGAAGAAGGCGCCCGCCGCCGCCGCGGCGAAGGCGAAGGCGAAGGCGAAGGCGGCGACGGCGGCGGACGAGGACGGGTCCGGGAGGTCGTCCCGCCGCGCGCTGCGCGGGAACCGCTGAGGGGGGAGACGACGCGATGTACAAACACGGGATGACTGACTGACGCGTTTTTTATTTGACACGAGTTCACGCTACCGCCGCGGCGGCGGCTTCTGGTTCGCTCGATCGCCGGTTGCCGAAAACTGCAGACTAAAAAGTCACCCGAGTCGAAATTCCAGCCTGCCTGAGCGCGGGAAAAAGTCGTCCGAGTCATCAATCCAACCGCTCGCGTTGATTGGCAGATTCGCGCGCGGAATTTTTTACGCCGCGGAATTTGGTGCGCTTTCTGAAGCCGCGCACGGAAATTTCTAGGTTTTGGCGGGCGGTCAACTTGATTTGCTGACCGGGCAGACGATCGAGGGTTTAATCGCGTTTTTTGAGTTATTCATCGAGGCTTTTGCGCGGACGAAAGCGGAGGTGCCCTGAGAGCGCTCGAATCTCGCGTCGCGTCAGCCGCGGACGCCGTAACGCCAGCAGAAAAGACTCTTTTTTCCGTCACGCGCAATCCGCGCACGGCACTCGCGACCGCACGCACGCGGGCCCAGGGACGAGCACGTTCCTCGAAAGACTTTCTCAAGGTCTTATCAAGCGCACGCGGCCGCGTACGGGTGTTTATACACGTCGTAACGCGCGCGCGCATCGTTCCGCCGGAACTGACAAGGACAGATTAGTGGCATCTTTTCGCTGCACGAAATTCTCCGAGACGCACCGATCTCACGCGATGGCGCTCCTGTGCATCTCTTCTCTTCAAATTCACCCGCGAAACGGCGCGCAATGCCGAGCGGTACATCGACGGGGCGGTTCCTCCACGGTGCGTCTCCTTTCATCCCCAAACGCGCATCCCGCGCGTCGGTGGATCTTTCTTATCTATCCCCGCTCGCGCTCGTGACACGAAAAAAGGACGTGCTAGCGCGGCGCTGACGCGGCGCGTCCCCTTCCCCCATCCCCGCGCTCAACAGAAGCTCGCGAGCGCGCCCACCTCGAAACGCACGCGCATCCAGACGCTCTGCCGCGCGGTGGGTAAAAACGGCGACGTCGACGACCAGGCGCGACGAAACAGCGGCCGCGGCGGACGTGGGCATCAGAGCGGAGGCGATTTCTCCCTCTCGTCAGGCTCCTCCGGCGACATCATCGGCGCCGCCAACTTCAACGCGTTCGTCCCCGCGCCAGGCGCCGGTCGCGCGTCCCCGTCCGCGGCGCCCCCGAGCGCGTCGGGGTCGGGGTCCCACTCGCGCTCGCACGCCTCCCCGGCGCCGCGCGGGGTGTGCTGGAGCAACCTGCAAGACCTGACGTCAGTCCCGGACGACGAGGCGGTGTACATTCTCGTCTTCGGCGCGGGCACCGGCAGCGAAGGGCTGTACTCGCTGCAGGAGAGGACGAAGGACGACATCCCCGTGGACATCATCCTCGCGTTCACGACGAACGAGGACGCGAGCCGGTACGCGACGCTGCTCGAGGCGGAGATGGGGCGGATGCCCGTCGTGGAGGCGGCGCGGCCGAGGGATCTGAGGTACACGTGCAAGGAGGGCGGGTACCGATGCAAAGTCGCGAAGAGCGGCGTGCTGTTGATGCCGCCGGAGAAGACCGTGGAGGTGACGGACTGGGAGCGAACGAACGCGCTGAGGCAAGGGCAGTGGAGCGTTACCGGCGGAGAGGGTGGTGGGCACGATATGGCTGGTGAAACGGACGAAATCGCGCCGTTACAGACGATGGCGCGTCTGGACGACTACGGCGACCACGACGAGGAGCTCGCGAGAGAGGCGATCGAAGATTTCGACGCGGAGACCGCGCGAGAGATGCTGACGAGGATGTTCAACAGCAACTCCGAGAGCGACTGGGACACTCCCTCGGAGGCGTGATCGGCGGATGCGCGGCGTGGTGGGTGTGGTGATCTTCAATTCTTGTTGGGAGGGAGCCAGTCGGCATTCGGCGTCGGCGACGGAGCCCTCGGCGAAAAAAATGTATCATCGGTTCGGTATGACGTGTGAGTGTTTGGATTTCAGAGCGGACGCGCGTCGTCGCCGCCGCGGTCGTCGATTGGAGTTTGTATTACGCTTCGACGGCTGCCGCGCGTCGCGCGCGCGTCTCGGTGCACGCGCTGTGAAGGACGCGTGAAGTAATATCATGATGTTGATTGATTTCTGTCTGGCTATCAGGTCGTTCACTCGCTCTCCGATCGTCGGGGGTCCACTACTTCTTCCCCTTCGCGGGTCCGAACATCGCCTCGATGCACCCCGGGCACGGCTTCTTCGGGTTATACTTCGTCCCGCACTCCTTACACTTCTTCATCATCGGCAGCGGCTTCCCGCCCTCCGCGGCGGCTTGCTTCTCCGCCTCCGCTCTCCTCGCCTTCGCCGCGGCGTCTCTCGCCAACTCCTCCTCCGACTCGCTCGTGTCCTTCGCGCCTTGCTCCCAGACCTTGTCCTTCTGCGCCTGCTTCTTCGCCGCGGCGGCGAGCTCTTTCTCCCTCGCCGCCTCCTTCGCCTGCTCTTTGCTCTCCTCGCGTCCCATCGCGCGCGACGCCGCTTCCCGGGCGCGGTGAATTCTGCGCCACTCATTTCGCGATCGATCGCCACCTGTCATTTTGACAGGAGTGATGAGCACCGATCGATCGCCCGCCCGACGCGCGCGGCAGTTCACACCGCGCACGCTCCGCACCGATAATGTCGGCCGCACCCGCGATGGGCGCGCACGTATCATCGCTCGCGAGGTGCGCGCGCGGGCGCTCGCGCGCGTCGTTCGTCCCGCCCGCGACGCCGCCCGCCGCTCGATCCCCCCCCCGTCTTCATATCCCGGTCGCCGCGGCAGCCGACCGGCATCTCCGTCTCCGTCTCACCGCGTCGCCGTCCCGCGCTCGCTCTCCTCCTCCTCAGGACCACCTCGAACACGCGCCGCGTCGCCGGCGTCGCCGCCGCGGGCGGCGCGTTCTTCGTGAACAAACTCCGCGGCGTCTCGTCGAAGCGCGCGTCCGCGTCCGCGCCGCGCTCGCGCCGATCCCGCCGCGCGCTCGCGCTGACGACCGCGTCGTCCACGGTCGTCGTCGGCGACATCGGCGGCACGAACGCGCGCCTGCAGGTCTGGAACATCGTGGACGGCGCGCAGACGCTGAAGTACGAGAACATCTACGGCACGAAAGGCCACGAGACGTTCGAGTCCGTCATCTCCGACCTCTACAGAGACGCGGGCGTGGATCCCTCGGACGTCCACTCCGCGTGCTTCGCCGTCGCCGGCCCCGTCGCGAACGACGCGTGCGCCATGACGAACGTCTCGTGGGTCATCGACGGCGCGAAGCTCGAGAAGGAGTTTAAGATCGACTCCGTGAAGGTAATCAACGACTTCGCCGCGGTCGGGTACGGCGTGTTGGACCTGAAGCCGGAGGAGATGGTGACGTTGAACCCCGGGTCCCCGGACGCGAGAGGGCCCATCGCGGTGCTCGGTCCCGGCACCGGGCTGGGCGAGGCGATGCTCTTCTGGAACGACGAAGCGGAGGAGCACGACGTCATCCCGAGCGAGGGGTCGCACGCGGACTTCGCGCCCAGGGGGGAGACGCAGTCCGCGCTGCTGGCGTACTGCGAGAGGACGTTGGGGGAGTGCGAGATCGAGCAGGTGTGCTGCGGGAGCGGCATCGTGCGCATCTACGACTT
>Ga0181559_10006525_pt1 | contig 10988 bp, 6 predicted proteins | sample 011ome_21_FD_133752 | JGI IMG/M metagenome (GOLD analysis project Ga0181559, IMG submission 133752) | Coastal salt marsh microbial communities from the Groves Creek Marsh, Skidaway Island, Georgia - 011508AT metaG (megahit assembly) | ecosystem: Environmental > Aquatic > Marine > Intertidal zone... | reverse complement strand
TTTAACGCGAACAACCACATCCGGAATATCCTTATCCTCATCATTTTCGTCCACGGCTTGGACGGTTAACACGACGTACTCCTCTTCGCCGTTCTTCCTTTTGATTGGTTCGAACTCGTCTTTGCCGAGACTCGCGCTACTATTCAACGTATCTCGAATGGCATCTACGACGGTCATCTTCTCTCGCGCAGCGCGTTTCTCTTTACTCATAAACTCCATGTATACGAGCGCAGCGCCAACGCCAACGCACGCCGGTTCCAAACCAACCTGCTCGCGAAAGGTTTGTAAGAAATCTCCGAGCGTATTCTCTCCCGGAAGAAAACACTCGATGTTGATGACAGACCAGATGGTCCATTGCAAATCAGGAAGGTTTCGACTTCGATTCGTGGTTTTTTTTACAAACGCAGAGGGGCACTCGCACGCGACGAAATCGTTCGTGACGACGTTGAAGAAAGAGTTTCGACTGCGATGTTTTTTTTCGTCATCCATCAAAATCTTCTGGACTTCTCTCGCGGCGATTTTTGCCGCCACAAATCCAGCGACTGGATTTTTCCGAGGCAGATCGAACAAAACGTCTCGATGCGTTTCGTACGTATAGTTTGGAACGTCGATGCGATAGGTTCTTGCGCGAAGTAGCGCGCACGTTTCCACGAATATAGCATGGTCCCATCGCGATTTACCGTTCAAACTTTCGAATCTTCGTAGACTGTAATCCCACCTCGGCCTATCGCCGTGATAATTCAACTTGTACAAAGTTTGGGCAGCGAGAAGAAATTCCGTCTGCACTCGAGTCATTTCGGTATCAGACTTGCTAAACGGTTCTGGAAACCGTTTCCCTTTCTCGTCGCCCCAAAACTTTCCGTCGTCTTTATCTCTCGGAAAACTCTCGCGAATGGCTTCTATTTTCGTGATGAAGAGCTCGGCGAATAATCTAGTCGCTCGATTCGACGAATCAACCTCCACGAAATCTTCGTCGTACACTCTTTCACACCCTTCTTTTGCAGCTCTTTCCAACTCCTCTTCGTGATGCTTCTTTGCCTCTTTAACGAATATCTTCTCAAACACGTGCCTCGACCACTCCACGCAGTGCGAAAACTGAAATGGGAAATTCTCCAACACGCACGACGGCGCCTTCTCTTTCTTCTTCAAACTGCTCTCGTCTAAATCTCTCGGTAAACACTCGTAACTCGTCGTATTTTGTTCCGAATCTACCACAAAAACCGATCCTCGATCGTCTTCGATGCCAACATCCACTAAAACGAGTTTGCTTTTCTTGCACAATCGATCTATTTTCGCCCGCGATTCGAACGACTCCAGCGCCGAAACGACTACGCGCGAGCGCGAGCGCGAGCCCGGATTTCCGTCCTCGCGCGTATCGCCGCCTCCAGGATCTCCTCCCCTCGCGATCCGCTCCCAAACCTCGCTCTTCTCAAAATTCTCGTCTAAAACGTCCTCTTCCGTCACGAAACGCTGGTTTTCTTCTTCTTCTTCTTCTGATTCTTCTTCTTCTTCCTCGTCGCCTCCGAACACCTGTTTCAGATACCTCGCCGCCAACCCGTCCCCTAGAACGCTCACGCTCTTCTCTCCGAAAGACGACGACTTTACTAACGCTTTCAAAACATCGAACGCACCTTCCTCGTCGTCGTCGTTGAAGAGACACTTCTCTCTCTCGATGAACGCATCCGCTCGCGCGTTGTGCGCGTCAAATTTCGCGCGAACCGTCGCTTCTTCTTCCGTCTCTTCTTCTTCTGTTCCTCTTCTTCTTCTTCTTCCTCCTCCTCCAGAATCGATTCTCCGCCGTTTCCTCGTCTTCTTTGCCGCTCTCTCGTCCTCATCATCATCATCATCATCTTCCAAAAACGAGAAGACGGAGGATAAACGCAAACCGTACTTCCTGAGCTCGTCTTCGTAGGTGCAACACTGGTCTCGCTTGTCTCCGAGACGCGCGGTCGTTTCGCTCTTTTTCATATCGCGAGGTTTTGTGTTTTATTCCTCCGCGCGAGAAGCGCGCGCTGCTTTTCCATTTGTGTTGACTTTTCAAAATTCCCCTACGAGAGCGTTTAGATATTTTCACCATTCTTTCAACACTTGCGCGCGCGAGGAAGGCAATTCAACAACACCAAAACAAGAGATTAAGAAAAAGGATATGGTAACCACGCGCTCGTCTTCGGGGTCTTCATCAAAAAAAGCGCGAGCGAGGTCTCCTCCGCTCTCTCTTTCAACCTGCATCTTCCTCATCTCTTTCGTAAACGTCGTCGGGAAAATTGCCGACGTGATGATACTCGTCCTCGGTCAGATGCCAACGCTGTTGCTTTTACTGAACGCGAACGACGTGAATTTAACCATCGCGTCGGCCGCGAACATGCCTTTTTATTCGTTTGTAATGATTGGTATTATCAGGAGAGTTTTGGAGGACTGCTTGTACTTCTTTAGCGGGAGATGGTACGGGAGAGAGGTTGTGGATTATTTAATCAAGAGAAGGGGTTTGAGGGCGAAAGTGCGAGAGAGCGAACGGTTGATGCGAAAGTACGGGGCGGGGATAATACTGGTATTGCCGGGAGCGCTGACGTGTTTCGCGTACGGGATGGCAAAGAGAGGCAGCCGGAGGAGAACTTTTTTGTTTTTAGATTCGTTGGGCGCGGCGATGCGGGTGGTTTTGTTTCGATTGTGCGGTAAAGGCGCGAAGAAAGTGCTCGGGTTGAGCGTCGTGCGATGGGCGCTAGGGGTGGTGATGAAATATAAGGAAATTGCGATGACAGTTGGTGGGACAGCCTTGGCCGTTGGTGGTGCTGGAGCGTACTATTACTTTTACTAAATTGATTGCATGTTTTTTTAGAGAGCGCTGTGCTACTAGATCTATAGTATCTTCGTCTTCTTTACGTATACTAATGCGTAAACTCGTCCGCCGAGTTTACGTCACCGCTATCGTCATCGCTAATACTACTACTGCCACCACTGAATTCGCTTTGGAAATCGTGCGCGCCACCACCGTGGCTCTTCTTCTTCGCACCACCACCACCGCCTCTTCGTCCTCGGTTTCCGTGCGCGTTATATGCCGTCGTCGTCGTCCCGTACGACGACGAAGAATACGAATCGCCGCCGGCGCCGCCCGCGTGGTGACTCAAATGAACGTCGTCCCCGTGTTCTTCTTGACAACTCAAACACGCGCGCGCGCTTTCGTGACATTCAATGATACACGGATCCGCAAAATGCAAAATGCCACTTTCTACTAACGATTTCACCGCTAACCACTCGTCGCCGTCTCTCTCCTCGTTCGCAGGTTCATCCGCGGCATTGTAGTAATGGTACTGCACGCCGTGGTGTCTGGAAACTTGAAACCCGTATAAATCCACCGAGGCACACTTGTGCGCGGCGATTAACGCTCCAAATAAACCGCTGGTGACTAAAAACGAAAACGATTTATCCACCCATCCGTGCAACTGCGGATGTACGCCGTATAAATTCAACCCCGGATACTTGGCGCGTTTCTTGAACATCTTCACCAAAGACATTTCGTTTCGCATGTGTTGCACGACGCACTCGGAATCGTACTCTCGAAACCCATAATTTCTGGAGTTGGTTATTCTGTGAGTCGTTTTTGCCCCTACGTGTTTTTCGAACCCTTTCGTCGTCGCCGAGTTGAATCGAAAGACCACGTCGTGCGAATCGATATCGGCGCCGTGCGAGTGTTTCAACAAAATACCGCTCGACCCGACAATCGCGCACGTTTCGAACACCACCGATCCTAACGGATCTTCTTCAGGTAACTTCTCTCTGCTCGGTCTCGTCAACTTCCCAATTTCCGTGACCATCGCCTTGTCCGTGCCTGGGTGCGCGGGCTGTCCTGGATTCCTTCTCACCATGAGGGGCATGTTATTCTTCGTGTTCGCTTTCGCCAACAAACTCGCGCCTTCGAATCCTTTCTTGAACCCTTTCATAACCCTCGGATGATCCACGAAATCTCTCAACTTTTCGCACCTATCGCCTTCGTATATCGCTGGACATTGGCACGTCGTTTCTGTCAAACACGCGCCTCTGTTTGAGCAATACTCGCACGTCTTGTGTCCTTTCACGACGGGAACGCCGCCTTTCCACGTCGTGCGTTCGATGTGATCCTCGTCCTCGTCGTCGTCTTTGCTCATCTCTTCCGCTATCGCTTTATCTAAGTTAAATTCACCGTTATTCCCGCTCTCTCCTGCGGTGCCCATCACTCGCTCGTGCGTCTTCTTCGCCACTTGATGTCCAAACTTCTCCGGCTTGTACACGTCCGTATTCGTCAAAGAGGAGTCATCATCATCATCATCAAAAACTTTGTGCCAAACTTTCCCCAACCCTTCCTGTGCCTCTCTCCACCACTCGTGCTGCAACCGATCGTTCTCCCTGTGGTTCTCCTCTCTCGTTTGAAACCGCGAGGAGGTTATCGACGACGAAGACGACGACGACGAAGAGTGCTTCCTCGCGCGATGTTCGATGTTCAACATCGAAGGAATGATGAAAATAATCAACAAAGAGGAGAGTATCGTCGCGCGTTTCAGAGGCTTATTCGAAGCGGAGTGGTCCCGCTTTAAGTGGTGGCGACTGTACCGAGAGGTGGACATGTCGTCGATGATGGCGAATTATTTTACGCGGCGCGTCGCGACCCCCCCCGGCGTCGTCGGATATGTCGTTGCTTTTGGATCGGGGGCGCTTCTTTTTTTTGTTATGCGGACTTTTTCCCATACGAAAGCATAAAAAATGGCTGAAAACGCAAAGCTACGCGTAAATGTAAGTAAAATCACACACAAGTCTTTTCTAAATGTAAATTAATGCGAAGTCCTCCATTTAATAGGGACGGCCTCGGTTACCGCCGCCGCCTCGGCTCAGTCGGTGCATGACGTGACCAGATCCTCCTCCTCCTCCTCTTCCAACGCCGTTGTTGTTGTTGTTTCTTTGGATGCCGTCGTCGTAACCTCGCCCGCCGCGGTGCGCGGTGCCGCTCCCGCCTCCCATTTGCATCGGCGCCATGGACATGTCGTGGGAGTATTTGCACTGGTTGCCTCGAGTGCACCGACCCATTTGGAAGTTTCTGCAGGTTTCGGCGATGTTTCCAACGCCACCTCTTTGTTGTCCTCCGCCTCCACCTCCTCTGTGTCCACCTCTGTGCCCTCCTCTCTGACCTCGGTTGTCTTGGAATACGTCTCGTCTGCCGTCGATTAAGTCTTCCACCATTCTTCGCGCCTTACGTCTCGCCGCGGCGTCGTGGGAACAAATGAGCAGCGTTTTGTCTTGGCCTTCGACGACTGGTTTTTCAAAATCGGTCGTGAATATGAACGTCCCGGTAGCTTCTTCGACTTTGTGGCAGTTACCTTGTAACCGAGGCAGATCGATCGATCCCGGGACGACGCATATTTCGCAATCGTTTCGACTGTTCGGATCGACCGAACACGTGCCGCTGTTTCGTCTTTGTTTCATCAACCAGTTGGTGTAATCCCAACACCTCGCTCTTTGCTCTTTGTTACCAGCCATGACCGCGACTCTTCCGACGTATTCCATCACGCATCCAGACGCTTTCGCTAACTTTCTTCTCACTCTACCAAACTTACCCAACGCGTACGAAAATTCCTCTTCCGTAAACGGGAACTGGTCGTACGCGAATCCGTCTTTCAAACCATCTCCAGGTTGCATCAGCGGCTGTTTCAACTCGTTCTTCTCGTAATCGACAAAATACCCCTGAACCTTCGTTTCCACCGAACTCATCACTTTTAACTCCGCGCCTCGTCTGTTTTCGCGATCGCCGCAAATGATCAGCTTCTCCGAGGCTTCTGGTTGGTCTATCTCCGTGTGACCGAAAAACATCAGCGTCCCGTACTCCTCCTCTACGCTCCGCAACGTCTTCCCTCTCGCTCCAACCACGAACGCCATCGCCTCTCCCGGAACATCCACCACGGACACATTTTCCCTCACCACATCGTCGCCCAAATCGCAAAAAATCTTCCCCTCTGGTTGTCTCAACACCCACGCGACGTACCTTCGCGCCTTGGCTCGATTCGTCTCCGTCCCGCGGATGCACACGATGGACATTTCCGGGTTCGTCGGCGAGTCCGTTATTTCAATCTTCGTGTTGGAAACTCTCTGCACTTTTCGCTTCGTGAATCCTCTCTCGCCAATCAGGAATCCCGCTTCTTTCTTTCCGATTTCTAGTTCGTCTTTTTGCGTCTCGTCTACGAGAGACGACGGGAATCCTCCATCCATCGCCAGATCGCCGTTCTGTTTTCGTTTTAACGCGCGCGCGGTTTTAAAGTAGTATAGCAGAAGAACAACAACAAGATTAATAACAACCAGCAGAAAGAGAGAGGACACTCATCTCTCCACCCGCGCAAAGACAAAGAAAAAACACGAAGCATTTCGAGAGAGAGAGAGAGAGAGGAACAGAGCAGAAGACGAGAGAAGACGCGCGCGCGTCGCGCATCGAGAGAGAGAGAAAAAAAAAGCGCGCGCTACGCCGCGAACACCATCATAAAAAACGCATTTCGATGTGTTTTCTCAAAAGAGAGGATCTGTGTACAGAAAAATGCACCGCGCGATGATGTGTTTTATATCATCGCCTGCACACACAAACGCGCAAAGAATGATGGAAACCGCACCTCATGTAGCTGTTGATCGAGAAGTACGTCTCCGTCGACCGAAGAATTCGGCGGTGGCGGCGACCGCACGCGTCTCGGTTCTTCTTCTTCTTCTTCCTCCATGGTGACTTCGTGGCTTTTTTTTAAAGAAGTTTCGGGAAAAAATTCTTCAGAAAGAAGAAGAGATAAAGAGAGAGATATGAACGAGTGCGAAGACGCGCGCAAACTCGTCGCGACCCACGCCTAAACAGAGAGAGAGAGAGAGAGAGAAGGGTATGTATATATTTCTCTCTCTCTCTCTCTCGTGAATTGAGTCGCGAGAGAGAGAGAGAGAGAGAAAACTACGCGCGCGCATTCCGTTTTTCCATTTACTCTCTCTCTGTTTTAGGGGTGGTGGTTTTGGTCAAAAATGAAGACGAACGCGTTCTTCTTCTCCAGACCTTGGCTGGAGATGTATAACGTCTCGGTGCGGGTTCCTCGTTCTTCCGGTGGTTTTGATGGTGGTGGTGGTAATGGTAAAAATAGCGCGAAAGAAAACGCGCGCTTGAACGAAACGGAGAGCAAGATACTCGCCATGTTACACGTGGATGCGATATTCGAAGTGCTCAAAAAGCTGTCGCCGCGAGATTTGGTTCGCGCGTCGTCGGTGTGTAAAAAATGGCACTCGATGATTCAACACTCGACGAAGAGTTTGTGGCGAACGCATTGCGAGCGAGCGTTTCGATTTTTCGATCGGGACGCGGAAGAAACGCGACGACGGTGCGTCGAATTGTACTCGAATAATTACAAGAAGATGTTTTACGAACGGAATAGAATACGGACGGACGGGTTGTATGTGTCGAGAAACACGTACGTGAAAGCGTGCGCGAGAAGAGAGATTGGAACCTCAAAGAAGGAACATCGTCCAGCGCGTGTCGTGGTGTATTATCGATATTTTCGTTTTCTAGAAAACGGCGAGTGGTACTCGAAAACGTCTCCGGAACCAGTCAGAGTGGTGAAGAAAACTATGTACGACGGGAAGAAAGCGAACGAGGATTCCTCCGTCAACGTGGGGTGGTACCAGCTAGACGCGAAAGATAAAGAAGAGAGAATTCACTGTCAATCGGCTAAGATGAAACCTGAGAGTGGATACGTGACGACGACGCATTTTTGGGTGCGATTGAGATCGCGGTTGAAAGGCGCGTCGGATAGATTAGATTGCGTGAAGCTGCTCTTAGTGGACGAAGATTTAGACGCGAATGAGGTTTTAGACGAGGATGAGATTGCGGAGAAGGCGAGACGGATTTTACCGACGGAGGAAAATTGGGAGAGCGTGGACGATTACGAGGCGCTTTATAGACGAAATTTAGGCGCGGAGAGGCAAGGGGTTGCGCCGGGTGCGTATTCAGGTCACCCGGAGAGCGACGGACAGAGAGATTTACAACGCGGTTTGAATACTTTGGTGTTCATCCCGTGGGAGGAGTGCGACCACCACGAGTTGAACAAAGATATCTCCGAGATGGACTTCTACATCACCGGGTGACCGACCAGTGTTTTGTTGGGTTATCCGATTGCTCTGTGTATCATTATTTATTAACTACCACTACTACTAGTACTGCTACTGCTACTGCTACTGCTACTGCTAAGTTCGTTTTACTACTACTGCTGCTGACTACGCTTTTTGTTCGACGACAGTTTTCTACTCGTCGTCGCCTTCCTCGGCCTCCATGACTGGATCGAACGGTTTGAAGCTTTCTTTAAACGCGTTGGTTCGTTCAATCTCGCCGTCTTCGTCTTGAACGACGCTTTGCCAATTCGCCGTTTCGGGCGTTTTCAGCAAGTGCGAGATGACCTCTCTTCCAAATTGCATCCAGTGCTTGTCGTATTGTTTTACTTCGGTGATTAAAATCGTGCCATCCGGTAAGTGCACGGCGTAGTATTCTGCCTCCGGGAAAGAGAGCAAAGAAGTCATCGCGATTCTCGCCGCGATGCCGTTTTGGGTATGTTCTGGAGCGATGATGTCCCAGGTAAAGTCGCATCGTTTCGCGGCTTGCTCGAAGATTTTCTTCGATAAATGTTTCCTATTGCTTGGAATTGGAACCACATTTAAGTGCATGTGATTACCGCCTTTATTTTTCAACGTCAAGTGTCGCTCAAACGCGACCACGCCTCTGTCTTCGGTCGCTTCGGCGAATTTCCGGAAGCCTTGTAAATACGACCACACTTCCTCGCACGCATCGTCTGGAAGCATGGAAAATGCGGCGATGTGCTCAATTGGCACAATTTGAGCGTGTTCCGGGTTCAAACCACCTTTATCCATAGCTACGAATGATGCGTTTCCAATGGACGCGATCATGTGCGTGTCTTTGTTGTTTGAGAGACAAAACCAACACGATACCGGCGGTGGCGGCGGTTTCCTTTTGTTCGGATCGTAAGCACCGTTTTTATTATTTTCGACGTCGTACTGTCTCAATTGTTGCTGTCTGTCCATTTGAACTCGAATATCGCGTCCGTAAAAGTTTTGTTGGTCTCTCTCCAAAGCCGCTTCCACGCCTTCTTTCGTTTTGAAGGCGATTTTGCAAAATCCTCTCGATCTGCCGGTTTCCAGATCTCGGCCGAGTCGAAGGTCGGCGAGTTCACCGCACTCGCCGAAAAATTCCGCGATGGCTCCTTCGTCCGCGCGGTAATCTAAATTTCTCACGTGAATCGTCTTATCTGCATCTCCAACTAACGCTCTCGTTTGACTCTCTTCCAATCGCTGTTTCTTCTTCACGTCGGCGTTATCTCGCCAATCTGGTTTCAATTCTCTCTTCAAGTTTTGTTGGTTCCCTCCTCCTCCTCCTCGTTGTTGTAAGCTTGAAACGCCAGCCATAGCGTACGGAGACGGCGTAGAATCTGGTGGCATTTGACACAACTTAATCGGGTTCATGGTGCCTCCAGGTTCAATGCCTAACGCGTGCAACCATTTTTGTTTCTTCGCGTTACCGACGCTGGCCAACGATATGAATCGAGTCGCGTGTTTCGCAGACACGTTTCTGTACGGTTCGCGTTCAAAAAATTGATCATTTTGTTCATCACTTGCAGCATTCTCCGGAGGAGAAGAGAGAGACGAAGGCACCACGTGATATCTCGGACAAATTGCATTCGCGATCTCCGCCACATCCCGGGACGCGTTCTTCTCCGCTGCCGAAATCGGTATCATCGCGTCCTTATACCTCGACAACATGTGAACATCTTTCGGCCACGTTTGCGTGAGCAAAGCGTCCACGACAAATAACGTCGACCCATTTTCCTTCAGTTTTCTCACCGTCTGTCGAATCACTTCCACGTCTTGAACGGTAAACTCTCCGTTCGCTTTCGCGGTCTTCTCGGCTAACATCGCGTTTCCGGCGGAGGCGTGCGACTCTTTAATGTTCAAATGGTCGTACGAACCCGGTAAAATAGCCACAGAAAACGGATTACTACCGTCGTTTCCTTCTTCACCCTTTGAACCTATCAACGTTGAATATACTCCCGGTTTAGTCACCACGAAAACGTTCGTCTCTTTCCCATCTACGACGATGCGTTTCACGCTTCCCTGCGGATTCAATCCTTCGATGTTGGTGATGCCGCCGCTCGCCGCCGCGTCTCTCTCGCCGTCGAATTCGTTCGCATCGACCAAACGCACATCTCCTCCTCCTCTGCCGTCTTCTCCTTCTTCTTCTTCTCTCTCTTTCAACCGTTCGAGTAAAAACAAATCCAACACGAACGTCTTCACGCTCACCTCTTCCTCTCTCAAACACCCCAAAAATACCTCCACGCTTTCCTCCGTCCGGCGTTTCTCCTCTTCCTCTCTTCTCTTCCCCGCCGCCGCCTCGTCTTCTTCATCGTCTCCTTCTTCTCCGAAAGAAAAATGCGTCGAAGACTTCACGGCGACGTCCCCGACGATAAAAAGCGCCTCGAACGGGCCCGCTTTCTCGTTCACGCGTTTCGCTCGTTCGAACAGCGACGAAATCTCTTGCTTACGCTTTCGTTCTTGCGTGTCATCTTCTTCTTCTTCATCGGAAGTCGTCGTCACCGTCGTGCCCGCGAAGAGGATCTTCTTCGTCGACATTTTTCTCTTTTGTTTTTTCTGATGTTTTGTGCCGCCGCCGACCTTCTTTTTTGAGATTTTGAAAGAGTCCAAAATTTCATTTTTTTGGAGAAGAAATAAAATAAAGGGGAAACAAAAAACACATTCCATTCCCCACTTTTAAAAACGTTCTCAATACATACATACACACACTCACACACACAAAGAAAATGGCTCCGACGACTCAACAAAAAATGCTCGCCGCGTACAACGGCTTTTACGGTATGGTTTCTCGATTCACTCTCTCATTCTCTCTCGTTTCTTTCTTTACGTAACGCAAAAGTGAAAATTCAAAT
>Ga0181559_10006520_pt1 | contig 10990 bp, 9 predicted proteins | sample 011ome_21_FD_133752 | JGI IMG/M metagenome (GOLD analysis project Ga0181559, IMG submission 133752) | Coastal salt marsh microbial communities from the Groves Creek Marsh, Skidaway Island, Georgia - 011508AT metaG (megahit assembly) | ecosystem: Environmental > Aquatic > Marine > Intertidal zone... | reverse complement strand
CCATGACGATCACGTTCATAACATGGAATCAGCGCATGATATGAAAATCATGATTGACGGTCATGCTTGGCGTACCCATTTCGAAGGCGCGAATGATAATCCTAAATTATCAGGAATTGACAAGCAAAAGGCTTATCACAATTATTTTATTGGTAATGACAAATCGAAGTGGGCATCTCATGTGCCACTTTTTAATGTTGTTGAATACGACAATCTATATGATGGCATCGATATGAAGGTATACAGCAATGAAGGCGTATTCAAATATGATTTTATTGTTGCTTCAGGTTCAGATCCATCTTTGATTACCATGACGAATACTGGATTAGATAAAATCGAAATTCGTGATGGAAATTTAGTTTACATTACATCCGTTGGTGAGTTTATCGAGAAAAAACCATACGCCTATCAAATAATCGACGGCACTCAAATTGAAGTGCATTGTTCATATATTTTGACAGATGGAAAAGTTTCATTCGAATTTTCTGAGGGATACGATTCAGATTACGAATTAGTTATTGACCCAGAATTAATCGGGGCTTCACTTTCAGGAAGTACCGTAACCAATTGGGGACACTGTGCTGCCTATGACAAAGACGGCTTTATTTACACAGGCGCACGTTCTTTTGGAGCTGGTTACCCTACGGACGATGGATCATTTCAGACCGATTTTGGTGGCGGTGGTGTTGATATCGCTGTCAGTAAATTAGAACCAGATGCGTCTGATTTGGTTTATGCATCCTATTTAGGTGGTAGTGGACAAGATATTCCGCACAGTATCGTCGTAAGCGATGACAATGAATTGTACACTTTTGGTTCTTCTCAATCTATTGACTATCCGGTTTCTGACGATGCCTTTGACGGCGTTGGACCAGATGGGGGTTCTAATACTGATATTGTAATTACCCACTTAACATTGGACGGTTCTGATATCGTGGGGTCTACTTATATAGGCGGTGCAGCAGAAGGTGATGGAATCAATACACTGACATCAAATTACGGTGACCAATACCGTGGAGAAATCATTACGGATGAAGATGGAAACTGTTATGTTGCCTCATGTACGACTTCACCGTCATTCCCGACAACGCCCGGAGCATATCAAGAAACATACGGAGGTGGAGCCCAAGATGGTGTTGTTTTCTCATTTAACCCAGAATTATCAGATTTGCGCTGGTCCACTTTCATAGGTGGCGCTTCAGGTGAAGGAGCTATGGGCCTAAGACTGGATAGTGATGGCAATGTATACTTCAGCGGAGTTTGTTCTGACGAATTTACCGCTATGACAGGTTATCAAACAGCTTTTGGAGGCGGCACTAGAGATGCTTTTGTTATGCGATTGATTGATGATGGAGCAACTGTATCGGCGAGTAGCTTGTGGGGTACAGGAGGCACAGATGCGGCCTTCTTTTTAGATCTTGATAATGATAGTAATGTATTTCTGTACGGACAAAGCTCTGCAGGCTCTGAAGTTACTCCTGATGTATACAGTAACCCTGGTAGCCAACAATTCATTTGTAGCTTGAGTCCAGATTTAGTTGACTTAAACTTCGGAACAGTTATCGGTGCTGGAGGTAACGACTTTACTCCAATTGCCTTTATGGTTGATGCTTGTGGTTACGTCTATTTTTCAGGTCACGGAAACTTGGGTATGATAACAGGCGTTCCTGTTACGGATGATGCCTTATTTGATTCAGGAGGGTTTTACCTAGGCGTATTAACGCCAAATGCTGAAGATTTAGAATTCGCAACCTATTATACTGGAAACCATGTTGATGGTGGAACGAGCCGATTTGATCCAGACCGCGGGATTGTTTATCAATCGGTGTGTATCTCAGGTGGATTTGCAACTTCTCCAGATGCTTACTCAACCACATCACCAGGTTATGATGTAGGTGTATTTAAGATTGACTTTGGAATTAGCCATGTAAATGCAGCGGCAGCAGCTGAACCTTCAACTACGGGATGTGCTCCATTTACCGTTGATTTTGACAATACCGGTATAGGTGTTACTTATGAGTGGGACTTTGGTGATGGATCGCCAACCACAACGGAATTTGAACCAACACATACATTTAGTGATCCAGGTATTTATGAAGTAACGTTGATTGCTTATGATCCTGATGGATGTTTAACATCGGATACAACGACTTTAGAAATTATCGTTGGCGGCGGAGAAACACCGGATGCTTCTTTTGATTACGACGTCAACTGCGCTACAGGTGAAGTTACCGTAACCTATACGGGAACTCCCGATGTACCTGTTGATTTTGATATGGGCGATGGTTCTTCATATGACGAAACAGAATTTACGCATACTTATACGGGTGATGGAACGTTTACCATTACCTTGACTGCTGGAGATGGGGTTTGTGCTGATTTTGGAACCTTTGAAGCAGATGTAACCATTGGCTCGCCTGCAGTCGACATTATCTTCAATGAGCCTTCGTGTTATGGCTTTAGTGATGGGTCCATCACGGTAGATATTACTGATCCAACTGGAGCTGAAGTAATTGAAATTACTGACACAGATGGAACCCTTTTAAATGAAGGCGGATCAAACACAGCGAATACATTGAACTCAGGATGGTATTATTACTCTATTGATTTAGGTGATGGATGTGCTTTATTTGACTCGCTTGAACTATCAGATCCGCCTCAAATAAATGTCCAATTGAATGTACAAGACCCGCAGTGCTTTGGCGATAAAACAGGGTATGCTATAGTTGACACCGTTTTCAATTGGCAAGGTGATTGGGATGAAGTCGTTTATATCTGGGCGCCAGATCCTCCCGGAATCAGCGGGCTTGGTGCTGACAGTATATACGATCTGACTGCAGGGGACTATACATTAACCATTAATGATGGTAACGGATGTTCGCGTGTATTTGACTTTACTGTAACAGAGCCAACTGAACTCGAATTTTCAGAGTTTGGCTATGATCCAGCATACTGTAGATTGTATGGATACCAAAGTGGTAATGGGGTAGTTTATGGTGCAGCAACTGGTGGTACCCCGGATTATCATTATGAATGGACGCATGTAGAAACAGGAGATGAGTGGGACAACACCACAGTTGGTGGTTTGAATCCTGGAACATATGTGTTTGAAGTAGAAGATGAAAACGGATGTATCTTGACTGAAACGATTCAATTAGACTCGGTGAATCCACAAGCCATCTTCACCATGGATATTCCTCAGGATCCAACTGATTGTGATGCTGTCGTTCCAGTTGATATTACGTTCACTAACCAATCACTTTACTTTGCAAATCCGAACAACCCATTTGCAGATACCAACTTCTATTATAACTTCAATTACGATGTAAGTGAATGGGTCATCTCTCACTCTTTAGAAGATGAATTTGTAATTAACTATCAAGAAAGTGGAGACTATACGGTTTGTTTGGTTGCGCAGAATAAAAATGGTTGTACAGACACCTTATGCAAACCGCTCATTCTTTGTGATGATTTAGAGTTTACGCCGATTAATATCTTCTCACCAAATGGTGATGGAAATAACGACATCTTTACATTTGTTGAGCGACAGGTGGCGGTGATTGAGTTCCGCTGTGTAGTAGTCAACCGATGGGGTGTTGTAATCCGCGAATTTGATGATATTACTGACGGATGGGATGGAACAGATGCTGGTGGAAACCCAGTTCCTGATGGTGTGTATTTCTATACGTATTCAGGTAAAGGACAAACGGGCGAGCTCCTTAACGGGCAAGGCAACGTTCAAATCGTTAGAGGAAACTAAAAGAATAATTTTTATATTCAAAGGGCTGATCAAAATTGATCAGCCCTTTTTTTATGCTACCAATATGCAAAACTTTAGAGACTTCATTTTTTTACCCGACGTTTGGATGATTACCGACAATGGTTGTTTTGTCGGTACGCAAAATCATTTATTTTGTATTCCGTCAAAAATGGAAGAGCATCGATCTAGAAAAATCACGACAACGCGGTTTTCTCTAAAAGGAAAAAGTGTTCCAGAGGCCATAGACGAGTTAGTCAGAAACGCCTCTAATATTCGCGAACTAGAGCAAGATTTATTAAAGACAAAAGAAGGTTTTCCTGAAATGATTCACTATAACCTCAACGAAATAGGCGCGTTTAAAGTACAGGCAGGTTTTTTAGGTAGCGGAATACATGTCAAAGAAGGAACAGGCAAATTTGGATATCGCCCATTTATACAACGTATGGGAAAACAAAAAAAGGAGGTTAAAGCCTTTTACCAAAACCATCCTAAACTTGGGTAATATTGGCTATCGTGCTGCACGATCACAAAGGGAAGCTAGCTCAAAATCTAAACCCGTTACGCCAGCAGTATCATGTGTTTGCAAGTGAATATCTACTCGATTGTATACGTTTGACCAATTGGGGTGATGATTCATCTTTTCAGCCTCAAAAGCAACGGCCGTCATAAAACTAAAGGCTGCAGTGAATGATTCGAATTCAAACGTCTTCTTGAGGAATCCTTTCTCATAATTCCAATTCATCTCACGTGATTTCAATAGCTTATTGATTTTCTTTTTTGATAGTTTTTTTCTTTTCATTTTGTTTCATTTTTAGGAGCTACACGATAACATGGAGCAACCTACTTTATTTAATGCCCAATCGGGTCTTTTGACAAACCATTTTTCCATTTCAGGTTGTTCATCGTACGGTTTTAATAGGAGTTGGTATAACTCATCGATCAAATCATAATTCCCTTTTTCAGCATCCTCAATCGCCAATTGAGCCATATAATTTCTGAGCACGTATTTCGGGTTAACACGTTTCATCTGTTCGCTCCGACGCTTATCTGATAGGTTCAATTCTGATTTAAAATACGCATATTGATTCCACCATTTCTCCCAGTTTTTGATTGCTGCTTTCTGCTCAGCTCCTGGCAAATAAGAGGCAATTCTATGCAATTCGCCAATATTCGGGACTTCTATGGCTGAAATACTCCTAAAAAACAACGTCATGTCCATTTGAGAATCTTTGAGCAGTTTCGTCTGTTCTTGAATAAACGGTTCAGGAACCGCAGCATTCTCTAATCCTAATTTAGACAACATCATTTCATGATATCGAAGAAAATAATCTTTACGGTATTGATCCAAAATAGCTTGTAACGGTTCAACCTCCTCAATAAGCGCATATAACGTATTCGCTAATTGTGTTAAATTCCACAATGAAATATTGGGTTGATTTCCAAAACGATACCGTCTGTTTTGAGCATCTGTTGTATTTGGAGTCCAATCTGGATCGTAATCTTCAAGCCAACCATATGGGCCATAGTCTATTGTTAAACCTAAAATGGACATGTTATCGGTATTCATGACACCATGCACAAAACCAACACGTTGCCAATGAAGCATCATTTCTAAAGTTCGATTGACGACCTCTTGAAAGAAAGCCAAATATGTTTCTTTAGACGGTTTTCCTAGCTGTGGATAATAATATTCTATTGTATAATCAGTCAATTTCCGCAAAGACTCAACATCTCTTCTAGCCGCAAAAATCTCAAAATTTCCAAATCGAATAAAATTAGGTGCTACCCTGCATACAATTGCGCCAGGCTCATCTGCCGGATTTCCATTATACAACATGTCACGGGTAATGGCGTCTCCTGTTCTGACCAATGATAAAGCGCGACTTGTTGGAACACCTAAATGATACATTGCTTCACTACAAAGATATTCCCGAATTGAAGAACGCAATACCGCAAAACCATCACCAGAACGTGAATAAGGTGTTGGCCCAGCTCCTTTTAATTGGAAGGTTTGATAATTACCATTCACCTTACCCTCCATAATATTAATCGCACGTCCATCGCCCAATTGACCAGCCCAATGACCAAATTGATGACCACCATAACACATCGCATAGGCCTGTGCTGAAGGAAAAGGTTTATCTCCAGAAACAATAGATAGGAATGTCTTGTAATCCCCAACTTCTATTCCTAGCTCCTGCATTAAGTCAGAAGAAGAGTGCACTAGATTTGGGTTTTTTGGCGTAACCGTATTTACAAAAGAGTAATGAGCTTTTTCAACCTGCCTTGGATAATTTTTTTCAATCGGATCACCTGGCAACTGTTTTACAAAGCGCCCTTCATGATTTATTCCCTCAAATTTTATCTTATCTCCCATAGTTGTCATCCTTCTCTTGCTGGTGGCAAAGTTACTGCTCTTTTAGATGATCGGCATACATTTGTCTCAATTTCGCCAATTTTGGTGCAATGACTACCCGACAATATCCAACCTCTTTATGTTCATTATAATAATTCTGATGGTCTTCTTCTGCTTGATAAAAAACATCCAGTGGAGATACTTCCGTTACAATTGGATCGGGATATACACCAACTAATTTTTGAAAAACTTCACCAATAATTGCTTTCTGCTCTTCGTTGTGGTAATAAATCACCGAACGATATTGTGTGCCGCGATCTGCACCCTGACGATTGAGGGTCGTTGGATCGTGGCTAGTCATAAACACCATAATCAAGTCATGGCATGAAATGATTTCTGGATCAAAATGAACTTGGATCACCTCCGCATGACCAGTCCTTCCTGAGCAAACTTCCCTGTATGTCGGATGCCCAGGAGCATTACCTCCACTATAACCAGAAACAACTAGCTCAACACCTTTTAAACGTTGAACAACCGCCTCAATGCACCAAAAACATCCTCCGCCAAATGTTGCGACTTCTTTATTCGTTGTCATTTCCATTTTTATGTTTAATCGATAAAGAATTTACACAATACCGCAAGCCACTTGGAGCTGGTCCATCAGGAAAAACATGACCTAAATGGGCATCGCACGTATTGCAAAGAATTTCTACCCGAACCATCCCATAAGCCGTATCTTTATCGTATTTAACAGCATTTTCTTTTACCGGCTGGGTAAAACTTGGCCATCCCGTTCCCGATTCAAATTTGATAGAAGAGTCAAATAAATCCGTACCACAACATCCACAGGCATACAAACCAGGCTCATGTGCATGGCAATATTCACCTGAACCTGCCGGCTCCGTTCCTTTCAAACGCATAATTCTAAATTCTTCTGGGGTTAATAAATCCTTCCATTCTTCTTCTGATTTTTCAATCTGAATCTCAGGAGCAGGTGTCCCTCTATTCGCAAAACGAATAATATCATTCCAGTTTAGCATAACCTTTCTTTTTGTAACAGATTAGACGTAGATCCTGTTCTGATCTTACGTATGAATAGATAAATCGGCCGTCTAGTCAGACTTGTCCGATTTTGTTTTGAGCTCATTTTTGAAAACGAGTGTGCGGTGCGGAAACGGAATTTCAATTCCGGCTGCGTCGAATCGTTCCTTCAATTCGAGGTTGATTTCACTTTGCATTCGCCAAACCACAAGTGGATCGGCTGTCCAAACCAATGCCTTTAGATTAACGCTTGAGTCGCCAAAACTAACTCTCACGACCACTTGATCAATACCTTCTTTGATTTCCTCTTCAGTACGATTATCCATTGAATCAGGGTGAGCCATTCCAACTTCTTGCATGATCTTAATTGCTTTTCTCAAGTCACTATCATAACTGATACCCACTTCTATAAAACGACATACTTTTTGATCTTCAATAGAATCATTAATAATCGTCTCAGTACTGATCACTGAATTCGGAATTACAATTCGTTTATTCTCAAAATTAAGAATCACTGTATGGCGCAAAGTGATATCCTCTACCACTCCATAGTCTCGGTCGCCAACCTTGATTAAATCATCCACTCGAAAAGGCTTAAAAATGACGATAAATATGCCCCCAATTATGTTTGAAAAAGCCTCTTGAGCAGCAAACCCGGCGATAGCTACCAAAATACCCGCACCAGCAAAAAGCGTAACGGCAAGTGATTTTAATTCTGGAATGAAAGAAGCAATCGAACCCAGCGCGATTAGCCAAATGATCAATGACAATGCGTTTTTAGCAAAACGATAGCGTGTAGGATCAACCTTTAATTTGTGTGATGCCAATTTATAGGAACGCGTAATCAGCCATCGCGAAACTCTTGTAATTATGACAGCCGCAATAAATATCGACCCAATAATTATCCCTATTCTCAAATTGTCTTCCATTTATATTCTTTCTACTTTATAAGAAGGTATTCATTTATTTGACTCTGACAAGGCTTCTCAGTATTTATTGTGCCATTAACTGCCGTTTAATTCCTTTATTCGTTTCAACAGAAATCATAATAAGATTGGGTAGTTCATCTTTGGCAATCTGGAATTGGAATTTCGAATGACCATCAAACTGGTAATCATTGATTATGGCGCCAGAAATACTTGTAATAACGATTCGTCGCATAGGCTCCGAAGCAGATATTTTAACATACCCCAATTGATTCAAGATTTCTATTTCTGTCAACTCGTCAAGATCACTCCATCCCAAATCACATAATGGTGCTGTTCCCGGTTCCTCCGTCAATAATCCGTCATCCGCCGACCAAAACTGCCATTCACCACCCGACCCATTCCTCCAATTGGTCAGATCGAAAGTATTCTCTCCCGTGGCTGTGCCTTTTACGGCATAGACCCTCACGGCCTGTTGATCATGACTCCATGTTAATGCCGTTTCATCTTCGAATACTTCCGGCCCCGGTTCAGGCAAATCGCAATTCGTTTGTAAGAAATAAGCATTATCGTCATAGTCAGGAAAAGCGCCATATACATGAGCCATGCCTTCCGGATCAATACAAACAGCCGTGTATTCATCGCAGGCTATTCCCTTTGCGTTTATCCCATAATCCATCAACATTCGTGACATAAAAACAAGATGTCTACCTTTTCGATCCGGATCATCATAATGGGTATCTGTAATCGTTTCTGACAAAAATGGAGCATCAATAAAACGTGTGCTATCCGCAGTCACATTGGGGTGAAACGGATTATTTAAAGCTTCATAGGAAGTTCCCGTTCCATTCTCTGCACTGAAATAGACGTCGCCCAAAATAGCCATACCTGCACTGGTGCCTCCAACAACAAGATCACGTTCTGCAATCCCTTTTCGGATCAGACTGTCGATAGCTGTATTGCGCCAATACGAAATATAGGTCCACTGATTACCGCCTGCAAACCATATCGCTTCTGCTTTTTGGATCTGTTCATGAATGTATCCCTCTTCTGCTGCTGCTGCTTCGTGAAAAACAATGGTCTCTACGGAGTTAACCGAAACACCAAGATCCGAATAGAAATAATCATTATATCCGTCACTTCCACTAGCTCTTAATACGAGGATATCTCCTCCATTCGCTTGTTCAAGAAACCAAGTTGAAGCTGGATCAGCTTCACCTGCCCCACCCATGAGACAGACTCCACCTAAAGGCTCTGTTTCAAGATCATCCAAACTTCCGGTAAAGTGAGAAGTGTAGGTTTGTGCGCTGACACTCAAAAATAAACCAAAACTAAAGAGGGTTAATAACGTTTTCATGCTCAAATTTACAATAAATCAGATCTTTTAGGTTTAAGAAAGTTCGATTATAGTTCTAACACTTCCCATAGTTCGTCTCCATCGGTGTACATTAAATGATGTTTATAAATTAATTGACCAGAGGGTTCAAACATAAAATCACTTCCAGGATCGGAAGTACAGATACTACCACATTCATAATTTACTGGTCGATCAAATTTCCGCTTTTTCAGCAATGAACCATCCATATTTAATTCGCAATAAATAATTCTACAAAAGGATGTATAACCATGATTTTGTTCTTGATTGACCACCACAAAAGCCAATTGAATTCCATCATTTGACCAAGCTGGTGCAGAAAAGCCATCTATATCATCATAGAGGGTAAAAAGCAGGAAGTCTTCTTTGGTGTCGAGGTTGTAGAGTTTGACTCGTAAATCATCAACATAGGTTAAAAAATTGCCGTTTAAGCCGATGGAATAGGGACATTCAAGGCCGTTTCTTATGTGTTTTGGAAGTTTTACTGTCTTTTCTTTTTCGTCTATCACCGAATAATTAAAACAAGAAGCTCCTGCATCCTCTTCAACCAGTATGTACGGTTGTTTTTCATCTTCATTAAGGAACAAAAACGAAACGATTATGATAATTATTGACTTCATAGTTCAAAAATACGAAAGAAAAATTCAAAAAAAATTAATTCTTTAAACTCTTGTTTTACAGCAATATATCCGTTTATAAACGTTTACAAACGACAAATATTCGTATACAATCATTTATTATACGGTTAATAAATACACCCTGACATTCCTTTGCAGTGTCGATAACAAACAACGACAGTAACATTTACAAACTTTTTAAAAACTAACATTATGAACACATTACGCAACAAAGTACAATTGATCGGGAATTTAGGACAAAAGCCAGAAGTCATCAATTTTGAAAATGGTAACAAACTCGCAAAGGTCAGTATCGCAACGAATGAAGTCTATAAAAATAGCGAAGGCGAAAAAGTAGATGCCGTGCAGTGGCACAATGTTGTTGCCTGGGGTAAACAAGCGGATGTGCTTGAAAAATTCACGGAGAAAGGTCAAGAAATAGCCATTGAAGGAAAACTAATGACCCGAACATATGAGACAAAAGAGGGCGAAAAGCGCACTCGAACTGAAGTGCAAATTGGGGAGATCCTTTTACTCGGAAAAAAAGCATAGAAGTAAAACCGTATCGGGGGGGGGTTGTCTGAGACGGGAAAAGAGGCAATCAATAAAAATCACTCACCAGAAAACCTCTTGTAACAATGGGAAGACTATCTCCCGATACTTTTTTAAACATCAAACAATTTTCAAAACAATACATAAACCAAAACTTATGAATAAGATTCAAAATGCAGTCAATTTAATTGGAAGAGCGGGTATTGCTCCCGTAGTCAGAACATTTGAAAATGGAATGAAGCTCGCCAAATTTTCATTAGCTACCCATGAAACTATCAGTGAAGTAAATGGGAAAAAGCAACTTACTCAATGGCATAATGTGATCGCATGGGGCAAGAAGGCTGAACTCATTGAAAAATTTGT
>Ga0181559_10006513_pt1 | contig 10999 bp, 6 predicted proteins | sample 011ome_21_FD_133752 | JGI IMG/M metagenome (GOLD analysis project Ga0181559, IMG submission 133752) | Coastal salt marsh microbial communities from the Groves Creek Marsh, Skidaway Island, Georgia - 011508AT metaG (megahit assembly) | ecosystem: Environmental > Aquatic > Marine > Intertidal zone... | reverse complement strand
TCGCGCGCTTCCGCGCGCACCTCGGCGACGGCGCCTTCCCGGGGAACGCGCGGCCGACGCAGCCGCTCAACGGACGGACGGTGCGCGTGTTCGAGCCGAAAAGCGCGTAGGACTATACAAGTAATGAAAGAGGTTTCAATAGAGCTATAGGTATTACGGTATTAGGAAGGTATAACACATCGTGCGGGTCAAAAAGTCAGTTCATAGAATACACAGCTACGTAGACTGTCAGTCGAGGTCCGCGAGGATGGCTCGCTCGGCGGCGGTGAGGTTGTCGCTGTTCTCGTCGCGCTTCTTCTTCGCGCGCGCCTCCTCGCTCTCGTACCAGTTGCCGAACTCGTCAACCGGCAACGGAGGGTTGATCCTGGCGCGGCGGCGGGGCGCGGGAGGCGGCGGTCAGTGACTCGGACTTCTCGGCGGAATCTACTCGTGCGTAAAGACCCTTACCAATACGCGCCGGGCGTGGTGAGCTCGTCGAACTTGAAGCGCTCGTCGCCCGCGTCGCCGATGCAGTCAAACACCGCGTCGGCGCCCGAGAAGTCCTCGTCCTCCGAGTAGATGCTCTTCGTGACGCACACGCGCATGCCCGCGGCCTTGCCGGCGAGCATGCCGATGCGCGTGTCCTCGATGACCACGCACCGCGCGGGGTCGACGCCCAGCGTCTTCGCCGCCAGGTTGTACACGTCGGGCGCGGGTTTCTTCTTCTCGACGACGTCTCCGGCGAAGACCTGGATCTTGTCCGCAAACTCGGGAAGCATCTTGTCGCGGATGCCCGTCACAGCCTTTTCGTTCGAGGTGGAGCAGATGGCCACCTGCGCGCCGTTGTCCAGCGCCTCCTTCACCAGACGTGCGACCCCGGGACGCAACGGCAGCTCGCCGGCCTCGACCACCTCCAGGAACAGCTCCGTCTTACGCAGGTGCAGCGACTTGATCCACGCCTTGCGTTCGTCGTTGTCCTCGGGGTACATCGACTTGAACGGCTCGACGTCCGCGCAGGAGTTGAAGTAGTGGGTCATGCGCTCCTTCCCGCCGCCGATCTTCAGCAGCTCGCCGTACTGCTCCACACCCCACTCGTGGTCAAGTCCCTTCTCCTTGAACGTCATGTTGAACGTCGTGCGATGGCCGTCGCGCTCCGTCTCGCACAACACGCCGTCGCAGTCGAACAAGATCGCCTCGGGGTAATCGAAGTTGCGCAGCGCGGTAATACGGAGCGCGCCACGGGCGGACGCGCGGGGCGCCGCGCGCGCGCACGCGCGCATGGCCCGAGCGCCGGGGTTGCGGAACGCGCTCGCGCGCAGGGTGATCGACTTTGTCGCGGTCGACATGTCGAGTGCGCGGCGCGGGACTGGGGCCGCTTCCCTAAAGATGCTGACTTGGCAGATAAGAGCGGTGTTTTTACGCCTCGCGTTTTCGGTGTCAACACGTCGCGCGGGCTTCGTCGCCACTTCGCCGTCGCACGCGACGATGCACTCCGCCGTCCTCGCGTCGTCGTCTTCGACGCGCGTCTCCGTCGCCCCCCGGTCGTTCGCCGCGGGCCGAGCTCGCCTCCGCGTGCAGTCCTCGCCCTCCGCCCGGCCGATCGTCAGGGCCAACGCAGGCGGGCTGGGCGGCGGGTTCTCCGCGGCGCTGGACAGACTCCGACGCGAAGCGGCGGAGGCGATGCAGGGCGCGGCGGGCGCCGCCCCCAGCTCCGCGGGGACGCTCGTGGGCGTATCCTTCGCGGACGACGCCCCGAGCTGGGACGCGCTCGAGGCTCGCGTCGCCGAGCTCAGGGCACAGCACGGCCTCCCCGCGGCGGACGATCTGGAAAACGGCCCGGCCAACCCGAAGGCGCTTCTCCGCCGGTTCGGCTCGTCGCCGGACGACGAGCCGCGCGTGTTGTTTTACCGCGACCACGCGGCGTGGTGCCCGTACTGCCAGAAGATCTGGATGCAGCTCGAGGAGAAGCGGATCCCGTACCGCGTGGACAAGATCAACATGCGGTGCTACGGCGACAAGAAGCCGTCGTTTACGGCGAAGGTGCCGAGCGGCATGTTGCCGGTGATGGAGATCGACGGCGTGATGATCACCGACTCCGCCGCCATCGCGGCGGCGCTCGAAAGCACGTTCCCCGAGACGCCCCTGCTCCCTGTGGACGGCACGCCCGAGCGCGCGCGCGCGTCCGAGCTGCTCAAGCTCGAGCGCGCGCTGTTCAGCCGCTGGATGGGCTGGCTCACCAGCGGCTGGGCGGACGGCCAGAACCGGAGCGGGTTCGAGGAGGCGCTGGACCTCGTGGACGCCGAGCTCCGCGCGACGCCCGGCCCGTACTTCCTGGGCGAGTCGTTTTCGCTGGTGGACATCACGTACACGCCTTTCCTCGAGCGCATGGCCGCCTCGCTGGCGTACTACAAGGGGTTCAGGATGGAGGGCGGCGGGCGCTGGGCCGGCCTGGACGCCTGGTACGCGGCGATGGCGAGCCGCCCGGCGTACGCCGGGGTCAAGAGCGACTACTACACGCACTGCCACGACTTGCCCCCCCAGCTGGGCGGGTGTGAGGCGAACGGCGACGAGGAGCAGAGGGCCATGCGCGCGGCCATCGACGGCGAGGGGGACGCGTGGAGGCTGCCGCTCGCGCCTCTGTCCGCGGCGTCTTCGCCGGAACCGTCGTGGACGGGGGAAAACGCCGAGCTGGACCGGCTGGAGGCGGCGAGCGCCGTGGTGCGCAACAAAGAAGCGGTGGTCCGCTTCGCGGCGCGCGGATGCGGCAAGGCGGGGACGCGGCCCGTCTCCGCGCCGCTCTCCGACCCGACCGCCACACCGGGCGAGGCGCACATCCCCGCGGTGGACGCGGCGCTGCGGCGGGTCGCGCACGAGCTCCTCGAGGGATCGGCGGCGGCGACGGGCGCCGAGACGCGCGTAGACACCGACGCGGGTTCGCTCGCCGGCGCGCCCGCCGCGGACGCGCTGGCGTACCTGCGCGACCGCGTGGGCGTCCCGCGCGACATGAAGTACCCCGCCGCGAGGCAGCTCCGCGCGCACCTCAACTGGTTCGTGGACGCGCTGGAGGAGTAGACACCACGTCACGAGGAGTCCTCCGCGCAATAATATAGATATCCTATAACTCCCTTTTTTTTCCAAGTGAAACGTTCTCGAGAGCGCGCGCGCGCGAGCGAAAACGCCCGGAGACTACCTCTTCGCCGCGCTCCTCCTCTCCTCCGCGCGCACGTTGATCCGGCCGTACTTCGGCCTGGACTCGTCCGTGAAGATCACCCCCGTGCCCTGCAGGAAATCCTCCACCCCGCGCAGCAGAACCATGTCCTCGTCCGGGTAGTACCTCCCCTCCTTCCCCTCCTCCGGCCGCGACGACGGCAAGAACCCAAACGCGGCGTTCCACTCCTTGGGCCCGGCTCGGATGGGCGCGTCAAAGTGGCACGGCACGATCCGCTCGAACCTGCCCATCTTCCCCACCCTCCGCGCCCAGTCGTCCACCTCGCGCGGGATGTTCTCGTACACCAGCGTGCTCACCACGGGCGCCACCAGCAGCTTGTTGGTGATCCGCGCCCAGCTCTGTTCCGGGTCCAGCAGGTTGGACGGCCCGAAGTACAGCGCCTGCAGCGCGTTGCGCTGCCATCCGAGCCGCAGCCTCTGCGCCTCGCTCATGTCGTCGCTGGTGACCGTCCGCGCCTTCGCTTTGGTCTTGATATCGAACAGATTCAGAAACTTGAGCGCGCCGATGGTGAAGTTGTTGTCGTCCCCCGACTCGAGCAGGTCGGCGTCGGGGATGGCGTCGGGCGCGTTCTCCGACACGTACACCACGGCGTCCGTCACCAGCAGCGTCTTGCTGGGCTTGTGCAGGAACGCGCACTCGGTGAACGAGACGTACGACGCGACGCCCAGCGCGGGGGGCTGGAGCATCTCGTACTCGAACTCGTCCTCCCAGCTCGCCGCGTCCCGCCCCAGCACGCCGGTCGGGAAGATCCCGAAGAACGCCGGCGGCAGGTTCACGGGCCACGACCACTGGTCGGGCGCGATCCAGGTTTCCGCCTCCGGGAACCGGCGCTGGAACGGCCCGACGAAGATCTTGTGTTCGAACAGGGTGGTGGGCAGCACGATGTGCTCCACCGGGGCGTCCAGCTCCGCGAGCAGCGCGATGCACTCCTGCGTGGGCGCCACCGGCGCGTGCACCCACAGCCCGCCCGTCTTGAGCTTGATCACGGTCATGCGCACGTTCACCGAGACGTTCAGCCCGAGGCCGATGCCCTGCTTTTGCTCGAAGAACCACATGCGGCCGGGGTCCACCTCGTAGCGGTACGTCTGCCGTGCGAACGCGGGCACGAGCGGGAACAGAGGCGGGGGGGCGATGAGGTACCCGCGCCTCTTGCTGTCGTCGCTCTCGCCCGCGCCGCGCGTCATCGGGGTCGCGCCGGGGAGGGTGGTGGCGGTGCCCGCGGGACGCGGCCCGGCGCCACCGCCACCCGCGCGCGACGCGACCAGCGCCGCGGCCGCGAGCGCGGCGGCGCCGACGCCCGCCACCGCGGGGTCCACCGAGGACAGGTCCACGGAGGAAAGCTCGTCCGCGAGCGCGGGCGCGGCGAGGGACGCCGCGCCGAACGCGGTGGAGGCGGCGAGGCTGAGTCGCCGACGAAACGTCGCCGATGAGGTGTCGTCCGCGTCGGTGTTGTGGATAACCGATCGCGGGTCCGCCGCGCGGGGTCGGACGGCGCCGCGACGCGCGCGGCCGGCCGAGCCGTGGGCGGGAGCCGCGACGCGGACGTCGCGGAACGCGGCGGCGGATCGCATCGTGCGCGCGGGAATCTCGGGCGCGGCGTGCAGTGACGCGGGCCGCGACAAGACCATAGCTTTCGATTGGAGTGGTGACACTTGGCACGAGTAGACCGAGAGTGCTTCGGAAGCGACCGTTCGCTTCGGGCGCGCCGAGAAAGACGTTTTTTTCGGGCGCACGCGCGAGTCGTCGTCACATCGGCGGTGGCGGTGACGCGCTTCGGTGGCACGATGGACTCCGCGCCCGAGACCCTCGCGGGGATCTCCGTGGACGCCGTGCGCGAGCAGCTCGCGCAGCTCGGCCACGACGACGTCTCGGACGAGGTGATTCGCGAGTTCCTCAAGCAGCTCACGGCGGATGCCGCTTTCCTGGAGGAGCCCGCGGTCCCACCTCGGGCGGCCCCGGCCCCCGCGCGCCCCCGCCGCGCCGCGCGCACCACCGCCTCCGCCGCGAGAGCCAGAGCCGCGTCGGCGGAGGGCGCGAGCGCTCGCGAGACCGCGCGCGAAGCGCCCGAGCCCATGCGCGTGCCCACTTCGCCGAGGCGCACGCCGCGAACCGAAGAACCGAAGAACCGAAGAACCGTCGTCGCGCCCGCGCCGCGCGGCGCGGCGCGCCGCGGCGCCGTCGCGCGGGGCGCGGACGGCGCGCCCATACCCGTCGCCGCGTCCGTCTTCTCGCCACGCACGCCTTCCGCGGCGTCTTCCACGCCACGCCGCGACGCGAGCACGCCGATAAGGTCCACGTTCGGGTCCGCGCCGAGGTTCGCGCGGGACCCACTCGGTCCGGGTCCCGCCGGCGCGGCGCGCCCGCGCTCGGCCCGGCGGTCCTCGCCGACGCGCACGCGCGTCGTCGCGGCTTCCGAGCGCGGAGCGTTCCGCGCGAATGCGCGAATCGATTCGGAACCCGTGATCCGTGATCCGAAATCCGTGATCCGCGCGGCGATCCCCGTCGCGCGCGGCGCGACCCCCGGGCAGTACCGGGTCACCGACCGCGTGGCGCGCGCCGCGCGCTACTCCGACGCGTGGCGCGAAGACGCGTTTCTGCGAAACGCCGAACTCAGGACAGACGCGCGCGCGCGCGCCGCGGTGGTCCCGCGCAGACCGCAGAACTTCGCGGCGGCGTTCGCGCGCGCGCAGGCGCGCTCGGACGCGAACGTCGAGAGGGCGAAGAGAGAAGCGCGCGCCGCGCGCGGGGAGAAGCTGAGCCGCGAGGACTGGGAGAGGCACTTCGAGCTCAGCCGGCGCGCGCGGGTGAAGCTAACGGACGCGGGGAACGCGCGCGACGAGGGGAGGGGATCACGAAAAAAAACGTCACCCTCACCTCTCCGGGGAGGGACGACGCGGGAATCGAGACCCCGCGGAAGATTGTCGCGGGAGTTCACGCCGCCGTGCGATAACCGCAGGGACGACGTGCGGTGGGAGGTGCGGCGTAGGATGGCGGCGCCGCCGGTGTTGTCGCGATGACGAAACGGCGCGGAGCGCGCGACGATGAAACGGCGTAGTTTTCGTTTTCGTTCGAGTCGTAAAAGTGCAAAGAGTTTCGTTATAACGCACTTGCCGCTAGGCTATACACCCGCTCTACGTTTCGCGAGGCTGCGGGACGGCCGAGGGAGGCGGCGGCCCGGGAGGCGGCGGCGGCGCGGGCGGCGGTCCGGGAGGCGGCGGCGGCGGCGGCGCGACGTTGTCCGGGCGCACCTCGCCGGTAAATCCGTGCTGCTTGCCGAACCGGTAAATCTCCAGGAGCTTCTCGCGGAAGGCGCCCTCGCCGTCCTCGCGCATCTCCAGGTACTTCTCGTAGAGGCGCACGGCGGTGCGCGCGTCCTCGATGGAGTCGTGCGTGTCCTTCTGGATGTCCGCGCCGAGCAGGTACGACGCCAGGAACCGCAGCGAGAGTTTCCGCTGGCGCTTGAAGTGGAACAGCTCAACCGTGTCCACGATTTGCGCCGGCGGCACAAACACGTTGATCATCTTGAAGTCCTGCTTCAAGCCGTGCCCCACGAACACGCACCCCGCGTCGATGAGGTACCGCAGCTTCAGGTACGCGTGCTTCAGCTTCACGATGTGCCGCTTGCTCGTCGCGGGGTCCAGGTCGCCGGGCACTAAACCGCTGAACCGCGTCAGGTAGTCGTGCACGGGCTCGACGGCGCGTATGTAGTCGTCGATCACCGGCACCAGCCGCCGCGGGTGGTCCGGATCGCCGCGAACCACGGAGACGCGCGCCAGCCCCAGGCGCACGGGCTGCACGACGATCTCCTCGCCCTCCGGGCCGGGCTCCTTGACCGCGGGCGCGAGGGAGACGAACTCGGCGTCGATCCCGAGGAGCGTCCCGACCCCGGGGGTCTCCTTCGGGGACTCGTAATCGAACGGCGCGAACGGCGAGCGCGGCGGCGGGTTCGCGTCCAGGGTCAGGCGCCGATACACGTCCGCCGTGATGGGCGAGGGCGGCGGGGGTTTCGGGGTGGGCCGATCGACGCGCGTGTACGCGCACAGCGTCGGAAGTTTCGTCTGGCCGTACAGGCGCGTCACTTCCTTCGCCTCGACGGGGGTGATGCAGAAGTCGTTGAACAGGAGCCAGTCCGTGTCCAAGCGCGGCGCCGCCTCGACCCGCGACGGCGTGAGGCCCTGGAAACCGCTGTTCTCGCCGTACATCGCCTCGCCGGCGGCGAGCGCGGCGGCGAGGCCGGCCGCCTTCTTCTCGGACGCGGTCGCGGACCCGGGCGCATCGCCGTCGCCGTCGGGGGCGGTGGCGGGACCGGGCGTGGACGGCGGCTCTCCGGCTCCGGGGCCCGTTTCGGGATCCGTTTCGGCACCCGCCGCCGCCGCGCGGGGACCCGCGCGCGCCGCCGCCGCGTTGGACAGAGGCGAGACGCCCGGGCTCTCGCCCTTCGGCGGCGAGGGCGCGCCGTCGAACCGCCCGCGCGCGCGGACGTACGGCGGCGTGACCTTCACGAAACTCAGCAGGTGTCCCGCGAGCTTCTTCGCGCCCGTCTCATCCAGCCCCCCCCCCGGCGAGTCGTCGTCGTCCTCCTCCGCGGGCCGGCGCGCCAGGCACACCAGCGAGGTGAGCTCGTACGTCACGCCGTCCCCTTCGAGGGCATCGGCGTCGTCGGCGGCTTGCGCGACGCGCACCGCCCCGCCCGGGCTCGACCCGCTTTCGCCCTCTTCGTCGACGGCGATGCGCACGTACTGGGGCAGCCAGTGCTTCTCCACCGGAGCTCGCGCGGCGGCGCTCAGGACGTGCGAGTCCACGTCCGCGCCCCACCACCGCAGGTCCCCCGGGTCCCGCATCCCGAGGTTCACGGATAACACCTGCGGGAGCCGTTTCGGGAGCTTTCTCTGCGCCATGCGGGTGTACGCGCCGTGCCCCTCGCACCACGCGCGAACCTCCTGCGACGCGCACAGCGACTTCGCCAGGCACTCCGCGAACGTGGGGTTGCTGGGCGACCCCTTGCGCCACGTCTTCTTCTCCGGGTACTGCAGGTCCGTCTGGAACGACCGCGAGCTCCGCTTCTCCACGCGCGAGCACTGCGCGCACGTGTGCGTCTGCGTCGACGTCAGCGCGAACAACCGCTCGACGCACCCGACGCTTCCGGTTTCGTCGTTCCCGTTCTTTGCCCCCGACGAACTCGAACCGGCGTCTTCTTTGTGCAGCTGTTCCAGGATGAACCGCTGGAACGCCTGCACGCGCCTCGGCTTGCTCAGGTCCAGCCGCGTCTCGAGCTCGTCCCGGCCCTCGATCAGCCCCAGCGCCGCCGCCTCGCGCACCTGCCGCAGCGTGCGCAGGAAGTTCAGGGGCTGCGCCGTCGCCGAGGACGACGCGTGCGATCCCGCGCCGCGCGTTGGCGGCTGCGCCAGCATGTGCGACAGGAAGCCGAGCTCGCAGGTGAGGCAGAACTCGCGCTCGCAGGCGTGCCCCATCAGCACCTCCGCGCGCAGCTCGGGCGTGAAGTGCAGCGTCTGGAGCACGGGGTTGACGTACGAGTTGGCGAGGTCGTTCACCAGCCCGACCAGGCGCGTGCGGTTGTGCTCGGAAAAGTCAAACTCCTCGAACCGCGCCCGGTTCGCGCTCAGCCGCACCTCCACCCGGTGGTACAGCGGGGGCAGGGGCGACGTCGCCGCCGCGCCGCGCGCGTCGCCAACCTGCGTGGACAGCTTCGCCGCGGTCGCCGCCCTGCGCTTCGCCTCGGCGGCGCCCTCGCGGCTCTCCGCGCGCTTGTTGCGCAGCGGCGCCGCGCGGCGGTACGCCTCGCCCCGGGCGCCGCCGCGCGAGAAGTGCGGGTTTGGCGCGTAGCCGACGAAGTCCACGAACCGCGCCGTCTCCAGGACCGCCTTCGGGACGATGTGCGGGCACCGCCCGACCGCCACCTCCGCGCGTGGGTCGACGTACGACAGGGGCGGGGTCGCGCCGCCGTCCTCCGAGAGGTGGAACGGCGCCTCCGGCGCCGGGTCGCGCTCGTCGGCGAGGGGCGCGTCGGGCGGCGGCGGCGGAGGCTGCCCCGCCTGCGCGAGCTGCAGCCTGGCCATCTCGTACTGCGCGCGCTCGAACGCGCGCTCGACGCAGGCGGCGTATCTCGGCGGGTCCTCCACCGCGCGGCTGTACGCGTTGACGGTGGGCTGGTCGTTCACCGACCACAGGTGGACGTACCCGGCGGTGTCCCCGAACGCGAACGCCTCGCCCGAGGACGCCGCCGCCAGGGACGCGAGCCTCTGCCCCATCAACTCCAGGGGGGCCTGCGAGAAGAACCCGGCGCCGGAGCTCCCCGGGCCGCCGCGGTCGGCGTCCTGCGTCTGCACGAGCCCGCTCTCGCCGCCGAGCACGACGGTGCCGTTGAACTTGGGGTGGAACGCGACGGCGACGGCGCCCGCGGGGAACTGCAGCACGTTGAGCACGCGGCAGCCGACTCGCACGTCCACCACCTTGACGAAGGGGTCCACGGAGACGACGCCGGCTCGGTCGGCGGTGAGGCCGCAGGTGATCACGAGGTCGCCCTTCGCGGCGACCGCGGTGACCCCCGCGGCGTGCGCCGGGGAAGACAACTGCGTCTCCGCGCGGAGCTTGTTCCTCGGATCGCGCATCACCAGTTCGCCTCCGAACCCACCGCACGCCACCAGCCCCCTCGCCGCGCCCGTGGCGATGCACGACGTGCCCTGCGAGCAGGTGCCGGGCATGAGCTCGGCGGTGAGCGAGACCCGGCCGACACCGATGTCGATCTGGAGCATCTCCGCGGAGGATCGGCCGACGTACGCGCGGCCGCTGCCGCCGAGCTGGTGCGTGTCCACCGCCCCGCACGTCAGCGGATTCGCCGTCGGGTCGACGCCCTGCCGCTCACCGACGGTCCAACGTTTCACGCATCCCCCGCTGGTGTAACACGCCCTCGCGGCGCTCACGGTGACCACGCCGCCGTGTGCGTTCTCAAGAGGCGAGGCGGTGATCACCTGGTATTCTCGCGGGTGGACGTGCGCGCCGGCGTACCGCTCCAACCCCGGGGCGTGCGTCACCGTCATTCGCCCGTCCTCCGTGCCCACGTGCAACAGTTCCTCCGCGGCGTCGAACGCGAGCGCGGTGACCGGCGCGTTGTAATACCCCGCCTGCTCCGCGGCGGGGGGGAGGGTCCCACCCGCCGCGTACGGGTAGAGCTGCCCCTCCATGGCAGATCGCGATGCGCCTCGCGCAATGACAGGCGGGCCCGCCTGTCCTAACGAAAATTGGATCCGCCTGCAGGCAAAGAAGTGGGGACGAAGTGGGTTTGAGAGAGCTCCCAGAAAAGCTCCGACCGAATCAACCGCTCACCACTGGTCTCCTGAGCCGCGCGCGACCGTCGATGGCGAGAACGTAACGATACTCGCCGCGTCGGCGAACATGCGGCCAGCGGGCGACGGTGCGGAACAACGCATGCTGTGGATGGGGAACATCCAAGCCCACTGGACGAACGCGTTCGTGCGATCGCTTTTTCTCGTCGGCGGGCCCGAGGGTGTCGGCGGTGTGGAGGTGTCGATACGGAGGAACGCCTTCCGGGTATCACCCGACACTCCGAGCGTCGGTTTCGCGCTCGTGACGTTCGCGACCCGCGAGGCAGCCTCCGAAGCGCTCGCCCGGCTGCGCGACACGCCCGTGCCCGGGGCTGAGGGGCACGCGAGGTTCCTCCTTCGCGAGCACGCCGCGACGCTGACGACGACGACCGAAACCCCGGGAACTGTTCGGTCTGTCAACTCCGGGGTCTCTCTGCGTTCGCAGCTG
>Ga0181559_10006512_pt1 | contig 11002 bp, 10 predicted proteins | sample 011ome_21_FD_133752 | JGI IMG/M metagenome (GOLD analysis project Ga0181559, IMG submission 133752) | Coastal salt marsh microbial communities from the Groves Creek Marsh, Skidaway Island, Georgia - 011508AT metaG (megahit assembly) | ecosystem: Environmental > Aquatic > Marine > Intertidal... | reverse complement strand
ACAGCAAAACTGGGTTATTTAAATCTATTTCAAACAAAAGGCCGTCACTGTTAACAAAAATTGTGTCGTTACTGTGCCAGTTTGGAGCCTCAATTAAACGATCCGTAGTGAGTAATGTTTCAAAACATGAGAGACGATTATCAAAAATCACAAGTTTATATTTCATGACATTACCTTTTATCTGGGGATCCATAGAGCGCCGCAAATATGCCTGCTGCAATAATCAACATGATGCCGATACTGCTCAAAGTTGTTGGTACTTGATTGAAAATTATCCAACCTAAACCTGATGCCCATACTATGTGCAAATAGTTTACCGGTGCTAGTTGAGAAGCTGGGGCGTACCTATACGCAGAAGTAAACAAAAAATGTCCCGTCATCGCGCATATGCCGAGGATTAAGAATAGAAAGGTATCAAAAATCGTTAAGTTGCTACTCGGGAAATTTGATCCAATCGAAAGCGCTCCAAAAAATATGGAACCAATCCAAAGCGTATGGAAAAGCATTGCCAAGGTTGTCTCCGACGATGTTAAGAGCCGAGTTAATATGTGATATGCTACAGCGAAAATTACATTTATGAGAACCAAAGCGACACCGAATGAATTCAAGCCACTACTTGGTCTAACGATAACAATAACGCCGATGAACCCGCAAATAGCACTAAACCACCCAGTAGCACTGACACGTTCGTTTAAAAATATCTTTGCAGCGATCATGACTAACAATGGTGCCAGGTAGACTATTGATATAGTCTCGGCTAAGGGCATCAATTTTAATGCAAATCCTAAAGTTAAAGAAGCAAACACGAGACAAAATGCTCGAATGACCACAAGCAATGTGTTGGTTGTACTCCACAGATGTCTACCATTGGAAGGGTAACTCAAAGCGCTTAAAATTATCAGACCGATTGCATATCTCGCAAAAACAACAATGCTCACTGGATAGTTTATTGTGAGATGTTTAGTAATTGCGTCTGATAATGCAAACGCTAGAACTGCTAATGCGACATAAACAAACGCACGGATTGGGCGATATATTAAATTGCTTGAGGTTAAAATCATGTGTTTGAGAAATCCCCGTTTCTCGTCAAAGAGTGCAAACGATTATGAACTGTTTGAGTGCGTTTTAATAAGTGTTTGAAGAATATACATGGATCCTTGATGTGCTTGCTCGAACAATTAATTCGACATCGACTATTTCTGCGGAGTATGGATTTTTCTGTTCTTTGTTCTGTTCAAGAATTTCTGATAGTTTTTCGGCAGCTCTCAGCCCAATAAATTTTCTATTTTGTCTGATCGTAGTGAGTGCTGGAACAAAGTTGTCCGCAAGAGAAATATCGTCAAAGCCAACGACGGATATATCCTTTGGGACATTCAAGCCTGCCGATGTAAGCGCAGATATCAATCCAAAAGCAACTTCATCAGATGCACAAAATACAGCTGTGGGACGATCTTTCATGTCCAAAATTCGGTGTCCGGCTTCCACTCCCGAAGCAACCGAAAAGTCTCCCCTTATTATCCATTCTGGATTGAAGGGTAAACCAAGTCTTTCTCTTTCGTGATTCAGGCTATCGCGTCTGATCAAAGTGAGGACATTGTTTTCTGGTCCGGTAACATGTGCGATTTTTCTGTGACCCAAATCATACAAATGACGAAACGCAAGTTTTGCGCCTTTCTCGTTATCACTACGGATTGAAGGGTAGTTTGCATTGTCGACCCACTCACAAGCAAAGACAATTTTATCGTCCACATTGAAAGCACTGAATTTATCAAGTTGATCTGATTTGAAGTTTCCATCAAGGCAAATCATTCCATCTATCGTGCCGTCTGAAAAAGAGTCGATGATGCGCATTTCTTTTTGGTCGAGATGTTGACTATCAGTTATTAGCACTGAGTACTTGGTGCTTGAAAAACCTTTACTTATGCCAGACAAAATTTGAGAAAAAAACGGATTACCTAAGTTTGGTACACAAACTAAAATTGCGTTGGCCTTTTGTCTTCGTAAACTTTGTGCCGTCTTGTTAATTCGATAACCCGTTGCACTTATCGCGTCTGAAACTGCTTTAAGGGTCGCCTCGGACAGTTTTTGAGGATTGCTAAGCGCTCGGCTAACGGTGGCTGTTGAAACGCCAGCAACGCGTGCAACATCTTGAATTTTTGCTGTTTTATGTTTCATTTTGCCAGTTGTTTTTAACGTTGCCTCGGTTTCATGGTTGGCAGAATTTATTTGGCTTGACAACATTATTAATAAAATAAGAAGCTATATGTAATCGATTACAACGCTCACAGAGGGTCTGACGTGTATTGTAATCGATTACATTGTGCTGAATTGAAGCATGTCAAATTTGTGGTTTGTAGGGCCACATGGGAGGAAAAAATGAAAATTATTCGTACTATTTTAGCGGCGACCACAGCCCTTACGGTAACTTCCGCAGCTCAAGCTACAGAGCTTGAGGTAATGCACTGGTGGACTTCAGGTGGTGAAGCCGCCGCAGTAGGTCAGTTCGCAAAGGCTTTTAACGCGACAGGTAATAACTGGGTCGATGCTGCAATCGTTGGGGGTGAGCAGGCGCGTGCGGTTATGGTAAGTCGCATCATGGGGGGAGACCCAATGGGTGCTTTCCAATTTAACCATGGTAGACAAGCTGAAGAGCTGATCGAAGCGGGTGTTCTGCGTGATATTACTGACATTGCGGAGGCCGAAGGTTGGAAAGACATCGTCAACCCGTCAAATCTGCTGGATGCTTGTACCGTTGACGGAAGAATTTATTGTGCGCCGGTGAATATTCACTCTTGGCAGTGGTTATGGGTAAGTCATAAAGCGTTCGAAGATGCTGGTTTAGATGTTCCAACCAATTGGGATGAATTTGTTGCAGGTGCGCCTGCGCTTGAGAAGGCTGGTACGCTTCCAATGGCGATGGGGCAACAGGGCTGGCAGCAGACCGGTGCTTTCAACGTTTTGATGGCAAGTTTACTTCCAAGCGACGTATACATGTCAGTTTACGGCGATAAAAATACCGACGTTGCGGGCGGTGCTGATGTTGCGAAGGTTTTCCAAGCTGCAGCGGACGCGCGTGCTATGGCATCAAACTCGACTGTTCAAAACTGGAACGAAGCTACAAATCTTGTGATAACTGGAAAAGCTGGTGGTCAGATCATGGGGGATTGGGCTCAGGGTGAGTTTTCGGTCGCAGAAGCCAAGGCGGGTGAAGATTATAGTTGTCTTCCAGGTCTTGGAGTCAACCCACGTCTATCAACTGGCGGAGATGCATTTTACTTCCCAGTGCTAAAAGACGAGGCAAAGATTGCTGCACAAACTGAATTAGCAACGTTGATGCTAAAACCCGAGACACAAGTTGCATTCAACTTGAGTAAGGGATCTCTACCAGTTCGTGGTGATATCGACATGTCTGCGGCAAACGATTGCATGAGAAAAGGCCTGGACCTTTTGGCAAAGGGTGGACTTCTTCCAGATACAAATATGTTGCTGACACCTGATACCTCAACTCAGTTGAATGATTTGTTTGGTCAATTCTTCACTGATCCGAGTATGTCTGCTGCTGAAGCACAGAAAACATTTGTAGACATCATCGCTGACGCCGAATGATTTCATAATGAACGCAAAGCCAACTCAATTTATTTGGGTTGGCTTATTTTAGACACGAAGAATGAAATTATGGACCAGAAGCGACCTAACCAACTTTTCAGAAATAAGACTGCAAAAATTGCGGCCATTCCCATGATTTTGACCGCATTATTTGTATTCGTTGGGGGTACAATTTGGACGATCACCTATAGTTTTACGAAATCCGGATTGCTTCCGAAGCTAAAGTGGGTGGGCTTGAAGCAGTATGACAGGCTTTGGGCAACTAAAAAATGGTTAGTTGCGATCGAAAACTTAGCAATTTACGGTATTTTGATGCTGTTATTGGTTTTTATCATTGGCTTCATACTCGCTGCGTTGATTGATCAAAAAGTCAGATTTGAAAATACGTTTAGAACAATAATCTTATATCCATATGCGATGAGCTTTGTCGTTACGGGGCTTATATGGCAGTGGATGTTGAACCCTGAATTTGGTGTGCAAAGTATTGTTAGAGATTTTGGTTGGAAGAGCTTTTCGTTTGATCCACTCTACAATTCTGACATCGCAATATATGGAGTGCTCATAGCGGGTCTTTGGCAAGGAAGCGGCCTCGTTATGGTCCTAATGTTGGCTGGTCTCAGGGGTATTGATCAAGAAATTTGGAAAGCTGCAAGAATCGACGGCATTCCTACTTGGAAAACATATTTGATGGTCGTGATCCCAATGATGCGACCTGTGTTTATCACTACCTTAGTCCTTGTAACAGCAGGTATTGTTAAGGTTTATGATTTGATTGTTGCACAAACAAGCGGTGGTCCCGGAATTTCGACCGAAGTGCCCGCGAAATATGTTTATGATGCCATGTTCAGCGGTCAAAACTTGGGTCAAGGGTTTGCTGCATCGACAATGATGCTTTTAACCGTCGCTATTGTCGTCATACCCTGGGCGCTATTAGAATTTGGGGGTGATAAGAAGCATGGCTAATACTCGTACGATGAATGTAGAGCCAAGTGGGCCGAAACCCAAGAAAACGCTCTCGAGAAATAACATTTTCCTGTACGGTACTTTATTCGTAATCGCAGTATATTACGCAGTACCTTTATATGTGATGATCGTTACATCACTGAAGGGTATGCCTGAAATCCGTATGGGGAACTTATTTGCCCCACCGGTGGAAGTAACCTTTGAACCCTGGGTTAAAGCTTGGAGTGAGCAGTGTACCGGCTTAAAATGTGATGGATTGAGCACGGGTTTTTGGAATTCTGTAAGAATTACAATCCCATCGGTATTAGTTTCAATAGCAATTTCTTCAGTTAATGGCTACGCGCTTGCTAATTGGCGGTTCAAAGGGGCCAACTTTTTCTTCACTATCTTAATTTTCGGGGCGTTTATTCCATACCAAGTCATGATTTACCCCATCGTGATCATGTTGAGAGAAATGGGGATATACGGCACACTCACTGGACTTGTAATTGTTCACAGTATTTTTGGTATGCCGATCATTACACTTCTGTTTAGAAACTATTTTACCTCCTTGCCAGAAGAACTGTTTAAAGCCGCACGTGTTGATGGTGCTGGTTTTTGGGGGATCTTCTTCAGAGTCTTCCTACCGATGTCCGTACCGATTTTTACTGTTGCAGTGATCTTGCAGGTAACTGGGATATGGAACGACTTTTTGTTTGGTGTCGTATTCACGGGTCCGGAAGCTTACCCGATGACCGTGCAGTTAAATAGTATTGTGAACTCTGTCCAAGGTGTGAAGGAATACAATGTAAATATGGCGGCAACTATTCTTACCGCACTCGTTCCTCTGAGCATATACTTTGTGTCTGGAAAATTGTTTGTGCGAGGTATCGCAGCCGGCGCGGTGAAAGGTTAAATCTATGAATTCTGTTGAGATAAAAAAACTTGATCTTCACTTCGGCTCTGTTGAGGTCTTAAACGATCTTAATTTGGAAATTGAAAAAGGAGAGTTCTTAGTTCTTCTCGGATCATCAGGTTGTGGCAAGTCAACTTTGCTAAACTGTATCGCGGGGCTTCTTGAAATAACGAATGGTCAAATCTTTATTGAAGGTAAAAACGTAACTTGGTCTGAGCCATCAGAGCGCGGGATTGGAATGGTATTTCAATCTTACGCATTGTATCCACAAATGACTGTGGAAGGAAATTTGTCATTTGGTCTAAAGAATGCAAAACTTCCAAAAGACGAAATTCAGAAGCGAGTTGCTCGTGCTGCAGAAATTCTCCAGATTGAGTCCCTCTTAAAGCGTAAGCCATCGGCTCTTTCCGGTGGACAAAGGCAAAGGGTGGCTATTGGTCGTGCTTTAGTACGTGACGTAGACGTATTTCTTTTCGATGAACCTCTTTCAAATTTGGATGCGAAGCTTCGAGCTGACTTGCGAATTGAAATCAAACAGCTTCATCAAAAGCTCCATAACACAATGATTTATGTAACACATGATCAAATTGAGGCGATGACGCTGGCTGATCGTATAGCTATCATGAAAGGTGGTAAGATTTTGCAGCTCGCGTCTCCGGACGTTATTTATAATAAGCCAAAAGTCAAATATGTTGCAGAGTTTATTGGATCACCAACGATGAATTTTTTGAAGGGCAGCATTAGCTCAAATCAATTTAGCTCGAGTCTCTGCGATTTCGCGCTGGATGGCTACTCATCAGACCAGCTGAATTTCTCGGGTAATGCAATTCTGGGTGTGCGCGCTGAGCATATCTCATCGGGAGACTCTGCTTCGCTTTCTCAAGTTCAATTGAATGGAAGTGTTGAGCTTTTGGAGCCTTTAGGTTCCGATACTTTGGCGCGGGTTAATGTCGATGGTTCTCTATTTTGGGTGCGATTAGATGGACAATCGAAAGTAAGTTTGAACCAAGAGTTAGCGATAGGTTTTGGAACAGAAAACATACACCTTTTTGATGCTGTGTCCGAGCAGCGAATTTAGCTAAACGATAGGAAAATCGATGAATACATCATTCCAACTATATTCAGCTCGCGAATTCACGCCATGGGTTGATATTTATGAAATGCTTGCAAACCTTGGTTATAATCAAGTTGAAGGTTTTGGCGCAAATTATGTGGACGCAACAGAAACAAAAGAGCAATTAGATAAAAATGGTTTAACCATGCCCACAGGCCATTTTTTTCCGATTGGGTCATTTGAAGAAGAACTAAATTCCACACTTAAGGCTGCTCGTGTGCTACAAATGGAACGTATTTTTTGTCCGGCGCCTGAAGATTTATGGAGAAACGGAACTGATGCTGCGAATTGGAAGTCACTTGCACAACGACTAGAAGAGGCCTGTAAAAAGGTTAACGATGCGGGCTTTAGGTTTGGTTGGCATAACCACCACTGGGAATTCATGCCATTGCAAAGTGGAGAAATTCCAATGGAGATAATACTCGAAAATGCGCCTTCGATTGAATGGGAAATGGATGTTGCGTGGGTTGTGCGCGGAAATGCAGATCCAATCTCATGGATAAATCAATTTGGGGATCGGATTACGACGGCACATGTAAAAGACATTGCCCCCGCGGGTGAAAATGTTGATGAAGATGGCTGGGCAGATCCTGGTCATGGCACGATGGACTGGAAATCTTGTTACTCGGCGCTCACAAATGTTGGTGTAGACGTATTTGTGATGGAACATGACAATCCATCCAACGTTTCACGGTTTGCAAAGAGAGCAATTGAAACTTTTAAATTACTTTAGAGGCCAAAATGTCAAAAAAACTTGGAATAGGCATCCTGGGGTGTGGGAATATTTCAGCTGCATACATGAAGCTCGCCCCATTATTTAATGGGATTGAAATTATTGGCTGTGCGGATTTAGACGCTAGCGCTGCTGAACTACGTGGGCAGGAGTTTGATATCAAGGCGATGAGCATTAATGAGCTTCTTAGCGCGCCGAATATTGACATTATTGTTAATCTAACCGTTCCCGCAGCACACTTTGACGTTTCAAGCAGTATCTTAAAGGCGGGTAAACATGTTTATTCAGAAAAGCCTTTTGTACTAAGTTTGGAAGAAGGCTTAAAACTGAAAGAGGAAGCAAATAAACGAGACCTACGTGTAGGGTCCGCACCTGATACCTTTTTGGGTGGTTCACATCAACTGGCACGAAAGTTAATCGATGAAAATGCGATAGGAAAAGTTACTTCCGGCACGTGCTTTGTGCAAAGTCCAGGGATGGAAATGTGGCATCCCAATCCAGACTTTTTCTTTAAGCCAGGTGGTGGTCCGATATTAGATCTGGGTCCTTACTATATATCCAACTTGGTGCAATTGCTTGGACCAGTCGAAAGAGTTTGTGCCATGAGTTCTTCGGCCTCTGAATATCGTACGATTACTTCACAACCCCGAAGCGGAGAAAAGATAAAAGTTGAGACCCCGACAACAGTCCACTCAATTTTACTATTTAAATCAGGCGCTCAAATTAACTATTGTGCAAGTTGGGATGTTTGGGAACATTCTCACTCAAATATGGAACTATACGGGCAAACCGGAACTATACATATTCCCGATCCCAATTTCTTCGGTGGCGAGGTAAGGGTTACTGATAAATCTGCTTTTGTAAATGCTGGAGGCTGGGACCATCCATTTGGTATTCCCAATGGGACTGATGGTAGAGGGATGCCAATGGCTAATTATAGATGTGCTGGATTAGCCGATATGGCCCAAGCGATTGTAAATGGTCGAAATCATCGTTGCTCACTTGAGTTTTCACTGCATGTTGTGGACGTAATGACTTCAATTTTGCGATCTGGGGAAGAGTGTAGTTTCATTGATCTTTCTTCAACATGCGAGCGCCCAGAGTTTTTAGGTGTAAATGACGCTAGAGAATTAATGGCGTGAAAAGGGAGGCCGCGTGATGTCAATACAAATCAAAGGTCCAGGCATTTTTTTGGCGCAATTTGCAGGTGATTTGGCTCCGTTTAATTCACTCGAGAACATTACGGCTTGGGCAGCGGAACTGGGATATAAAGGGGTGCAAATCCCAACTTTTGATACTAGGCTGTTTGACTTAGAGAAGGCTGCGACGAGTGACACATATTGCGATGAAGTTCTTGGAATTTGTGCTGATGCAGGTGTTGAAATAACAGAGCTATCGACCCATTTACAGGGGCAATTGGTTGCAGTGAACCCTGTATATAATGAAGCATTTGATGCCTTTGCACCACCAGCAGTACACGGAAATCCTTCCGCCAGAACTGAGTGGGCGTTTGATCAATTAAAAAAGGCTGCGTTAGCTTCGTACAAATTAGGTCTTAAGCATACGGTGAGCTTCACAGGTTCATTAGCTTTTCCATTCCTTTATCCTTGGCCGCAACGCCCCGCAGGTTTGGTTGAAGAGGCTTTTGCCGAACTTGGACGTCGGTGGTCCCCAATTTTGGATCATTATAAGGAATATGGACAAGATATTGGTTTTGAAATCCATCCAGGTGAAGATGTGTTTGATGGCGCAACATTTGAAATGTTCGTTGATGCTTGCGGCGGTCATGAAGCCGCTATGATTAACTACGATCCGTCGCATTTCTTGCTGCAACAAATGGATTATCTGGCGTTCATAGATTTATATCATGATAGAATAAACGCCTTTCATGTGAAAGATGCAGAGTTCAATCCAGATGGCCGACAGGGTGTGTATTCGGGGTACCAATCTTGGATCAATCGAGCAGGGCGTTTCCGTAGTCTTGGTGATGGTCAAGTCGATTTTGCAAGGATTTTTTCTAAACTTATTCAGTATGGTTATGATAGCTGGGCCGTAATGGAATGGGAATGCTGTATCAAATCGCCTGAACAGGGCGCTGCCGAAGGTGCGCCGTTCATTGCAGGCCACATGATTGATGTAACCGAAGTGGCCTTTGATGATTTCGCCGGCGGTGTACGCGATGATGCGCAAATAAAAAGGATGCTAGGCATATGAAGCGCATAAAACTTGGTATGGTCGGTGGTGGCCAAGGAGCGTTTATCGGTGCTGTGCATCGAATTGCATCTAGGATTGATGGCAGGTTTGACTTAGTGGCAGGTGCGTTATCGTCTGATCCTGCCCGTGCTGTTAAATCCGCGGCAGAATTGGATATAGAACGATCTTACGATAATTTTGAAGCTATGGCTGTTGCTGAATCTGCTAGACTAGACGGCATTGACGCTGTGGCAATTGTCACCCCAAACCATATGCACGCAGGACCAGCAATCGCGTTTTTGAATGCTGGTATTCATGTGATTTGTGACAAACCTTTGGCCGCTACTGTTGAGGATGCCAAAGCAATAGAAAGCGCAGTTAGCAAGTCGAAGGCACGATTTTTTTTGACTCACAATTACACTGGTTACCCACTAATACGCCAAGCGCGCGAAATGGTGGCGAATGGCGATTTGGGCAATATTCGGATCATTCAGGCCGAATATGCCCAAGATTGGCTGACCGAAGCCTCCGATCCATCAAACAAACAGGCCGATTGGCGTACCGATCCTGCGCGTGCAGGAGCAGGGTGTATTGGTGATATAGGTACCCACGCATTTAACATAGCGACATTTGTGACTGGCATGGTTCCGAATGAATTGTCGGCTGAGCTTTCGAGTTTTGTTTCGGGACGTCAGGTTGATGACAATGCGTTTATTCGTACCCGTTATGCCAATGGCGCGCGGGGTACGATTTGGTCGTCCCAAGTGGCGGTGGGCTGTGAAAACGGTCTAAAGCTTCGGATCTATGGCGACAAAGGCGGCATTGAATGGGGACAAGAAAACCCGAACCAAATGACCTTTGCCCGCTTTGGTGAACCCAAGCAAATAATTACACGTGGTGGTGCTGGTTTAGGGTCTGGTGCTGGACGTTGGACGCGTATTCCTCCTGGTCATCCAGAAGGCTATCTGGAAGGGTTTGCGAATCTTTACAACGATATCGCTGATATTATTTCCGGAAAAAATGACAACGGATTAGTCCCTGATGTATCGGCTGGCTTGGATGGCATGTGGTTTATTGCATCGTGTTTGGAAAGTGCGCGCGCCGATGGTGCGTGGGTGGATCGATCCTAAATGCCATCTGCGGCGCTGTCAGAATAAACCACCTTGCCTGACAGCATGCTGTATATTAGCCTTTTAGCCACGCGTAAGCCAGTTTCCTTCCGCTATTTCAAAACCAGCCCCGAGATCATCCAACTTGACGTTATGCTGGTTGGTGGGTTCTCACTGCTGATCTGGACCGCTTTTGGGACCACTTTGCTAGATTGAAGATCCCATAAGATTCTGAATAGAAATGATAATATAATTAGATCTTAGCCCTCTGGGGGCACCACTTTTCACACTTGATAATGACGCAGGTCCGTTTTCGGCGGCCGACTGGTGTTTCTACTGGCTATTGGCCAAATGCCTTTTAGAAATGAGCAGATATCTTTTGGTGAATT
>Ga0181559_10006510_pt1 | contig 11003 bp, 7 predicted proteins | sample 011ome_21_FD_133752 | JGI IMG/M metagenome (GOLD analysis project Ga0181559, IMG submission 133752) | Coastal salt marsh microbial communities from the Groves Creek Marsh, Skidaway Island, Georgia - 011508AT metaG (megahit assembly) | ecosystem: Environmental > Aquatic > Marine > Intertidal zone... | reverse complement strand
GTCGCCAGAGGCGACCCCCGGAACGTGCGCGGCGTGTCGAGCGTCGCCGCGACGACGGCTGGGGCGAATCGTGCGAGTTCTTGCCTTTTGAGTTCCCGCGCCGAGTCCATCGCGTCGTCTGACGTGAAGCTCACCGCGCACACGAACTCGGACGCGATCGCCGTCAACGACGACGACGCGACCGCGGCGGCGTCGACGTCGCGCCTCCCGTCGTTCTCCGCCAGCCTCGCGTCGTTCGCCACCTCCAGCGGGACGACGCGAAGCAGCAGCCGGTCGTCCGTGGACACGCCCGAGTTCGGGAGAGACGAGCGTGGGTTCCACGGGTGCCCAACGTTGACGTCGACGTCCGCGTGGATCGCGCGGTACGCGCGGCGCAACGACTCGAGCTCGCGCAATAGGTCGTCGTCGTCGCGCTCGAACGGACGCCGCGTCTGGTGGTACCCCCCGCCCCGGTTCCGACGCGCGTCGTCGCCGTCGCCGAACAGCTCGCGCGAGTACCGACTCGGCGCCGCGTGCGACACACGCGCGTACCCGTCCAGAAACAGACGCGCATCCGAGCGCGTCGCGCCGCACCGCGTCAGGGTCACGCCCACGCGAACCCAAAGCTGACACAGACGCACCCACCGGGAGCGGGTTTCTTCGTCGCTTCGCGCACATCTCGGGTCACGCTCCTCCTCCGCCTCGTCGTCGGTGACCTCCGCGTCCACGGCGACGCACGCGAGCCCGCAGGTGAGGTTCCGCGCGAGCCGCTTCCACGGCAGGTCCCGGACATGCAGCACCAGCGCGTGGTCCGCGACGACCACCGCGCCGGGTTCGCTCGCCGAAACCTCGGCGACGTGCCAGGCGGTCCGGCCGACGTCGTCCACGTCGGCGCGGTCGCGTATGCCCGCGCTCGGCGCGCGCTCAAAAAAGTCGTTTCTCACTGGTCTGCCATCGAGCCCCTGCGGCCCCCTCCAGAACGGCGGCTCGAGGTGCGGGTTACGAGCCGCGTCCGCGGCGGCGTCGCGAGAAACCGGGGGGTCGCGCGTCAGGTACCGCGGCGCCGACGTCGTGCCGTGCGCTCGGAGGTTCGCGCGGCGCGTGCGCGTCGCGGCTCGGCGGTGCGTGTCGCAGCGTGCGGCGCGCGCGTCGCAGAACGCGACGCGGAACGTCCTGGCGGCGGCGACCGCGCGATGCCAGCGCCCGCGCGCGTAGGACACGGGCGCCTCGGGCGCGCGCGCCAGGCGCAGGCACAGCGCGCGATCGGCGTCCTGATCGTACCCTTCCGATTCGTCCCCGCCGGGATCCGCGCAGAACCCCCATCGCCTGAGCGCGATGTCGCGCCACAGCGCGGGGCTGGACGCGGCTCGGCGCCAGGAGCGGCACACGCCGCGCGCGGCGAGCACGGCGGGCATGCCCCCCCGCGGATCGAGCGCCGCGTGCGAGAAGATCAGGTGCAGGATCTCGTCCGGCAGATGGGGCGCCGAGTGCGACTGGAAGAACGCCTTCAGCGTCGGTACGCCTATTTCCTTCCACACGGGCTTGTACGTCGGGTCGGTCAGCAGCATCTCGAACGACTCGGGGTTGCGCATCGTCTCGGGAAAATACGGGTACAGCATCTCCTGCATCTGCGGCTTGCGCAGCATCTCCTGCATGAGACCCCGAATGTACGCCTCCTCCTCCGCGCTCATCACGGGCTCGCCCTCCTCATCCTCGACGCGACGGCGCTTGGCGCGCGGCGGGGTCGGTCGCGGGGACCCGCCGGGGGAGATTCCGTCGTTCACCGCCCCTGCGGACATCTCCGCGGGGTCATCCGCGGACGCCATCCGCCCCCGACCCGCGTCGGGGCGCTCTGGCGATGACGGCACTCATCATCACAGATGTATGATGACCTGGGAGAAAAACTAACATCGAGAGATATTTTTCGTCGTGTTCGAGCATCTCTTCGAACACATCCGTGGCGGCGCCCGCTCGGTCGCCGAGCCGTCAGAACGCGACGCGCATGGCTCGGTTCCCGTTCTCGCGCGCGTGGGCGCGCGGGATCGACGCCGGCGCGCTCGGCGCGCTGCGCCGGCGCCTGCAGGGCGACGGGCGGCGCAGGTTCCACCAGCTCACGAACGAGCGGTGCGCGGATGGGAAGCGCCCGAAAGGCGGCACCGCGCGCGAGAGCGTCGGGCGCTCATCTTCCGGGTCCGCCGCGGGTGCGCGGGGCGGCGCGGGCCAGACGGCGTGGGGCCGCGACGGCGGAGCTCACTCCTCGTCCGGGGTCGGATCCGAACCCACTCCTTCAAGAAGCCTCCTGTTTCGGGGTCTCGCGGCGTACGAACGCCTGAACGAAACGCACTCCACCGCCACCAAGGTTGGGACGAGCGTCGTCATCTTGCTCTTCGGCGACGTCGCCGCGCAAAAGATCCAGCACAAGCAGCACAAGCACACATCGCACGACGGAAGCGATGGAAGCGACGAACATTTCGTGTTGGACACTCGGCGTTTAGCGGCGTTCGCGTCGTTCGGCGCCATCTACACGGGCTGGTTCCAGATGCACTGGTTCCGTTTTCTGCGATTCGCGTTCCCGGCGCCCAGCGCGGCGGCGCTGGCGGTGTCCGGCCGGCGCCTCAGTTTTTTCCGAAAAGACGTGCTCGGCCCGCTTCTGATAAACCAGTTCGGGATGGTGCCGTGCGGGTACTACCCGTTCTACTTCGGCTGGACCGGCGTCGTGCGCGGCGCGACGGTCCAGGAGTCGCTCGACGCGGCGCGCGCCAAGTACAAGCCCCACCTGCTGGCGCAGAACTGGGCGTTCTGGCTCCCGGCGCAGGGCGTGCAGTTCGCGCTCGTGCCCGCGGGGTACCACATCCTGTACGTCTCCGCGATGGGGCTCGCGTGGAACACCATCCTCAGTCTCACCACGCTGGACAAGCACCTGGACGCGAACGCAGACCGTGACGCGTTAGAAAAACCGACGCGCGCGCGCGGGAAGATGGTCGTCGCGCGGGGGCCCAAGTGACGCTTTAAATCTTTTTTTAAATCTTTTAAATCTTTTTCGCGCGTTTGATCACCGCCGGAGCGGACCTACGCGGTCCGCGTACCGCCTTCGACGTACCACCTTCAAACGTATTAATACCACCTTCGTGTCTTCTCAGAACCTCCCGAGTTTCGCTTCGCGCTCGGCGTGGAGCTTCCGCCACGGCGAGTCCCCGAGTGACTCGGCGAGGCCCCGGGTTTGGGTTTCGGACGACGAAACGTCATCCGTCGCGCCCCGCGTCGGCGACCGCCGGAAGTACGCGGACGCCGCGCCGCCGGCGGCGAGCGACCAGGAAGGCACGGAGGGTACGGAGAGATCGTCGGTATTCGACGGTGCCGGCGTCTCCGCGTTCTGCCGGTTCGCCGATTTTTTGAAAACGCACGTCTCGTTTCCCTCCTCCGCCGATTCGGAAACGCGCGTCGAGGGGACGTGTATCCCGCCGCCGCCGATTCGGAGATTCGTTTTTGTTTTTTTTTCGTCATCGTCGTCGCGCGAAAACGAAAACGTCCCGAAAACGGCTCGCTCCGCGGTTTCGAACATGTGCGCGAACGTCGCCGGCGTGACGAGTCCGAGCGGCGGCGGCGGGATCCGGTGTGTCTCGTGCGCGTGCTTGGCGTAGGCGCGGGCGTACCGGCACGCCAGGTCGACGGGCCAGTCGTGCGCCTCGAGCTGCACGCGGAGCTGCGCCTCGAGCTCGCGCCGCAAACCGTGCTTCTCGAGTTCCAAACGCGTCGCCTTTTGTTTAGCTTCGCGCGTTTGTTTAACGGCGACGCGTCTGAGAAGCGCGGCGGCGTTGCGCGAGACGGCGGGGTCCAAAACGCTTTCTTTCGAAACGCGTCCTTTGGAGTCACTCGCCGAAGTGGACGGTGCTGGAAACGTTTCCGTTTCCATTACTCCCTCACGGGTCTCGAACGGGAAGTACGCCCGGATCAGAACCTCGCCCCTCGGCGGGTTCGCGCGCGCCAGGTCGCGCCAGGGGTACCACTCCGCGCGCTTCTCCGCGTCGGAAGTCGCGCCCGCCGTCGCGACGGCGTCCAGCGGCAGAACCACGCGGCCGAGGTGATCGTCCGCGTCGAAGTCGCCGAAATCGTGGTCGAACAGGTCCAGCGCGATGGCTTGTCCGCGGAGATCAATCAACGGTCGTTCAGTCGTTTCGTATTCGTCACGATTTTTTCGCGACGTTTCCGCGCGGCGCGTCGCCGCGCGCGGATCGGCGTCGGGCGCGAAACAGCCCTTTTGACAAAAGGTCCCGCCGGTGGATCAGTCCAGGGTGGATCCCGCGCGCGTATGCGCGTCGCGCGCGACTGAAAGCTTCTCAGAAGTGCTTTTCGGAAGAACGCGGAAGAAAAACTCGTGCCGCCAGGCGGGAGAGGTGGTGCCGTAGACCACCTTCGTGCGGAACACTTGTCGTTTCGAACCCTTCGAGCCGTCCAGAAGAGTCGCGCGGACGTACGCGTCGGAGGTTCCCGTTTTGTCGCCCGCGCGCACGTCCCGCGCCTCAAGCACGCGGACGCGCAAGCGGGACTTGGCCGCGTCGAGGAAGCACGCCGCCACGCACACGTCACCCGTGGCGGTTTCTTCTCGAGATCTTCTCGAGCGCGAGTGGACGCGCCACGCGCGGTCGCGCGGCCGCGCCGCGGAGTCGCCGTCTCGCGCGCGCGGGAGCGACTTCACCGGCAACGCCAGTTGCGCCGCCGCTTCGTCGTCGCCGCCGAGCGTGTTTTCCCGGAAGAGCTCGAGTAACACGGACGAGTCGCCTTCCGGGTCGACGTGCTCGTACACGAACGCCTCGTCGAAGACGTGCGAGACGCCGTCGGCGTGCCGGTACACAGTCTCCGTGCGTCTCCGGTCATCCTTCTTCGGGCCAACGCCGGGGTCCACGCGGTTCAGCGAGACGCGCACGTAGGACGCCGAGGAGGCAAAAGCGCGCCGCAGGGAAGTCCCGGCGGAGAGCACCGCGGAGCCCAGACGCGAATTTTTCATCAGCCCTCGCTTCTGGAAGACGCCGTCCTCCTCCTCCGCGACGTGATCGGACCCGGCTTTCGTACAGCTCGCGACGAAGACCCTGATCCGGCCCGGCGCGTCCGCGTCGAAATAGCACGCGACCCGGATCGCGCCGGGGTCGGGTTCCCGCGCGCGCGGCGGATCGGCGAGGCGCGTCCAAAACGCCTCGACGTGCGACGCGTCTCTTCGTTTGTCGCGCACGAACGGGTCGTTCGCGTCCTCGACGGCGTCGATCGGAATGGTCACCGCGCCGAGCACGGCTTCGTCGCTCACGCGGCGCACGGTCGCCACCAGACGCTCGTCGTCGCTCAGGCGCTTCGCCGCCGCGAAACGGAACGACGCGTCGAAACGGTGACTGATTTCTTTTCTCACACCGGCGGGCGAGTGTCCAGCCGCTCGCCTGGTGACCCTGGTCGCCGCGCCGGTCTCGCCGACGCGCTCGCCCATGAGGTCCAGAGTGACGGACACCCGGTGCGTGTCCAAGTCGCGCGCCGCGAGCACGTCCACCACGCACGCGCGCGCGCGCGACGGCGGATCGAACTTGGGACCTCGGCTCGGCGGTTTCACGCGTCGCCCGTCGGCGTCGTACGCGGGCGCCCAGACGTTCGGGCGCGCGCGTGTCGTTCGGTCCGCCACCACGATCGTAACGCCGTCGTCGCGCTCGAACGTCTCCCGCCTCGGATCCGACGCGGGACCGATCACGAGTTCCGAGCGCGTCACCTGTCTCTCGACGACCCGCTCGTTCGTCTCCTCGACGAAGGAAAGATCCGTCCTCTTGCTCTTTTCGTAGGTCAAGGCTTTCCGCGCGATGGCGCGCTCGGTGTCGCGCTGGAGCGCCTTCGCGGCGCGGCGCTCGTGCTCGGACGTCCCGGTCACCAGCTCGCGGTCGACCGCGTCCGCGACCGTGCGCGCCGCGAGCGCCAGGCCCTTCCGGGCGGACCCGAACGCCGTGACCACGCCCATCGCCGAAAGAGCGACGCAAACGGTCGGCACCTTCGCGCTCGGGTTGCTCCGCCTTTGCGTGTGCCCGCGTCCTCGGGAACCCGAGGCGCCTCGGGGACCTCGCGGCGAGCGGAACCCCGCTCGCGCCCCGACTCGCGCGGACGGACGACGCCCGTCTGCCCGCGCGCGCGCGTGTGTTCCGAGAGAGCGCGTTGGGGCTTTCGAGAGAAACGAGAGAAACGGTTTTCGCGAAACATTTCCCCGATCAGATTGGGAAATCGCCAATGAACATACACGAAAATGACCCACACGTCGATGAAAACGTCCCGTAATACCGGTCAACGAGAGAGTCGGTTATGATGTGTAGCCGATAACGACCGGGATCGGCGATCGGCTTCCCACAATCGCTCGACGCGGGACCTCAGCCCTCGCGCATCGATGTTCGCGACGTCGTGCGTCTCCCGCGCGCTTCCCACGGTGCGCGCGCGCCCCTCGGGCCGCGCCGCGCAGGCGAAGCCGCCGCTCGCGCCCGCCGCGCGCGCCACGCGCGGCGTCGCCGTTCACGCGTTTCCGAAACGCGTGCCCGGATGTGTCGTCCCCTCGGCGGCCGCGCGCGTCGACGAGGCGTCGTCCCGCCGCGCCTCCGTGGTGGCGCGCGCCGCCTCCGCGTCCACCCCCGCGCCCGCGGAGACCGGCGAGACCGCCGCGGTGGTGAACACCGTGAAGGCCATCTTCGGCGCCGGCGGCTTCTCCCTGCCCTGGGCGTTCGCGCAGGGAGGCGTCGCGCTCGTGTCCGCGTGCCTGCTCGCCTCGTACGTCTTCGCGCTCGAGGCGCTCAAGATGCTCGTGCGCGCGCAGGACACGCTCATCGACAACGGGGTGGTTTCCGGGTACGAGGAGGTGCAGACGTACGCCGGCCTCACCGGCGCCGCGCTCGGCCCCGCGGGGGACGTGCTGTGCAAAGCCCTGAACGTCATCACGTGCTTCGGCATCTCCGTGGGGTACATCATCTTCGTCTCGGACACGCTCATCTCCATGCTTCCGGCGGCGACGCAGCTCACCTTCAGCACCGCGCGGATGATCATCACCTCGCTCCCTCTGTGGGTCGCGCTGTCGTGGCAGAGGAGCTTCAAGGGCGTCAACCTCATTTCGCTCATGGGGACGGTGAGCGTGGCGCTCGGCATGTCGTGGGTCACCGTCGTCGCGCTCGCCAATCCGGCGTTCGCCGCGAACTTCGCGGCGATCCCCATGAGTAACCCCGCCGCGTTCTCCGGCTTCTTCGGAACGGTCGCGTTCCTGTTCTTCATCCACTTCACGCTGTTCGGCGTGCAAGAGGCGATGCCTGACCGCAGACGGTTCGTCCCCGCGGTGAGCAAGGCGTTCGGTTTGTCCATGGTGATCAGCGCGGCGTTCGGTCTGATCGGCGCGTGGGGGTTCGGGCCGGGCGTGAAGTCCGTGGTGATCACGATGCTGGACGGCGCCGCGGGCGCGGCCGTCAAAGCGCTGCTGTGCGTGAACCTGCTGTTCACGTTTCCGCTGATGGCGCGCTCGTGCCTGAACATCTGCGAGCAGACGGCGGCGGGGGGGAAAGACCCCAACCTGGCAACCTCGCTCGGCACGCGCACCGCCTTCGTGACGTCGGCGGCGCTCCTGGCGTGCGTGGTGCCCAACTTCGGGACCGTCCTGGGGTACGTCGGCGGGTTCTGCTGCTGCGCCATGACGCTCGCGATGCCCCCCGTGATCCTATCGAAGGCGATGACTTTGGCGGGGAAGCCCGCGGAGGGGTTCGAGAAGACCAAAATCGTCGTCGTGTGCGCCGTCGGCCTCGCGTGCATGGCGCTCTCGGTGGCGCTGTGACAAGTTCGTGATGGTATCCTATACAAAGAAAACAACCCTAAACCACCGGTTCGCTTCTGATTAGGATTCCGCGCGTCTCGTGTCATCACGGAAACTTCGGCTCGACGAAAGGCGCGCCTTTCCTGCCCTCGCGGATCGCGTCCGACATGGGCGGCGTCACAGGCTGGCGCACGCCCTTCGTCGCCTCGCCTTCGCGCGCGTACGTCTCGTCGTACATAAGCTTCGCGATCGGGATCTTCGCGCCGACGATCTCCGCCATGCGCGCGTACGCGCCTCGCCGGTACCCCCACGCGTCCCCGACGCCCCACTCGAACAGAGCGTTTGGCGCCTGCGCGGCGCCCTCGACCTGCTCCAGCCAGTCCCCGAGCGTGAGCGCGAGGAAGTCGAACCACGCTTCGTCGTCCACCGGGATCGGATACCCGCCGAGCTCGGGGCGCGCCGCGAAGGCGTGGCGCCCCGGCGCCGAGTCTAGGTCGTTGTCCACGGTGAGCCGGTCGACGACGCAGAAGATGTGCACTAAGCGCTCGGCTTTGTCGCCGATCATCCCGCGCAACTCGTCCCGCTTCTCGAACGGAAGGCAAAAGCCCTGGAAGCCCTCGCTGCCGTAGATGCTGTGGAACAAACCGGCGTCGTGCAGATGCGCCTTCTCGGGACACCACGCCTGCATGACCCGGCGCACGCCCAGCAAGTGCGCGTCGAACGCGCCGTTGCCGGTGTGCTTCACCCCGAGCGCGCCCTCGCCGTTCAGGTACCGAAGCTTCTCAGGCTCGCACGGAGTCGCTTCGACGCCCGCGATCAACGCGCGCATCGGCGGGACGTCTTTTTTCTTTTTTGAGCCCCCGTCGGTCGTCGCGTCGGTCGTCGTCGTTCGTTTCTCGTCCTCGTCCCCGCCGAGGCCGACCGCGTCCGCGTCCGCGGGGTTCACCGCCGCGGGTTTCGCGAAGCAGTCCGCGAGGTGGTCCAGGCCCACCTGTCGGCACTCCAGGCTCCACTCGTTGCGCATCGCCGCGCGTTCCGCGGGGGACAAACCGTCGGGGTCGAACGGTTGCTCATCCGCGCGACCGCCTCGCGCGAAGCACTCCCACCGTCCCTGGGAACGTCGCCGGGGACGCTCGCGGTGGGCGACGAACGCGACGGGCGCGCGATGGGAACGCGCAAACATGCCGCGGGGCACGCGCCGCGCGGCGCTCACCGGCGTCGCGGCACAGACCGCGGTCGACATGACGCGCGTGGGACTGATGAGAGACGCTGACGTCAGCCTCGAGAGTGGAGAAGAGAAGTGATTCGCTCGATACTCCGTTCGATTTTGCCTTTTCCCTTTTTCGTTTTCTCGGGTGCGTCGTTCCAACGGCACACTCCGACGCGCGTCGAGCACCATGGCGCGCGGCAAGCCCAAGCGCGAGAAGGCGGCGATCCCCGCGTCGTACATACGGCCGCGTGCGCTTCCCGACGGCCGCACGTCTTACAACGTCAGAGCGTACGACCCCGCCACGCGCACCTGCAAAACGCTCGGGACGTTCAAAACCAGGAGAGCGGCTGAACGCGCGTTCAAAAAGGGGGCCGAGGCTCTCGTCGCGAACGCGCGCCCCGAGCCGCCGCCGGACGTCGCGCCCACCGCGAGCGCCGAGCTGGACGAACCCCGCCCCCTCCCGAGCGTCTCGAAGAAGCGCGCGCGCTCGCCGCGCCCCCCCCGCGCGTCCGGCCGCGAGCGCCGGAGCTCGCCTTCCGCCGCGGCGGAGCTCACGTCCCAGAACAAGAGGCGCCGGAAGACGAAAAACGCGAAAAACGCGAAAAACGAAACCGCCGGCGTCCGACGCGGCGGCGCGCGCGCGGCGGAGAAGACCCCAGAAGACCCCAGAAGACCCGCGCCTCCCGGAGGCAGACGCGTCTCCGCGGTGTTCCGCACGCTCGCCAGCGCCGCCGCCGCGGTGTCTCCGTTCGCGAACCTGGACGTTCAGGACGTTCAGGAGCGCCGCGAGCCGAATCGTCGCGCGTCCGGAAGCCCGGAGGGCGCGTCGGAAAGCAGCCGGCGCGGCGCCCTCGCGCGCACCTTCTCCACCCCGGCGGCGACGCCGCCGCTCGACGCGGTCGCGGCGGCGCCCGTGGCTATGGGCGGCGGGGACATGTGGACCCGCGTCTGCGCGTTCGTACGCGGGGGGGAGTACCCCGTCCCCGTCCCCGGGCTCTTGGACGACGCGCCCGGGGACCCCGGGGTTTTCCGCGACGAAGGCGTCCCCGGGGACGTCCCCGGGGACGCGCGGGACTCGCCCGGCCCCGCCGAGCGCCTCGCGGCGTTTCTCGAGTCCGCCGTGCGGCGGCTGCGCGGCGGCGGCGGCGGCGCCGCCGGGCTCGAGGGACGCCCCGCGGGCGTCGCGGTGAGGACGCGGGGCATGACCGTGACCGTGGACGTGCGCCGAGAGTAGGCGAGACGAACGACGGCGTACGGCGGGAGCGCTACGAACGTACGGGAGGGAGTGTGTTTTGGGAACCGAAACGTTTTCGCATCTGCCGCGGTGTTCGTTCTTTCGTTTCGTTTCGGTGGAGCGCTGGCGTTTCGAGAATCGACGGCGCCCCGAATCGTCATTCCCGCGCGCGCACGTCTGGCCCGGACCTCCCGACGAGATGGGCGACGACGCGATGGAGATGAACCTCGACGACGCGATCGCGGACGCCGAGAAGGCGCGCGACGCGGGTCGCGCGAAGCGGGGCGGCGGGGGCGGCAGAGGCGGCGCCAATCCGCCACTTCCCCCCGGTCCCCACCCCGGGTCGCGCGGGTCCGACGATCTGCGAAGCCGGCTGGGCGGGCGCGGCGGCGGGCGCGGCGGCGGGCGCGGGCGCGGCAGCGGCAGGAGCTTCGGCGGGCGCGACGTTGGGTTCCAGAAGGCGCCCACCTTGGCCGGATGGGCGCCTTCGGGGAACACCAGGGACGACGGCAAGGACTGTTTCGCGGGCAAATGCGAGGGATGCGGCGTGGATTGCGAGGTGTTTTTCCGCCCGATCAAGGGCGGCAACCCGCCGGTGTGCCACGAGTGCCACCAGAGTTTGCGCGCCGTGCAGGACCAGTCCATCGACGGCGGCGGCGGCGGCCCCGACAGAGGCAGGCGGGGGGGGCACAACCGATACAACCCGTACGGCCGCGAGCAGATGGCGGCGATGCAGGCGATGATGGGGCACATGTACGCCGCAGCCGCCGCACAGG
>Ga0181559_10006507_pt1 | contig 11007 bp, 8 predicted proteins | sample 011ome_21_FD_133752 | JGI IMG/M metagenome (GOLD analysis project Ga0181559, IMG submission 133752) | Coastal salt marsh microbial communities from the Groves Creek Marsh, Skidaway Island, Georgia - 011508AT metaG (megahit assembly) | ecosystem: Environmental > Aquatic > Marine > Intertidal zone... | reverse complement strand
GAATGTCCGAGCATGGTATATACTCTCGCTTGAGGGTGTCGATCGATCGATCGATCGAGCGGTCGATCGAACCCATGGATGTCGACATCGATCGAGCGGTCGATCGATCGATCGAACCCATGGATGGGTCGATCGATCGACGACGCCGCATGGACTGACCTAGCGCCGCCGTCCCGTCGTCGTCGATGGATCGATCGAGCGATCGGATGCATGGATCGATCGTCGCGCGTCAGACGACCGCGCGTACGTACGTGTGATCGACGAACGACGCCCGCTCGTCTTTGTACGTCGAGCCCGAGTGTCGAGTACAGCAGACAGAGGACGATGATGGCGCGGGCGACGATGGCGGCGATCGCGACGCCCGCCGCCGGGAAGTTTGAAAAGCGGCGCGCGTCGATGGCGTCGTCGTCGTCGTCGTCGTCGCAAGCGGCGGTTGGGGCGTCGAAGGCGGTGAGCGTGCGCGCAGCGGTTCGGTGTGGGGCGCAACGTGCTCGCGGTGTGATGCCGGTGATGGCGGTATCGACGACGAGACAGTCGACGACGACGGCGATGAGACAGTCGACGAAGACGTCGCGCGAGGCGATCGTCGCGCGCGCGGGGGGAGGCGCGGTTGAGATCAACCCGAACGATCCTCCTGAAGAAGAAGTGTTCGATATGACTCAAGATGGGCAAAAGCGTCGTTGGGGCATGGTGATTGCGCTGTTTGTTGCGTTCGTTTTGTGCAACTTGGACAAGGTTAACATGAGCGTAGCCATCGTGCCGATGGCGCAAGAGCTCGGGTGGACGACTACGCAAAAGGGTCTCGTTGGTGCGTATTTTGTTTTGTGTGTCGCGCGAATTATTGTGCGTTGAGCGCAAGATGATGATGATGTGTTTTCGCGTGACTGACGACGTCGATGGTTTTTGTTTTGTGTTGTTCTCGCGCAGCCTCTGCGTTTTTCTGGGGTTATTCGTTTACGCAAATCCCGGGTGGTTGGTTAGCGAGCAAGTACGGCGGTAAAGTTGTATTGTTCTGGGGTGTGATGTTGTGGTCGTTCGGTACCTTGATCGCCCCGATGTGCGCGGCTTTGGGGATGCCCGCGCTTTTGGCTTCCCGATTCTTGGTCGGTCTCGGCGAAGGTGTCGCGCCCTCTGCGGCGACTGGCGTGTTGGCTAAGGGCGTTCCGCCGTCTCAACGCTCCAAGGCGGTCACCACCGCGTTTGGCGGTCTTGACGTCGGCTCTTTGCTCGGTTTGTTGATCGCGCCGCCGATCATCTTCCGTTTGGGCGGCTGGCCCGCCGTCTTTTACCTCTTTGGCGCTCTCGGTTTCATCTGGGGCGCGTGGTGGTTGATGAAGTTTATGAACGATTCCAGCACCGACATGAAGGAAGAAGCCGTTGTTGGCGGTAAGAAAGCCTTGAGCATCCCGTGGGGTGCGTTCATCCGCAACAAGCAATTCTGGGCGTTGACTGTGGCTCACTTTACGTGGAACTACTTCTCTTACGGTTTGCTCGCGTGGTTGCCGTCCTTCTTGGCTGACGCCATGAACGTGACGTTGTCCAAGTCGTCTTTCCTTTCCATCCTTCCGTACTTGTCCACTGTCGTTGTTACTGCTTTGATTGCGCCGCTCGCTGGTGAACTCGAATCCAAGAAGGTTTTGACGCGCACGCAAATCCGCAAGTTCTCGCAAACCATTTGCTTTGGCGGCGGCGCCGTCATGCTCACCGCCATCGGTATGATTGTGAACTCTACTCCGGCTGCCGCAGTCACCAACCAAACCATCGCCGCAGTTGTTGGCCTCCTTTCCGTTACTTTCGGTATGGCTGCTTTCATCCGCACTGGTTTGTTCTGCGGCCACCAAGATCTTTCCCCGAAGTACGCCTCCATCATGTTGGGCGTGACGAACACCGCCGCGGCCATCGCGTCGACGCTCTCCACGTTCTTCACCGGTTACTTCTTGTCTAAGACTGGTGGCAACTGGGCGTACTCCTTGTTCTTCCCGATTGCTGCTTTGCAAATCGTTTCCGTGTTCGTCTTCCTCGTCTGGAAGTCCGACCCGGTGGATTTTGACAAGGCGAAGACGGCGTAAACGTTCGTTGTCATCGAGGGAAGTTTCTTAAATCGTAAAACACTTTGGATTCTTTTGGGTAGCAGGCGACATTTTGTTCGCACCAGTGGGTGCAACTTAGCACGCGTCTTTGATTCGATTGATTGCAATCAAATTCCCGTTAACTTATTTTAAAATACTTTGCCCGCGCGCGTTCAATTCCAACGTCGAGACACGCGACAACACCGCACCAGCGAAAAACTCCATTATTTTACGTTTATCGTGTACTACGTGGTATGCATGTGCGCTTGTGTTTTCGTTAGTTTGTGCGAACAGGAAGGAGTTGGTGATAAAAAATAAATTTATAGATAAATGTCTCCTCGTATTTACCGGTTTAGTCTTCGTTCGTACGTTCGATAAGACCTCTACTACGGCTATTAATGGCGAACCAGTTGTATGGACAACGCTTAAGCGCCGCCGGCAGCCTTGGCCGCAGCCTTGGCCTTGTTCTTCTCGTTCTTGAGGTAGAAGGTGTAGACCGTGGAAACCAACACGGCCAAGAAACCCGCGATGTACTTCCAGTTGAGTTCCTTGGGGAAGAGCATGAAGGAAATCACGATGGAGAGCACCTTGCGCAAAGACTTGACAATCTCAGCCTCGGTGGCACCGAAGTACTTGATGAGGGAGAGGATGAAAGACACGGAAGAGTAGCCCATGACAGAGAAGGCCATGATCATCGGCACAACTTGCGGGTTGGCTTGGGAGAACGCGAGGGCCGGCGCGAGACCGCCAGACGCGATGAGCGGAACCAAACCGTACGCGGTGCCAATCAACGACGCGTAGCAGAGCACTTCTTGCGTCGTGGACGGGGTTTCACAACGGAAGAAGTTCTTTTCTTCAAAGTTGGCGCAAATGGCGTCAACGCAGAGCGCACCAGCGATGAGAAGGACACCAATCGGCGCGAAAGCCGGAGAGGAGGCGACATCGCCGAGGGTGAAGAGCACGATACCCGCGACCAAAATGGCGGCGGACAACCATTCCTTCCAGTTGTACTTCTTACCGACGATCAACACGGAGAAGGCCATGACGGGAATGATCTTCGCAGACTTGAACACGATACGCGTGGCGTAGTTCAAGTAAGACAACGCGTAGTTGGTCATCGCCATACCCCCGTACGTGTAAATGGAAAGAATACCGTAGTTCTTCCAAGAACCCTTACGAGAATCGTTGGTGAGCTTCATCTCGAGCGCACCGCACAAAAAGTACGTGAACGTGGTCAAAACAGTCATCCACGCCGAGAACTTAAAGCCCGGGATGCGGAACACGCCTTCTTGAAGCGCAGCGAAACCAAGCGCCGAACCCAACGAACCGGCGGCCAAGATCAAAAACGACAAGCCTTCGGATTCCGGCAAGTTCAAACCGAAAACCTTCTTTTGCTCACCCGGCGCCGCCTTGGCGACACCACCAGCCTTACTATTGTTCGCACGCAAATCACATTCGTCAGTCTCTTATCATCATCGGTACGCGAAACTCAAGTCAAAACGTACGCGCGAAACGCCCCCGTGCGCGCGCGCGCGAGGGTTTCCCTCAAAAAGCGCACATTCCGCGATCACATCGTCACCGTCATCAATCCAACAATCCCGTCGTCCTCGCGCCGTCCTCGCGCCGTCCACGCATCACATCGCACACGCAATCGCATCACATCGCCTATACGCACACAACCAAGGATGCCGCGCGAGACTTGGTCGTCGTCGCGCGCGCCATCGTCGTCGCGAGCCCGATCGCGCCGCCGTGCGCGCCCGCGAACGCCGCGCTCGCGCGCGCGTTCATCGGCTTCACCGTCGCCGCGCCGCTCGTCGCGCGTCTCGAGCTCGTCGACGCGATCGATCGCGTCGTCACCGCGCGGGTGTTCGTTATCGTCGTCGCGTACATGGAATCAATCAATGGCGCGCGTCCAAATGTGGAATCGATCGATCGGTCGAGCGATTGTGACGTCGCTTTCGTCGTCGCGCGGCGGCGCGCGCGCGCCCGTAAGCGTGGTAACGCTTTCCCACACACGCGGGTGTTTTGTTCGGACACATGGCATGGCATGGCATGGGCGGTGTGCCGCTGGTGTGTCTAAGGTTTGTGTAGTGTGGGGTGTGCGAAGACCATGTCGATGTGGGGGGAGGGTATATATGGTATGCGTCGGACGTATGGTACGTATACGGTGCGTGTGATGCCTGTGTGTGTTGTTTTATGTGTGCGTGCGTTGCCCGTGGTCGCGGGGCTCGCGCACGGTGACGACGGTCGCGAGTTCGCGACGCGAGGGGCGAGGGGTGATGTCGGCGCCCGGGCCATCGATGACGACACCGCACGCGTCGCCGTCGTCGTCGTCGCCGCCGCCGCCGTATGTGGATTTAGTGCTGAAGAGCGCGCAAATAGAGACGCGCGCGGATGTTCGCGTGCGCTTCGATGCGCGAGAAACCGTGCGCGCGCTCAAGGCGCACATTGAAACCGTCTACGGCGACGTCGAGGAGACACGGGGAGAACGTGGAAGCGCGTGTCGTGATCGCACTCGTCGTCGCGTTGTCGTCGATAGCGCGTCGCAGGTGTTGATTTATAGCGGCAAGGTGTTGAAAGATGACGACGTGTTGGGGGAGGTGTTGGCGCGCGCCGAGGCGAGCGCGCGGGCGTACGATGCGGATAATGCGTCGTCGCCGACAGTAGGGACAGAGACGACGAAGATGGAGTATGTGTTGCATTTGATGGTGCGTACGCGACGGGTGGCGTCGATGAATGGGTTGAATTTGTTGGATGACGAAGGCGAGCGCGAGACACGGGAGGTTGGACGAGACGACGAGACGGCGGGGCTTGAGCGAGAACCCGTGGCACCGGTGCCGGTGCGTCGTGATTCGGCGTCTATGAGTGAAGGACACACCACGACGAGTGCGTTTGAGGCGGTGCGTTCGCCGCGCGATGGAGGGATGGCGACCCCTACGGCGAGGCGCGTGTTTGCGCCGTCGACGCCGTCGATGCCTGAGTTTGAAGGTGACGTGCGTCACGACTTTTCCTCGCGAGGGGCGGTGACGTTAGCGGCGTCGCCGCATTTGAATGCGATGTATCACGCAGCCTATCACGCGGCGTATGCATCGTTGTCGCCGAATAATGCGTTCGCGGCGCCGGGACCGCCGCCGATGAGCGCGCACACGCTCGGCGGCCAATTCTTAAACGTACAAACCCCACCGCATGTCGCACAGTTTGGCACCCCAGGGTCATGGACGCAAACAGATCATCGCGCAAACGCTCAGAATCTCGCGCAGGCACAGAACGCACACGCGAATCATCCAGATTTGCCAGCCGGATTGAACATTCCGCCGGGAGCGCGCGTGCGCGTGATTCACATTCGCATCGATTTGAAGCTCATTTTCAAGTTGTCGATGATGGTGTTCTTCTTATCGCAAGATGCCTCAACAGCTAAATTCATCATGTACATTTTGGCGGCGATTTTGGTGTATCTGCAGCAAACGGGAGCGCTCGCGGTAATTGCGAGATGGCTCACTGGAAACGACGCCGTCGGTCGAGGCGGTGAGGCGGGCGCGAATAACGGTGGGGCGAATCGAAATAACTTCGGAGATATGAATGGCATCCGAAACGGCGATGGCAACGATGAGTTCTTCAACAACCGAGGCTACGTCCCTCCAGCGCGCGCGACGCACGCCTGGGGACATCGCGAAATGCCGCAGTCCTTGTTTGGTGAAGTAAAAATTCTCCTGTATAGCTTTTTGGCGTCAATCTTTCCGAGCTGGCTTCCGCCGCGACTTCACGAAGCACGCCGCGCGCACCAAGATTGAATTCATTTTAGCGTCACACATACTCGCGCACGCGCGTGTGTTAACACTTGTAAAAAATTAAACATGTTTGGTTGGTAGTGACGTCGGAGTGGCGTTACAACTCAAAGAATTCGCTAAAATTACTAGTTTTCATGCGCATGTTTTCCGTCTACACGTCCGACTTGCGCACTGTTGAATGCGTGCTTGGCTCTTGAGCGAGGAGAATACGACTCCAGCGTGAGTTGAGAATCCTCGCGGTGCATGACGTTCAGCGCGGCGTCGGAGTGTTGCGGCGGAGCACGTTCAACCCCGCGAGCGCTCATATACTTCTCGTACGCGTACCAAGCGACGCCTGCCGAATTGAACACAATTCCACTTAAATTCGTCGCACTCGTGTGTACCTTGAAGGCAAATAATCCAGCGATGCCTTGTACGATGCTCTTCGTTCGCCCCACGACGGATGTCGTCAACGCTTCGTTCAACTGCGTGCATAAATACGTGGCGTAATTCAAGACGAACGCCGACGAACAACTCAATAAAAATGCAAATAAAAAACCAACTCGAGAGAGATGCTCGTACTGAAACACGCGATGGTGTTCGCCAAAGGCAAATACTACGCACATGCTCAGAGGTGCGCTCCACAATGAGTTGTACAATAACAACGTAAACGAATCGAGTTGCAACTCGTCGCCAATTTTTCCCACTAAAACAACATACATCGCCGTCGTCGCCGCGGACATCAAAGCCACTATATATCCGAGTAGGGTAAACTCTAAATCCCCCACCCCAGCGAGCACGCCGCCGAGCGTGGTTAAAAACACCGCCGCTTGCACGCGACCGCTCGCAACCTTACCCAACAACCCGTAGTCTAACAACATCACAAACGGCGTCGTCGCCGACTTCAACACTCCATACATTGGGATATTCACCAACGACAACGCCGTCATGTCCAGCACCAACTTGAGCTGAAACACCGCGCTCACGATAAACACGCGCTTAAACGCCGCTCGCGAAAACTTCTCCCCGCGTCGCTTCACCACTCCCACGCGCTCGAGCGTGAGTATCGCCGCCACCGTAAACAACGTCTGCGCCGTCACGAGCGACGCTGGAAACTTAAATCTCCACACCGCAAACAGCGCCTTGTTCAAAAACACCGTCAGCACCGAACACGAGCCGTAAAACAACGCCGCGAGCGCACCCGCGCGTTGCCGCGCGTATCGCTTGGACGACGCTCCAGCGCCCGCGTGCGACGCCGCGAGCGCGGGCGCGGCGTTCGGCATCGCGCGTACACCTCACGCAACGCCTGATCGACCTCGTCGCGCGTGCCCGGGGCGATCTCACGTGCGTCGCGCGCGTCGCGGTGTGCGGAACGCCGGCGCGCAAAGTTCCGACACACCATGACGCGCGCGGCGCAGTGCGCGCGACGCGCGTGGCGCGGTGCGTTCGATGGCGCGGCGCATCGCGCGCGTGCGATTCTCGCGCCACTAACGACGACGACGACGACGACAGCGACGACGGCGACGGCGCGACCGCGAAGCGCGACAGAGTTGACGTTGATGCTGGGTCGACCCTTCTTGACGTCAGCCACGCGAACGACGCGTGCGCCAATCACCGCGAGCGTCTCGCGCGCGGCGCCTCGCGAGCATGCGTCGTTCTCGTCCTCGTCCGTGGCGTCGCACGGCGCCAAGGTTGTGGATCCCGACACGGAGCCGGTGAGGGATCACGATTTGCAAATTGCGCACACGCGCACGCACGTGACGAAAAAGTTGTGGCGCGAACGTTTGCGTAAAGCCGAGAGCGGTAAAGGCGCGACTAAATTGAGCGAAAAACTTTTGCCTAAAACGCCGCAAACGAGCACGGCGGTGTATGACTTTCAAAAGGATGAGGAAATGCGAGAAATGTACAAGTCGCACGGTACGGATGCCGTGCGCATGGGTCGAATTTTAGAGGATTTGGACTCGTTGGCGGGGAATATCGCATTCTTTCACGCGGATGATGGCGATGATTTAACGAAAACTCCGCAGTTGGTGACGGCGAGTGTGGATAGAGTTCGGTTAAATCGGCCTTTGTCGCTTGAGCGGTCGGTGGTGATACGAGGCGAGGTGGCGTTTGTCGGCCGGTCGTCCATGGTGATTCGCATGGAGGCGGATGAAGAACAGGGCACGCGGGACGACGAGTTAATTGGGAGTAACATTCCAGCGCTTACGGCAGATTTTACTTTTGTCGCGCGGGATCCCGAAACGAATGAGTCGTGGCCGGTGAATCCATTGATTTGCGAAACGCGCGCGCAAACTGCGAGGTTTGAGGATATTCAAGCGTCAATCGTGCGCAAGCGCTTGCGACATAAAAAAGGCGATGGCGTGTTAAACGACGAATTAATCGCTCACCGAAAGAAGTGGGTGCACGACATTAGAGAACGTGCGAGGTTAAATCAAGAAATGCCTGCACTCACGGCTGGATTTCAGGAAGTTTTAACGTCGCAAACCGTGGCGGAAAATATGTTTGTCGCGCAGCCGCAGCAACGCAACCTGTCGGGACGCGTGTTTGGGGGATTTTTACTTCGTCGCGCCTATGAGCTCGCGTTTGCAAACTGTCAATTGTTCTCGGGTGGACATCCGGTGTTCGTGGAAATGTCCGATATTGACTTCAAGCTCCCGGTAAACATTGGTGATTTGATTCGATTCAAATGCAAGGTGTTGCACACCGTCAACACGGAGGAGGCGCGATGCGGTAAACCGAGCGTGTATTTAGAAGTTCGAGCCATCGTCACAAATCCGCACAAGGTCACGTCGGCGGAGGCGAACACGTTCATGTTTAAGTTTAATGTGACTGGATTCGAAAACGAGAATGGTGAAATCGAGGATGTGCGCCTGAAACGCGTGTTGCCGACGTCCACCGAAGAAGGCTTGTTGATTTGGGACAAGTGTATTCGTCAACGCTTGTGCGATGACGCAGATTTCGACAAGCGCAACGGCTTGGGGAACTTTGTGTGAGAGCAGCGCTATGATTTATTATTACTAGTCGGTGATAGAGGCTGAATGTTGTTGTATCTAAAGCGAACAGATTAGTTATTGTCTTGTTTGTTGTTACCGCGTCGCCTCGATGGGTCGCGTCGACGACACCCTCGAGAGTGCAAAACACCACATAACGCGCCATGGTTGTTCGTCGCACGTCCACAGGGGCATCGCTCCCGGGCGAAGCCGACCAGTCCCAACGCGGCGTGTTCTCATCGCTCAGACGCGTCGACATGTACAAGCGGCTTCCATCCGACATTCTTTGTGGAGAAGGCACACTGGCTGGGGGCATGTTGACCATTTGCACCGTATGCGTCTTTGCCGCGCTCTTGTTTCTGCAAATTACATCGCTGTTCGCCACGACGCTGCGCACGGATATCATTGTCGACCACACTCCCGGCGATGGCACGTTTCAAGTCAATGTTCAGATTGATTTTCCATTTGTGAGCTGCGATTGGCTGTCCGTCACCGTGACGGATGCGCTCGGCGCTCGCGCGTTCAACATTTCTGGCGAAAACCTGTACAAGCACCCGATGAATGGCCCATTAAAGTGGATGGGAATAGAACACGCCGCACCGAGCGTCGTGGCTTCGCGCCAAGAACAGTACGGGGTGTCGACGGATTTTGATCACTATGGCCGCAAGCAAATTTCCTACGAAATCATCGGAGAGGACATGTTCGAACGCATGGTTAGCGTGCATCAAGCAGGCGCGCTTCTTGTCAACTTCCACGCACCCTGGTGCTCGCATTGTCAAAAATTCGCTCCAGTATTCGAACACGCAGCAGAAATGGTGCGAGCTGACGCGCGAAGACAAGGAAAATCTCGATTAAGTTGCGGTCTCGCCACGGTGGATTGTACGCTCGCCGAAAACGAGCATCTCTGCGGAAAGCTGCGAATCCAAGCGTACCCGACAGTTCGCGTCTATCGTGCTGGTAGGTTACATCCATCCAAAGAAACACGCGTGAGTGTCGACGACATGCACGCGGAGAGCGAATCGTTTCAATTCGAAATGTACCACGGTCCCCGAACCGCGGAAGCGTTGGCGTCGTTTACGATGTCATTGCTCGAAGAAATTGAGGCAAATGAGCGTGACGCTGACGAGGCTAGCGGCGACAAGACGCGCGCGAAGCGAAAAGGCGTTATACTAGGTCATGATTTCGACGGCGATGGTTTGCATGATAGCAAAATAACCACCCCAGGGTGCTCCATTAATGGTTCGTTCAAGATTTCAAACGTCCCCGGAGCGTTTTACTTTGTGCCAAGTTCGAGGGCGCACACCATCGCCGACGCCGACATGTCGCACGTCATTAAGCATCTATCTTTTGGTGCACATGTCCCAGGTAGACCAAGTTACATCCCGAGACATCTCAGGCGAGCGTATTCAATCATTCCGTCTGACATGGGTGGTCGCTTCGCCGCGAAAAACGCCGCCCTTACCGAATTCATCGCCGACGACGAGCGCAGCACCGTGTTCGAGCACTACATGAAAGTGATTCCTCGCAGATACGTGCCGATTGACGAGGGCGATGCGATGCGCGTATACGAGTACACTTTCAATAGCAATCAATTCCCAGCCGAAAAGGCGCGAGTTGATGACATTTTTGATTACGCACGCGTTGAAGACGTCGGTAAACTTCCATCCGGCCCGATGGTGAAGTTTCAATACGATATTTCCGGCATGGAAGTCGTTACGCGAGAATTTCGTAAAAACTTTCTCGAATGGATTTTAGGATGCTGCGCAATTCTCGGCGGCGTGTACACCTGCGTAGCTATCACAGAAAGCGTCGTCTTTGCGGGCGCTAAGCAACTGATGAAACGTCGATTGCGAAAGCAGAGTTAATCAAATAATAATTGTGAATGAAATTACAACATGCACCTTCTAGGAATTGTGCGGCTTAGGCTCGGTGGGACCATCGGGAATGTTGCGCAATACGCCAACGAACGCATCCGTAATTTTTGCATTGCCGCACAAGACGCGTCTCGCGTAAATGTCAAACGCGTTCCCCGATGGGTCGCAGACGTCTCCGCCAGCTTCGCGCACAATGACCGCTCCCGCGACGCAATCCCAAGGTCCACCGAATCCAATCTCATAAAACCCATCTAATCTACCCATGGCCACAGAACACATATTCATCGCGCACGATCCCGAGCAT
>Ga0181559_10006505_pt1 | contig 11007 bp, 5 predicted proteins | sample 011ome_21_FD_133752 | JGI IMG/M metagenome (GOLD analysis project Ga0181559, IMG submission 133752) | Coastal salt marsh microbial communities from the Groves Creek Marsh, Skidaway Island, Georgia - 011508AT metaG (megahit assembly) | ecosystem: Environmental > Aquatic > Marine > Intertidal zone... | reverse complement strand
CGCGGGCTCGCGCGCACGAAAATCGGTCGGTGCGGCCACGTCGTCGCCGGCGGCAGCGGCAGCGCGCATCGTCCCCGCGTCGCCGCCGTCGTCCTCCCGAACGATTCGCGCCCGACGGCGTCGCTCGCCGTCTCGTTTCGGCGGCGGCGACGTCGCGCCACCGCCAACCGCGCGCGCGCATCCGCCCCAGCGCGTCGCTCGGGACGAGCAGCGACCAGAACACGCCCGCGCACGGCGCGAGGCACACCGCGACGTCGACGCGAAGCGCCGACGCGAGCGCGAGCGCGAGCACGAAGAGAATCAGCGTCCCGCACGCGACGTGCGACGTCCACGCGAGCGCGACGAGCGCGTCGCCGAGCGTGCGCGTCGCGGCGCGCGCCATCGCGTCGCGAGCGTCGCGCGGCGTCGCGCGCGCGCGCGTGTGCGGTCGAGACGGTTCGGTTCGCGCGCCCATCGGTCGGTCGGGACATCGCGACGCGATGCGCGCGCGCGACGCTCGAGCGCGCGTCGGCGTCGCGCGCGCGACGCCGCGCGATCGTCGCGCGCGACCGCGACCGCGCGCGGACGCCGAGGCGCGCTCGAACGGCGCGCGCGCGGCGAATGAACTTCCAACCGTCTTGCGAGAGGTTGACGACGCGGCGCGCGCGCTCGACGCGGCGCGCGCGGCGATCGCCGTCGCGATGCGCGCGCGCGGACGGAACGCCGTCGCGGAACGCAAGCGCGATTCGACGATCGCGACGGTGGCGGACGTCGCCGCGCAGGTGGCGTGCGCGAGGGCGCTGCGCGGCGGCGAGGGCGAAGATTTCGTGGGCGAGGAGACGACGCGAGCGATGGACGGTGACGCCGACGTCGTGACGGCGATTTTGACGGCGTGTGGGGCGGGAGTGGACGAAACGGAGGCGAGGGAACGGCTGAGGGAGACGTCGGGGGGGATCGGGCGGTACTGGGTGTGCGATCCTCTGGACGGCACGAAGGCGTTCGCGGCGAGCGACGACGACGCGGATAAACAATACGTGCTCGGATTGGCGCTCATGAGCGACGTCGGGACGCCGGAGATCGCGGTGATGATAGCGCCGAAGTGGCCGGGCGGAGGATTGGAGGTGGTCGCCGCGCGCGGTCGCGGGTGTTTCGCTCGCTCGCGCGACGACGAGACGAGCGCGTTTCGGCGCGTTTCGTGCGCGCAGCCGAAAGCGTTGTCGGACGCGAACGTCGTCATTTCGGCGCACGAATCGTTCGAGTCTTTGCCGCTCGGCCGGGCGGGCGTGTCGCCGGCGCGGGTGCGCCGATTGTGTTGCGGGAGTCTGTGCAAATACGTCGACGTCGTCGCCGGCTCGTCGTCGATTTTTATTCAACACGCAAAGGAGGGCGGCGACGACGCGTGCGTCAATTCTTGGGATCACGCCGCGGGTGTTTTATGCGCCGAAGAGGCTGGTTGTGTCGTGACGGATTTACACGGACGCTCGCTCGGGTTTCTCGGTCGCGACGGCGACAGACGGCGTTTCTCGCCGGGCGGCGGCGGCGTGATTTGTGCGGCGAAAAGCGTTCACGAGAACGTCGTGCGAGCATTTCGAGAAGGCATTGCGATGAGTTCCTGATAGATTGCAAAGTAAGGCTTTAGGTGGCTGTGTACGTAGTATCAATAGCTTAGAATGGCTAACACACGCTAAGATACGCCTGCGCACGTCTGAGCGACTGCGTGAGGTGCGGATGCTGGTTGATTTCATAGCGAATCGCCGCGCTCAGATTGTCGCGCTTTGACTCCAACCGCGAGATTAAGTGTGCGTACCGTTCACGCTCGTCATTCGATCGCTCGACGTTTTCATCCGTGCCTTCTCCGCCTTTACCAAGTTTTTCAAATCGTTGCGCCATCTTTTGCAAACTGCTCGTGCCGAGGAGCGCGCGTTCGTACTTTTCGTTTAAACGCGTGGTGGCGTCGACGCGAAGATAATCACGTCGATCGCTCAAGTCGGACATTATCGCCGCGATTTTACCGTGCGCGTCTTGCGTTTCCAGATACTCTTTCTCCAGTGCGTCGAGCTTTGGTTTTAGGTCCGCCGTCGCTTTCTGCGCCTCCGCTAACCGTCTTCGCACGTCGCTCCGAGCGCGCTTCGCAGTCGCCACCATTTCAGCCTCTCGAGCTTCTTCGCCGTCGGCGTCGATTTTGGATTGAATCACATCGCCTTTTGCGACGATTATCTCTCGACGCTTGACGCAAGACTCTACCTTCGCCGCGATGTTGCTTCGAGTCGATTCGAGTTTGTGCAAAACGACGGCGAGCTTGGCGTTTTCCTGCTTGGCGCTCGCCACCTCGCTGTTTCCTTTCGTCGGATCGAGCATGATTTGGGCGTGACGTTCAAACTCAATTCGTCTTTCGAGATCTGCGATGGCTCGGTTGATGCGATCGGCGTCCAGATGCGCAGTTCGCACGGCTTCCTCGCGATTGGAAATTTCCACGCGCAACTTCAAATTCTCTCCGCTGAGCGCGTCGATCTCACCTGCGCGCGCGTTCTCGACTTCGAGCGATCGAATCGCATTTTCGCGCGCACTGGATTCTGTTTGCGCGATTTTCTCATCGATTGCGCAAAGCTTGCGTCGTTGACGCTCGATTGTTTTGTTCATGGATTCGCATTCTTCGGCGTAACGACGCGAATTTCTCTCATGTCGATCCCGCTTCTTCGTCAGTACGTTGTTGTCTTGCACATGCCGGTCGAACTGTTCGATCGCATCTCGACATCGTTCCTCATGGGATACAATGACTTTTTGTGCTCTGAGCCAAATCTCACGAAGCCGCCGACAGTTTTGTTCGTTCGACTTAATCTCGTTTCGTAAATGCGCAATTTGTGCCTCGAGCGGGCCAACGTGCTCGGGCGAGACATCCCGCAACTTTTCGAGTGTCTTGTTAAGTGCGTCCATCTTTGAAGTGTTATTTTCGATTGCCTCGACGTTACGTGCGATTTCTCTTTCGCACGCGTCGATGGCGACACGCCTCTCCGCAACGTTCTTCTCCACGTCAGCCAATCTTTCCCGAATTGTTGACTCTTCTCCCGAGCTGCGCAACATCTCAATCTTGGTTTTTGCAACTTTGTGCTTCACCACTGTTGATTCATTTCTCGCGACACGTGCGCGCTCTCTGAACTCTCGCGTGGATTGCATTAGTTTTTGTGCGAGTTTGTTCGTCGTCATCTTTTCTGCGACGTGCAATAACGCGCGCTCTTGGAGCTCGAAAAGCGCGTGCGTGTGCACCACGTAAGATTGATCGACACGTTCGATCTCGACGTCGATTTCGTTCGCGCGGCGCTCCTCGCCGCGCGCGATCTCGTCGTGGTTTCTTGCGCCCAGTTGTACGGCATCACTTTGAGACTTCTTGTCGTCGATAGCCGCCCTTAAGGAAACGATGAGCGCATCCGCGACTTCAATATCTTTGTCTAGTCTGCTCAGCACTTCAACGTGCGTGCTTTGCGTCGCGTACGCGTCAACGAGGCCTTCTTTCACGCCGTCGCGTTCAGCGTCGAGAAGGCGACACGATTCCTCCAGTTCACGTACTTCTGTTCTACTCCGCTCTAGCATCTCGTCCTCTTTACCGACTTGCTGAAGCACAAACTTCCACCTCTTGCACGACGCGTCCATACTCGTGTTGATGCTCGAAATTGCATCGTCGCACGTTTCGATTTGCGCCTGAATCGCCGCCGCGTCTCGCTCAGCGTCTTCGGCGGCTTTGACGTTTTCGAGCGCCGCCGCTCTGGCGCGCTCCACGCACTCCTTCACGTATTTGATACGAATCTCACGATTTAACCGCTCACGCTCGGCCGTGTCAACCATATCCGAAGTGACGCTCGCAATGCGTTGAATCACGGCCGTGACGCCTTCGCGATCTCTCGCCACGGCGCCGTCCTCACGCGTGGCGAGCGCCAAATCTTCCAACTCCACTCGACGTTTCATCGCGCGTCCACGCGCTTCCTCGAGCGCGCGCGCCGCACACTCAGCGTCGCGCTCAAACATTTCAGTATCACGCTCGGCCGCTTCCCGCGCTTCCCGACAGCGTCGTCGCGTCTCGTCTGTCGACACCCACTCCGCTCGCGACCTCGCGAGCTCGCCTTGCAGCGCGTACAACTCCACGCCGACGTCCTCGCGCTCGCGCTTTGCCGCGCGCAGCGCGCGGTCGGCGTCGACTGACCTTTCATTCAACTCATGTAGCCTCGCTTCGAGCTGCGCGCGAAGCGAGGTTTGCGCCGCGCGCACGCGCGCCATCGCATCCGTCTCGACATCACGCATCTCGGTCCGCGTCACGTCGGCCTCGCGCCTCCCCCGCGCGCGTCGATTCGCGTCGACGCGCGTAGATTCACGTCGACGCGACGATTCGATCGACACGCGCGGCTCGCGCGGCGCGCGTCGCGGCGCGTCGCGTTCTCTCGTGCGCGCGCTCGCGTGACGGTTGGTGTAAATACGGAACGCCTTTTTTGGCATTTTCGGTCAAAGACTGAGTCAACGACGACGCGGCGAACGCGGCGACGCGCTATTTATAGTCGCGCGCGACGCTCGCCGCGCGCGCGAGGCGATCGCGCGCGAAGAGCCGATGTCCGCCGTCGCCGTCTCGGCGGTGGACGCGCTGGACGACGCGCGACACGCGTCGTCGCGCGCGAATGAGCATAAAGTGCACCAGCGTTGGCGCGAAGTCATGCGCGCGCGGCGTCGACGCGCGACGCGCGAGGAGATCGAGAGCGCGGCGAAGGCGCACGATGATGCGTTGGATGATCGCGAGCGTGCGCTCGCGAACTTGGACGCGGCGATGGACGAGAGCGAACGCACGCACAGGGTCGAGGCGGAGGCGCAGGCGAGACGGTTGGAGGAGGCGTCGACGCGCGCGGACGCGGAGACGGCGACGATCGATGCGCGCGCGACTGGACGGTTGCGCGCGCTCCGCGAGACATTTGAAAGTGAGGACGCGCGCGCGGACGAACGGTGGCGAGAAGACGTTCAAGAGGCGTTGGAGCGCGCGGAGGCGGGACGCACAGCGTTTGAGCGAGAACAAGACGCGAGGCGCGCGAGTTTTGAAGACAAACGAGAGGAGATTCGGAATCAGCACGGCGAGGACGTGTCGACGATGAAAATTATGTATGAAAACAAAATCAAAGAGCTCGAGAGCGAGCTCGCGCGAGTGACCGCGCCGAGCGTCACGAAGGGAGAATTAGGATGCGCCGACAATCACTGGGACGCCGAAGAAGAGCTCGACCACGAACGAGCGTACGAGCTCATTCGCGCGCGTGACGACGCGGACGCGAAACGCCTGGCGAACACAAAGCGCCAGATCCAGAAACTCCAATCCAAAGTCGATCATTGGCGCGAGAAGACGCACTCGCGAACTTCTGAATGGAACGCCTCGCACGCTCGCCGCGTCGCCGAGCGAGACCAACTCCTTCGTCGATACGACGACGTGAAATCCGGCGTCACCGCCATGCGCGACGCCCGCGCATCGGCGCTGCGCAAAATGTGCGTCTCAAGCGAGCACGCCATAAAAGAGCTCACGAGAACCTTGGAGCACGCTCGCCGCGTGCTCCGCGTGGAATCGCTCAACGCCGACCTTCGTCGCCGGCACGGCGTCGACGTCGAAGCGTCCACACATTCGCCTCGCCGTTCCTCGCGCGACGCCGCGAGCGACGCCATCGCCGACTATCATTTCTCCGACGCGCCTATGGATTACGCGCAGAGCGTCCTCGAGCGGTTTTACGCCCGCAGAACGGCTCAATCTTCCCCTCGCGCGCCGTAGCCAAATCCAAGCCATTTGTAGCGCGCACGACCGCCCAGCACATCAGCACACGCTCGCGCGCGCGACAACGCGAACGCACCCGCGCCGCCGCGACGCGACGCGAGGAAGCGAAACGAAAGAACGCTTTTCGAGCGTCGGCGCGCGCGCCATGTCGCGCGACGACGACGATGCGACGAAGAAATCGACCAAGACGAAGAAACCAAAGTTTGGTGGCGGCGGCGGCGCGCTGAATCAAAATGACGTCGTCACGGACGCCCGTTTCAGCGCCATGCACCGCGACCCGCGGTTCATGGCGATGCCGAAGAAGACAGGCGCGGTGCAGATCGACTCGAGGTTCGCGGGAGTGTTCGATGATCCGAATTTCGCGAGCGGAGGAGGCACGAGCGGGACGGACAAGCGCGGGAGACGCGCGGAGGATGAAAGAGGAGCGAAACTGGACGCACGCGCAAAGCAAAGGAAGGAGATGCGAGCGTATTACAAAATGGACGATGAAGATGATGATTCCGACGGCGACGAGGGGTTGGAAGAGCGCATGGAGAAGTCGATGGATCGAATGCGCGGGGTCGGTTTGGAATCGTCAAGCGAGGAGGAGAGCGACGAAAGCGAGGACGAGGAAGGCGTCGATGAAGAGGATGAGGGGGTGCTGCCGACGATGCTCGTCGGAGAGGCGGATAAAGATATACCCACCATCGACGCAACGCGTCGGCTGGCGATCGTGAATTGTGAATGGCAACATATTCGGGCGTGCGATTTGTACGCGGTGTTGCGATCCTTTGCGCCAAAGGGCGGGTCATTGGAGCGCGTGACGGTGTACCCGAGCGATTTCGGGTTAGAGCGCATGGCGGTGGAGAATAAATACGGTCCTTTAAGCGCGTTTCAAAAAGATGAGTCGAAAAAGAAGTCAACGTTGAACGCGGCGACGACGAAGAGAAAGGCGTCGGGGAACGAAAGCGACGACGCTGACGCGGCGGATAACGAACAAATGCGACAGTACGAGCGTGATAGATTGCGCTATTACTACGCTATCGCAGAATTCGATACGGTGAAGACCGCAATGGGGGTATATCACGAGTGCGATGGGATCGAGTACGAGCGATCGAGTTTTAAACTCGATTTGCGTTACGTCCCGGACGACCAATCGTTTGAGGAACGCGAGGTTCGCGATACCGCCACGGATATTCCTCCCGATTACGAAGCTCCCGAGTTTCAAGTCAAGGCGCTGCAGCACTCGAACGTCAAGTTATCGTGGGACGATGATGACCCGACTCGGCGTAAAACGTTTCGACGTAAAATCACCGAGGACAATCTCAAGGATGAAGATTTCGCCGCCTATCTCGCGTCTGACTCCGACGACGAGGACGAATCCGAGCAATCCGAGGATGAAGAAAATGAAGCAGACGCCAAGGCAGCGAAAAAAGCGTACTTGGCTAAACTTCTCGGCGGGAGTGGTGACGCCGACGTTGATGCCGATGCCGGTGCGGAGAAGGATGACTTTTTTGTATCTGACGACGACGACGACGACGGCGAGGACACCGCCAAGGCGTCCACGAAGGCGTTTAAAACGAAACGCGATAAACAGCGCTACGGCTCGAAAAGCAACGCAGGTGACATGGAAGTGACATTTCACGCCGGTCTCGAAGAGTTCGGTGCGCGCATTAAGAAGAAACAGAAAGACGGAAAGCTCGGCGCGCAGGAGACGGTTTACGAACGGCAAGAGCGCCTGCGCAAGGAAAAGCGCGAAGCGAAACGATTAGCGAATAAGGATAAAGGAGAAGTCAATGAAAAAGAGTCCGACGACGTTGCGGGTGGCGCCGACGGCGAGCCAGCGACGTTTGACGACCCGTTCTTCATGGACGATGGTGGTGACGTCGACTTTGACGCCGAGTACGATTCTGAAGACGGCGCCCCGAAGGCCAAGAAGAAGGCGAAAAGTAAGTTTACGGACGACGACGACGCGCCGAGCAAGACGAACTTGAAAAAGGCGAAGAAAGCTGCTAAGCGCGGTGAAGTAGATGAACAAGCTCAAGCCGATTTGGAGCTGTTGATGATGGACGAGAAGGAAATTCTCGGCAAATCCGACGGCGTCTCCGCTCGTCGCGCTGCTATTAAGCCTGCCGACGGCGGAGAGCAGACCAAGAAGAAGTCGCGAAAAGAGCGTCTCGCCGAGAAACGCCGTCTCCGCGGCAAAGCCGCACGGCGTGCTGAGAGTGATGACGACGACGACGGCGAAGTGAACAAGTTGGACACGGCGGACGATCGCTTTGCCGGATTGTACGAGTCGCATCACTTCAGTCTCGACCCCACGGATCCACGTTACAAAGACGTGCAGAATAAGACGCTCATTATTAGTGAAAGAGACAAGCGGCGCCAGAAGAAAGCGGAAAAGAAATCTAGCAAGACTGTCAGCGCGCTTGAGTCGCAGGCGAAGGAAATCGGGTCGTCTGAACTGCAGAACATGATGGCGTCGCTCAAGAGGAAATCCAAAGTCAAGAAGTGATTGTAGTGTAAAACTAACCTAAAATCTACTGCTACGTCGCCACACTAGCGCCTACGACGTCCATGAGCGCGATATCAAATCCGCGCTTTAAACCCGCGAGCAAATCTTCCTTCGTTTCTAACCCCACGGACAGACGCAACAGACCACCCGGCACGTGCGGCTCCTTTTCGCCCGGCGCGCACTCGACCGAATACCTGTGTTCGATGAGCGACTCGAAACCGCCGAGCGACGTGGCGCACGTCCAATAGTCGCAACTAACGGCCATAGTTTTACAAAACTTGACGACTCGCGACAAGTTTGATCCAGTGTGTTCGGGATAAAGATGCGGAAGGAAGTCAAAGAATACGAGCGAAAGCATGCCGCCGTACACGCCGTTTGGACACATGCGATTTACGATGTCGTAATGCGCGTTCTTCGACTCCACCGTTGTATCGGTTTGAAGCCCCGGGTATAGAACGATAGCGCCGTGAGGAATTCGACTGCGCAAGTACTGTTCGAACTCGTGCGCGATCCACATTGCGCTTTCGCTTTGTCTGCGCACGCGCAGCTCTAGCGTACGCATGCCTCGCGAGAGCAAGTACGCGTCCATCGACCCCATCGTCGCCCCGCCGAGCTTACGCTCATGCAAGATCCGCTGCCATCGATCATCGCATTCGCGCGTCACCAAAGCTCCCGCGACGACGTCCCCGTGTCCGTTCAAATATTTGGTCGCAGAGTGCATCACGACGTCGACGCCGAACGACAACGGCTTGGTACAAATCGGCGTCAATACCGTCGAATCCACACACACGCACCCCGCATCGCACGCCCTCGCCACGGCCACGACCTGTTCTAAATCCATCACGTCCCACGTGGGATTCGCCGGGGATTCCACCCACACCAACGCCGCTTTTCGCCCTCTCACCGCCTCTTCCTCCAACGCGCGCTTCAACGACCGTCCCGCGTGATGCGCCGTCCCCTTCGCGTCCTCGTCTCGCCTCGCCAGCGTGTGTCCATCGACGTCACATATCACATACGGCACATCGGGGTCGTATTCCACGACCTCCACGCCTCGCGCGGCGCACCACTCTCGAATTCGCGCGCGCACCGCGAAGTACCCGCGGCTCGGCGAGCACACGAACGAACTCGCGTCCGACGTCCCGCGCACCGCGCCCTCGAGCACGGCGTTCACGGCCGCCATGCCGGACGAGAACAAAGCGCAATCGCTCCCGCGCTCGAGATCGCGCAGCGTGCGCTCGCACGCGCGCACGGATGGATTATCCGGCCGAGCGTAGCACAGCGTTCGGTCGCGAAAACGCGGAAGTTCGTGCGCGTCGTCGCGCGCGTACGTCGTCGATGGGTATATGGGCTGGATGACCGAACGCGTGGGGTCGTCGGCGGCGTCGGCGGCGCCGCGGACGAGCAAGGTGCCGTGGTCGAGCATCGCGAACGCGTCTGCGAGTGCGGCGACGGGCGACGGCGCGACGAAACTAAATGAATGAGCTACAACGTCGTCAGCGGGCGAGCGATAAGGATGCTAAATGAACGTCTACGTCGACGCTCGCGACGTCGCGATCGATGGCGGGCGCGGCGGGTGAACTCGATTTGAATCCACGGTTCGCCGCGCGTAATGCGGCGGCGACGTCGGGACGCGACAGATTCGGAGGCGTGAACAGCGATGTTCGGAACTGCACCGTTGGTTCCGCGGACTCGTCCACGTTTACCGTCAATCCACACGCTTTTACGTAAGTCTCGGCGTCGCTGGCGTAGTCGAGGCGCAGGACGCGCGCCAACTCGTCGAGCTTCATCGGCGTCGAGTTCAGCGCGCAGTTGAGCGATCGCAGCGCATCGATGCGCGCGACGGCGAAGTGCCGCTCGAGGCAGCACGCGTGTTCGTACGACGCCTCGTCGACGATGGCGAAAAATCGACGCCAGTTTCCCGTCGCGAAGGCTGCTCGACACGTCATCGCGAATCTCGCGTCCTTCGTCGCCAACGTCCGTACTCCGACGCGTCTCAAGTCCCCCGCCAACTCGCTCGTCCCGTCGCGCAGGCGCACGCACAGCAGCATCGACACAAACCTTCCAACGCGTTCGACGTGCAGGTCGTCGTCGAATCCCAACTCCGCGTACGCGCTCAGCAACATTCCAAACGTCTTTCCGAGCTGTCGCTCGCGCAGCGCCGCCGCGCCGAAATCGTCGTCGCTCGCATCCGCCTCGCGCTCCGCCTCGCTCGTCACCGCGCGCGCGATCATGCGCTCGAGCAACGCGCAGCACCTTCCGCACGCCACCGGATCGTCCGCGAACAACCCTTGCATCGCTAAATCTTGTCGCACCGCGCGCAGTCGGTCCTCGCAGAACGCGTTCGCGCTCGCGAGCGCGTTCGCCGACGCCGACGCCGACGCGCTCGTCGACGCGCGTCGCGCGTCGTCGAGCGCGCGGAATAAATGGTCCACCGTGCGTTCGCACGCGTCCAGCGTTCGCACGCGCGCCGCGTCCTCCGTTCCCGCGACGACGGTGCGCGCGAACCGTTTCACCATCCTCGACGCGTCGGCGTCGCCCGCGCCGCCGCGCTCGAGCGCGTGCGCGTCGCCGCGCGTCGCGCGCGCGCGCGCCTCGGCGTCGGGGCACATCGCCTCGCACGCGCCGCGCATGACGACGCGCGACGGCGGCGCGATGGGCGCGAGCGCGCGCGCGGGGCGCCGAACGGTTCCCACGACGACGACGCGCCCGAGGACGACGCGCCGCGCCCGCGCGCGCGCGCGGGCGG
>Ga0181559_10006499_pt1 | contig 11015 bp, 8 predicted proteins | sample 011ome_21_FD_133752 | JGI IMG/M metagenome (GOLD analysis project Ga0181559, IMG submission 133752) | Coastal salt marsh microbial communities from the Groves Creek Marsh, Skidaway Island, Georgia - 011508AT metaG (megahit assembly) | ecosystem: Environmental > Aquatic > Marine > Intertidal zone... | reverse complement strand
TGGCGGTGTCTTTAGTTTGGCGCTTGCGCACTTGGCACCGCAGCGAGTCACGCAGCAGGTTAATGTGGGCGGTTTGCCGGGCAGCGTGCTCGGGCCTGATAATCTAGCGCGGCGAAAAGCCACTTGGTGGGATGGTATCACGCCGCCCCTGATTAAGGCCCTGGTGCAGCTGAGGGTGAATTTCTCATGCCAACCGCTGCCCGAATTCATTAAGCCCTTGCTGCAACCATTGAGCAGGGCTGATTCGAGGCTCTTGAATAAACCACGGGTTAAACAAACCCTGGAGTTGGATCGCCGAGAGGCGGTAAGGCAAGGTGCGAAGGGGATAGCCCAGGACATAGCCATGGGTTTTCGCAAGCTGGAATTCAGTCTGGCTGCTGTGGAAGTGCCCTTGGTGATTTGGCAGGGTAGATCAGACGGACCGAGCGCCGCTTCGGCGACTTCAGCAACATCTTATCTTATCGGACGCTTGCCAGCGGCGCGCTGTCATGAACTGCCGTTTCGGGGCTACTATTTCTTTCTGCAGGATATTGATGCTGTGTTTGCGCGCTTGTCTAAGCCCAGCGCCTTCTCAGGTCGCCTGGCCGCCTGAATTTATCGCTCAATCGGTATCGCTAGTCGTGTCGGCCATGGGAGTCGTCATGCAGATCTACGTCACAGGGGTGGTGACTGAAACAGCTGAATTCCCGGGAAGTGGAGTATTCCTTGGTATCGATGATAGTGAATACTTTGGCATCAATGAAGACCTGAACCAAATCGGTATCGATCAGCCCCCGCTTTGACTCATCAACCAGAATGTCTATGGCTCTTTCGGCTGTCATCGCCGGTTTATAGGGTCTGTCGGATGCTGTGAGTGCATCATAGATATCGCAGATTGTCATGATCTTTGAGGGCAGCGGAATTTCCGATTCTGTCATCCCATAGGGATAGCCCGTGCCATCCAGTTTTTCATGGTGGGCCGCAGCTATGGTTGGCACGTTAGAAAATTCCTTGGTCCAAGGAATGTGGTTCAGGAAATTTTGTGTGTGCACCACATGGGATTCAATTTCTTTGCGCTCGGTAGGAGACAGACTACCCTTGGCGATTGAAAGCAGATAGAGCTCTTCAGACGTGATAATTGAAAGGTCGCCGTCCTGAGACTCCATGCGGTAGGCATTTATTCGGTCCAGCATCTCGCGATTGTCCTCTTCGAGCATACTGGGTTCGTTAGCCTCGACAATGGTGCGGTAGAATTCGTCAAGCATGTCCGTGTCTACAGCCAACTGTTTGTCTAACTCAGCGAACCTTGATTCATCTACACCACCATTTCTAAACATTGCGATTTGCTTGGAATGAGATTGAATCTTTAGCCGCTCCTTGGCCAACAGGATGCGATACTGAATGCTCTCTAAAGAACCAGCGGTCAGCTTCTTTTCCTTCACCAGGACAGATTCGCGTACACCGACTTTGCCGAAGTCATGCAGCAGGGCTGCGTATCGCAATTCCCGGACTTCTGTATCGCTAAATCGGGAATTACGCAGACGGGTAAGGTTGGAGAGTGAAACTGATTCTGCAAGGCCAACACATAAATCAGCCACGCGGAAGGAATGACCGCTAGTGGTTGGGTCTCGTTGTTCGATAGCCGCTACCGAGGCGTTGACGAAGCCTTCAAACAGGGCCTTGATATCGTTTTGAAGAATAGTGTTTTCGATCGCGATACCGGCTTGACTCGCCAACGCCTGCAGTAGCACATTGATGTCGGAGTCGAATGCTAGTGTATAAGCCAATGCCGATTTTTCATCTGTAATCTTGAGCGAACGAGCTTTTTTGCGGTTTATAAACTGCAGAACCCCAATAACTTCCTTCTGTTTATTGGCAAGCGGTATAGCGAAGATTGACTTCGTCCGATAGCCAGTTCTTCTATCGAATGACTGGTTAAATCTGTATGGTACAGTGCCCGATAGCTGATAGGCGTCAGGTATATTTAATTCGCTGTCAGTTAGCGCCACGTACCCAGCAACAGAGGACTCATCTAGAGGAAAGCGCATCTTCTCAAACGGAAAATCCATGGAATCGTTCTGGGTGAGCTTGAATACCAGTTCACTTTCGTGGTCGTTGATCTCGTTAATCAGAAACAAAGAAGCCGCATCGCAACAGGCGATGTTCTGACCCTCGGTCAGGATTTTTCGGAGCAGGGTCATCAGGTCATCTTCTGCAGACAGGGAAATACTGATATCGGCCAGTTTGTTGAGGTAGCGAAAGCTGGTTTCACGCATCTTTGCTCGTTCAGTTTTTTCGCTCTTCAACACCCATTGATAGCAAGCCATCTCCAACAGCTTGATGGTTTGTTTGTAGGGTAGTGTGCTGCTCAGAATCAGATCGGCATCAATATTCAGGGAGTCGGTGCCAAGGAAAATAGCCTCTGGAAATTCTTCTACCCACTGGGGGAAGTCCATTTCTCTCAGTAGATGGTAATCCAGCAGGATCAGGGCAGGGTTGTAGCGCTGCGCCGCTGTGATAGACACGATCTCGGTCGGAATCACTAACTTCGACTGCAAGTCTTTCCAGATCTCGCTGCTAGCATAGCCAGGGCCGAAGCCAATAGTGCTTGATCGTTGGGTTTGCGCGAAGGAATTCATGTAGGGCTGATTAGTTCTGACGCCGCCCGGCAGTGTACAGCAGCGCCAGCGCCCAGCGGTAGGTTTTTTCAGGATAAAATGCTTTAAGCAGTTGAATCGACTGCTAATTACTCAGCGGGGATCTCCAGTTGCAGTTTCGCCTTTAGGTCAGCCAAAAAGCGGTCAAGATTGCTCTGTGCTTCTGACTGATAGCGGAAAGGCCCGATTTCCTTCCCCTCGCGGGTGCGGAAATACCACAGGTCCTTCTGACAAAACACGCTTTCGGCTCGCTTTGCGGCACTACTGGCAAAGTGATCATTATTACTTGATTGCGACATAGCCCAGGATCTTTTGATTATTCTTATTATGTTTGGTTTGGCTTGAGGGTCAGCGATATCAACTGGCAAAAACGGGAGACATGCCATTCAACAGATTCGCTCTCGATGCTGTCTATATTCAAGCCTATCATCGACTTTAAGTGAATTCACCCTGGCGTGCAATACGGTGGCTTCTGCAGTTAACTGATTCATTATCGATCCTTTGACTAATGCGAATCATTATCCATTGGGTCATCGGCTACTGCTCGAACGGGTCAGTTTGGTCCGTGAGCGTAGATACCCGCTGCTAATCACCATCATTTCTACCAAATCTGGACAGGTTCTGCTCCAGCGCGCGAAGCGCCTGCTGCGTATTTATATTCGCAAAATCAAATTCTGACTCGGCAGTCACATCGATTGTTATCGAATTCAATTCTGGAAACAGGGGTTTCGGCCCATGCACACCTCGGGCAATAGCCTTGTCCAATATGCTGCGACTCGCGATATCCCAGATTGAAAACAGCGGTTGTAGCTGACCTGCTGCACGAGCAATAACTACCTGGCTGTCATTTGCCATCATTCCATGTAGCAGCTGCGCGATCAGGGTCTCGGGGAAAAATGGCACATCGGCGGCGAAGCAAGCCAGGTAAGGCATTGCTTCGGCTTGCGTATACCGAGTCGAAACCCAGGCCATAGCACTGCTGATTCCCAGCAGCGGGCCGGAGTGCCCGGGAAAACGATCGGCAATGATGGGGAGCTGCAATTGATCAAACAGCGCTGGCTCTGAGTTGCTGGAAAGGATTAGCTCATCTACCTGAGGGGCGGCCCGCTCAATGACATACTCAATCAGCGCTCGCCCTTGTAGCCTTTGCAATGGTTTCTCTCCGCCACCCATGCGCTTACCCTGGCCTCCCGCCAGAATTACGCCGACGACTTGTTGCGATTGTTTGCGATGAATTTTCATACTGCCGGTAAATGAGTCGAGCGCTTGAAGTCAGGAATTGGCCGCTAATGGATGGGGATCAGGCGCAGGAGCATCTTGGGCGGAATCGCGCAATTCGGCAAGCGTTGCAGTCCCCATATCTATATGGGAAAATCGCGCACTTCGCTCACACGGGTAATCATCGTAACCCCTTGAATTAGCAGGAAATCAGCCACTTTGGCGCATTCCTGTATCGAGCAATTCTGAATTCTCTTTACCGATTAGAGACAAACTCAGGAGTCCGCCGTCAGCAGAGTCCGGCGACCACACTGAATTGAACGAGGTTTAAACATGCAGGTTTCAGTAGAAACGACTGAAGGATTAGAACGGAAAATGACCGTCGCGGTGCCCAGCTACCGTGTGGATTCGGCCGTGAACGAGCGCTTGCAGGAAGCAGCGCGGACCATTCGCCTGAAAGGTTTCCGCCAGGGCAAAGTGCCCATGAAAGTAGTCAAAAGCAGATTTGGAAAAGGAGTGCGCCAGGAAGTCGTCGGTGAACTGATGAGCCAAATGTATTACGAGGCCATCAATCAGCAGAGTCTTAAACCTGCCGGGCAGCCGCAAATTGAGCCAACCAATATCGACGAGGGTAATGATCTTGAGTTTGTGGCTACGTTTGAGGTCTACCCCGAAATCAGCCTGCCTGATTTTTCAGCAGTAGCGGCTGAGCGCTTGACGGCTGATGTCACCGATAGCGATATTGATGAAATGATTGAAACCCTGCGCAAGCAGCGTCAGACCTGGGAAGTAGCGGAGCGACCTGTCGCTGACAGCGATATGGTCAATATTGATTACCTCGGCAAGAAAGATGGTGAAGAATTTGCCGGCGGTAAGGCTGAGGGTCAAAACCTGGTAATAGGTTCTGAGCGCATGATCCCTGGCTTTGAAGAGGGCATGATTGGCAAGTCGGCAGGGGATGAATTTACGCTACCACTGAAGTTTCCTGATAAATATCAAAGCGAAGAGCTGGCCGGCGCAGAGGTTGAGTTCGATATTAAATTAAACACGGTCAGTGAGCAGAAACTGCCGGAAGTGGATGAGGAATTCTTCAAGAGTTTTGGCGTCGATGAAGGCGGACTTGAAGCCTTTCGTGCGGAAGTCACCAACAACATGCAGCGGGAGATGAAAACCGCCAGTCGTAACAAGCTGAAGACAGCCGTCATGGACGCGTTATTGGCTGAGACTGAAGTTGATGTGCCAGCCTCCCTGGTGCACAACGAGATTCATCAGCTCAAGCATCAGACCGCGCAGCAGATGGGTGGCGGTCAGGGCTTTGATCCAAGTTCACTGCCAGATGATCTGTTTCAGGAACAGGCCAAACGCAGGGTAATGCTGGGATTGATTCTGGGCGAGGTAATCAGCCAGAAGAATATCCAGGCTGATGCCGATAAGGTGCGTGAGGCTATCGAAGAGATTGCATCGACTTATGAATCCCCCGACGAAGTAGTTAAATGGTACTACAGTAATGAAGAACAATTGCAGGGAATCGAGTCGACTGTCATTGAAGATCAGGTTTTTGACTACATAATAGAAGAAGCGGGTATTGAAGATAAGCAGGTAAGCTATCAAGAGGTCATTAAGCCCGAAGCCAAGGGTACTGACGAAGGTTAAGGGCCTAAAGCGCTTTATTCGCTATCAAAATTGATTAACCCAGCAGAGTGGCGGTGACTACATTGATGTAGTGCCTCTGGACTGTCTAGCTATAAGGAAATCCTGTAATGCCAAGTCGTTCTCACGACCCTGTCGCTGCCCTTGTGCCTGTTGTTGTAGAGCAAACGGCGCGCGGTGAGCGTTCCTACGACATTTACTCGCGTCTACTGAAAGACAGGGTCATATTCATGACCGGCCCAGTTGAAGACCATATGGCGAACCTCATTGTCGCGCAGATGTTGTTTCTCGAATCTGAAAACCCTGATAAAGACATACATTTATATATTAATTCGCCAGGTGGCTCTGTCACCGCAGGGCTGTCCATTTACGACACCATGCAATTCATTAAGCCGGATGTAAGCACCATGTGCATCGGACAGGCAGCCAGTATGGGCGCCATGCTGCTGGCGGGCGGCGCAGCCGGCAAACGTTTGGCGCTACCTCATGCCAGAATGATGATTCATCAGCCCAGCGGAGGCGCCCAGGGGCAGGCATCTGATATAGAAATTCAAGCGAATGAAATCATTAAGATACGAAAGAAACTTAATGTATTGCTTGCAGACCATACCGGGCAATCAGAAGCCCAGATCGCCCTTGATACAGAACGCGATAATTTTATGAGCGCCGAAGAGGCCGTGACTTACGGTCTGGTGGATAAAGTAATCGAGCGAAGGGTAGATAAAGTGAGTAAGTCAGGGGAATCTGACTAAATCGCCAGTTTTAACTTGCAATCACCGCTCAATGCCTTAATTTTAGGGGCATAGCGTGAAATCACCGGGACCAACTGGATTGTATAAGATCTATCCAATACCCGCCTGACCGGCGCGCAATATGACCGGTGCTGTTGGTCTTAAATATCGGAATATAAGTAGTTAGAGAAGTATGTCAGACGACAAATACAACAAAGGCGACGACAACGGCAAGTTGTTATACTGCTCCTTCTGCGGCAAGAGCCAGCACGAAGTGCGAAAACTGATCGCAGGCCCCTCGGTCTTCGTGTGCGATGAGTGCGTTGATCTCTGTAACGACATCATTCGTGAGGAAATTCAGGAAAAGGAGTCGGAAAGCACTTCCCGCAAGTTGCCTATCCCCGAAGAGATCAAGAATACGCTGGACGAGTATGTAATTGGTCAGGAGAGCGCGAAGAAAGTGCTTTCCGTGGCGGTTTATAACCACTACAAGCGTCTCAATTACGATAAAGCCACCGGCGAAGTTGAGCTGAGCAAGAGCAATATCCTGATGGTGGGGCCAACCGGCACCGGTAAGACGCTGCTGGCGGAAACCCTGGCGCGCTTGTTGGATGTGCCATTCACCATAGCTGATGCAACCACTCTGACCGAGGCGGGTTATGTGGGTGAGGATGTCGAAAATATCATCCAGAAGCTGCTCCAGAAATGCGATTATGACGTCGAGAAGGCCCAGATTGGCATCGTCTACATCGATGAGATTGACAAGATTTCACGCAAATCCGACAACCCTTCCATTACCCGCGACGTGTCTGGCGAGGGTGTTCAGCAGGCCTTGCTAAAACTTATCGAGGGTACCGTCGCTTCGGTGCCTCCTCAGGGTGGGCGCAAGCATCCGCAGCAAGAGTTCCTGCAGGTTGATACTTCCAATATTTTGTTTGTCTGTGGCGGCGCATTCGCCGGACTGGACAAGATTATTCGCGATCGCTCAGAAAAGAGCGGTATTGGCTTCACCGCCGAAGTCCGCAGTCAGGATCGCGAAGACAAGGTGGGCGAGACACTGCGAGAAGTGGAGCCTGAGGATCTGGTGAAATATGGTCTGATCCCCGAATTTGTGGGGCGCCTGCCTATGATAGCGACCCTGGATGAGCTGGATCTCGACGCATTGGTGCGCATCATCAGAGAGCCCAAGAACTCCCTCACCAAACAGTACAGCAAGTTGTTTGAGATGGAAGGCGTTGAGATTCAATTCCGTGATGATGCGCTACGGGCCATTGCCCGCAAAGCACAGGAGCGCAAGACAGGGGCGCGAGGCCTGCGATCCATCATGGAAGCCGTTCTCCTGGACACCATGTATAAAATTCCTTCGCTGGAACGAGTCAGCAAGGTCATCATCGACGCAGCAGTAATTCAAGGCGAGTCTGAGCCTCTGCTGATGTACGAAAATATCGAGCAATCGAGCAAATCAGCCGTCGACGAATAAATCGAGATGGTCGAGTAATTCGTCGCTGGCACTTGATTTTTGGGCCTTCGGCTCCATTTCTAGGGCTATAGGTTTAATAGTTTTCCTGGAATAGGGTTCCATTTTAAGAGACGCGTATGAGTTTACCCCCCGAGCTAGCTAATAACGCCAGTTTTCCACTTTTGCCGCTACGCGATGTAGTGGTGTATCCCCAAATCGTACAGCCACTGTTTGTGGGTCGCCCCAAGTCTATTAAAGCCCTCGAAATTGCCATGGCCAGCGACAAGCAGGTCCTTTTAGTTGCACAGAAAAATGCGTCTGAAGACGAGCCAGGTGTAGAGGATCTGTTTGCGATTGGTACTGTAGCTACTATTTTGCAATTGATCCGCCTGCCCGACGGCACAGTCAAGGTGCTGGTCGAAGGTCTCGACCGCGCGATGATCAAAGACGTGCGCTTCGATGCCGATCACTTTCAGGCGGAAACCAAGGTGCTGCAGCCTGAAGAGATTCCAGAGAAGGAATCCGCACTACTGATCCGCTCCTTGTTGTCTCAGTTTGATCAGTATGTGCAGTTGAGCAAGAAAATTCCGCCGGAGGTTATGACTTCGATTTCGAGCATAGATGAGCCCGGCAGGCTGGTTGATACCATTGCTTCCCATATGTCTCTGCAACTCCAGGAGAAGCAGAATTTGCTCGAGCTGGCGGGCCTACAGGCGCGCATAGAACATCTAATGGCCTTGATCGAATCGGAGATCGACCTGTTCCAGGTCGAAAAACGCATTCGCGGTCGGGTCAAGAAGCAAATGGAGAAAAGCCAGCGCGAGTACTACCTGAATGAGCAGATGAAGGCCATCCAAAAGGAAATGGGTGAGTTGGATGATGTGCCCAATGAGGCTGAAGAATTAAAGCAACGTATTGACGATGCCGGTATGCCTAAAGAAGCCAAGGAAAAGGCGACTGCAGAGCTCAACAAGTTGAAGATGATGTCCCCAATGTCTTCAGAAGCCTCGGTGGTGAGGACCTATCTGGACTGGATGATCAATGTTCCCTGGAAGAAGCGCAGCAAAGTGCGTCTGGATCTGGGCAAGGCAGAGGACATTCTCGAGCACGATCACTACGGCTTGAAAGAAGTCAAAGAACGTATTCTGGAATATTTGGCTGTTCAAAAACGCGTCAAGAAATTGAAGGGACCTATCCTCTGTCTGGTGGGCCCTCCGGGTGTCGGTAAGACCTCCCTGGGCGAGTCCATTGCGCGAGCAACCAATCGGAAGTTCGTGCGCATGGCGCTGGGCGGTGTTCGTGACGAGGCAGAAATACGGGGACACCGACGTACCTATATTGGTTCACTGCCAGGCAAACTGCTGCAGAAATTATCCAAGGTTGGGGTAAAAAACCCGCTGTTCTTGTTAGACGAAATCGACAAAATGGGAATGGACAACCGCGGTGATCCCGCATCGGCGCTGCTGGAAGTATTGGACCCAGAGCAAAACCATAATTTTAACGACCACTATCTCGAAGTGGACTACGATCTTTCAGAAGTCATGTTCGTTTGTACGTCCAATAGCATGAATATTCCTGAGCCATTACTCGACCGGATGGAAGTCATTCGCATACCAGGCTATACCGAGGACGAAAAGGTAAATATTGCCGAACGCTATCTGGTGCCGAAACAGAAGAAGAACAATGGTCTTGCCGATGACGAACTCGTGTTTGATGAGCAGTCTATTCGCGATTTAATTCGCTATTACTCGCGTGAGGCTGGCGTGCGGGGTCTGGAGCGTGAGATCGCAAAGATCAGTCGTAAGGTCGTGAAGGAGAATTCTCTGGACAAGGCTACAGAATCGAAGGTGCTAACTCCTGAGGTTCTGGAAAACTACTCCGGCGTACGCAAGTATGATTACGGCAAGGCTGAAGAAGAAAACATGATTGGCCAGGTTAATGGTCTGGCGTGGACCCAGGTAGGCGGCGAGCTGCTTACCATTGAGGCTATTGCAGTCGAAGGTAAGGGTAAAACCATCAAGACAGGGTCACTTGGTGATGTCATGCAGGAATCGATTCAGGCCGCGTTTACTGTGGTTAGAAGCAGGGCTAGGGCGCTCGGTCTCGACTCTAACTTCAATGAAAAATTTGACCTGCACATCCATGTGCCAGAGGGAGCGACTCCAAAGGATGGTCCAAGCGCTGGCGTGGGCATGTGTACGGCTCTGGTTTCAGTGTTAACGAATACACCGGTTCAGGCCGATGTGGCCATGACGGGTGAAATCACCTTGCGCGGCCAGGTGTTGCGAATTGGTGGTTTGAAGGAGAAGTTGCTGGCAGCACATCGAGGAAACATTAAAACAGTGATCATTCCTGCCGACAATGAGCGAGATCTTGCTGAAATTCCGGACAATATCAAGGCTGACCTAGAAATTGTTCCGGTGCGCTGGATCGATGAAGTTCTGGAACACGCCTTGCAGTATCAACCCACTCCTTTGAGTGGCGAGGAAGATTCTAAAAAGGAAAGCGAACCCAGCTGCGATGATAAAGAGCAAAGTGGTGACGAAAAGCACATAAATACCCACTAAACCTGGGTGTTTTCGGTTGACACAGCTTTTCGCCAATTGGTATAAAGAATCCATTACACGGCAAGTGTGGCGGGACTTCCAGGGGTTTTCACTGGGAATTCTTTATTAAAAAGTAAGGCCAAGTGTCGGGCGAACCGTAGAGTAAAATTCTGCTTAAAATCCAGGTGTAGAGAAACGAATTTTTCAGGCTTAACTCCAATCGCAATGAACCATTCTCGTGTCGAAAGATTGGCAAGGTTCGATTGGCAAGTAAGCGAATTAGCATAAAAACAACTTAAATTTAGAAAGGGGATAACGTGAATAAATCAGAGTTAATAGATGCTGTTGCTGCTAGTGCAGACCTTCCAAAAGCTGCCGCCGGTCGTGCTATTGATGCGATGCTAGATGCAATCACTGATTCGCTTAAGAAAGCAGATCCGGTTGTACTGGTAGGTTTTGGAACATTTGCTACGAAGGACAGAGCTGCCCGCACGGGCCGTAACCCTCAGACAGGCGCGCCCATTGAAATCAAAGCAGCCAAGGTGCCCAGTTTTAAGGCAGGCAAGGCGCTTAAGGATTCAGTTAATTCCTAAGCTGCTTGGTGTTTGACCTAAAGGTCAAATACGATAAGCATTATTATTGGTGGCGCTGGTCGCTATTAATAAAAGTTACGGGGCGCATCACTGATGCGCCTTTTTAGTTGTAGGTAAATTCTAGAAGGCACAATTAGAGCCGGCCGTAATTGTGCGCTAAGTAGAGAGTAAATCAATTCCAT
>Ga0181559_10006498_pt1 | contig 11016 bp, 8 predicted proteins | sample 011ome_21_FD_133752 | JGI IMG/M metagenome (GOLD analysis project Ga0181559, IMG submission 133752) | Coastal salt marsh microbial communities from the Groves Creek Marsh, Skidaway Island, Georgia - 011508AT metaG (megahit assembly) | ecosystem: Environmental > Aquatic > Marine > Intertidal zone... | reverse complement strand
TTTCTGGGTGGTTTGGTATGGGTTTGGCACGGTCTCTGGGTGGGTATTTTTTGTGTTTGGGCCTTGGCGCATTGGGGGTGCTGGGGCCATCGGCTGTGCAGGCGCAGGCGTTTTTATCCACCGAGGTGCCCGCAGAATTTCCCCCCGCCAGCTTTCGTGCTGCCCAATATGTAGATAGCCGCGGCTGCGTTTATGTGCGCGCCGGTGCCAGTGGTGTGGTGAATTGGGTGCCACGCATCAACCGCCAGCGCCAACATATCTGCAATGCCCAGCCCAGCCTTGCGGCCGCCGCGCTGGCACCGGCACCGGCACCAGTGGCGGTGGCTGCTGCCCCGGCCGCAGCCGCCGTTGCGATGCGGCCTGCGCGCGTGGTGCAGGCCCGCGTAGAAATTCAACCGCCCCAGCCCATGCGCCCGCGCATGCAGCCCGCCTCGGCACCAATCACGCGCGTTATCGCACCTGCCACCGCACAGCGCGTGGGCTATGCGATGGGGGGGCGCGGCGATCAAATCGCCGCGCGCGGTGGCGCCGTTTGTGCAGCCCGCAGCGCCCCAGCGCCGGGTGGTTGTGCCCGCAGCACCGGCGCCGATGGCGCCCGCCGCGGCTATGGTGGCGCAATCTGGGGGCTGCCAATGGGCCTCGGCGATCTCGGCTCAATATATGCAGGGCAGTGGCGTGCGCTGTGGGCCACAGGCGCAAAACCCGGTGGGGGCCGCCCCCCGGGCTGCGCGCATGGTGGTTGTGGCGGGCGGCAAGGATGCCGCGATTGGCCCCAATACCCGCGTCGTGCCTGCCCATGTTGCGACATCGCAGGCGCAGGCGGCGGATGTGATGGCGCTGCCAAAGGGCTATCGCTGGGAATGGGAGGATGACCGCCTAAACCCCTATCGTGCGCAGCAAACCCCGGCCGGGATGGCGGCCATGGCACAGGTTTGGGATAGCCGCGTGCCTGCCCGCCCCGTGCGCCCCAACCTGTCTAGCCGCGCCGAGGCACAGCTAGACCAATTGCCCGGAAAAGACCGCGCCATCATTTTAACCGCGCGCCAAGCCCCGCGTTTCGTGCAGCTGGGCAGCTACGCAAACGAGGCACAGGCCCGCACCGATGCCCGCCGCGTGGCAGGCAAAGTGGCCGGGCTGCACATGGGCACCCATTACAGCGCAAGCGGCAGCCGCCGTGTTTTGCTGGCTGGGCCATATGACAACCCCACCGAGCTGGGCCGCACCTTGAACAGAATGCGCAGCATGGGGTTTGACGCGGCAACCCTGCGTTAATTGGCGCGGGGCCGATCAGTTACCACAAATCGCCTGCAGGCGCAGCCAATCACCATCACTTAGCGCCATGTTTGCCGGCGGTGTGGTGGTGAACGGGTCAGCCTCGATCAAGGGCAGGGTGTTCTCGCCGGTTTGGTCCAGCGCGCGGGCATAGGGCGTGCTGGGCAGCCCAGCCCGGGCAAAGGCGCTGATCAAGGCCTCCATTGGTGGCTGGGGCAGCGGGGTGGTGGCCAGATGCTCGGCATAGGCTTGCAGGGTGCTTTCGGGCAAATTGCCCGTGGTCAGCAACCGAAACGAGGCGCTGATGCCGCTGTAGGCCAACAACCGGTCTAGGGGGTCGGTGCGTTGCGCCTGCAGCCCTGCGGCCAGCACATGGCCGGCCACAACATCGGGGCTGTCGTGGTCTTCGACCACAGATGCGGCCAGCAACACCGTTCCGCCGGGCAAGGGCAAGGCGGTTTGCACCCCATCACGCACCACGAAAAGTGTGGGCACGCGGCCTTGGGCATCGGGCAGGCGGGCGGCCAGACGGGCCAGCGCCGCGCTGCCTGCCGGATCGGCGCAGGCGGGGCCGGTGGCGCGGGTTAATTGCCGGCGCAGGGCCGCGCCCAATTCGGCGCGCTTGGCCTCGGGCACAACCGATACCGCGTGCTGGCGCAGCGCGCCGGGCAGCCAAAAGAAACCACCCGCCAGCACAGTGCCAAGGCTAAGTGCCAGAAATAACAGGCGTAACCGGCCGGGGTGGGGGCGACGCCGGGCAATGGCGTTGCGCAACTTTTCGATGGCGTCCACCATTTCGGTGGCGTCCGCTGCCAGCTCTAGCTGCTCGCTTGGGTCGCCGTCTGGGTGATAAATGGCTGGGCGTTTGCCCGGGTTGGCGCGGGCCAGCGCCGCCAGCGACCAATGCGCCAACGGGCGGTCGTTCATATCACAGATTGTTAGCGTGGCATCCCCGACCGCCACGATAACCTCGCGGCGTTGGGCCTGTGCATTTTCCCGCCAAAGGCCCGGTGCCTCTAGTCTTTGATATTGTGCCAGCGCTGTCATGCGGTTCTGCCCTGCCTTTTGGTTTAAACTAGCACGGGCGCGCATGCCGGGGCAATTCACCATCCATGCTGCGCCTGTGTGGTTGGATAAAAAATGCGTGGGAAAGCCCGGCAAAATTGGCTGGTTGGTTTGGCCTGTTGGGTGCCTTTGCTCTGGTGACAGGGGGGGGGAATGCCTATGTTGCAGGTGTTGATCAAAAAGGGCCTGCATGTGGGTATTGCTGATTTAGCCGATAAGGTGACGCGCCAAGTGGATGATATGGGCGCGCGCGTCTCTGAGGCGCTGTTCGAGCCTGTGATCCGGCTGGGCGTGACCGGTTTGGCGCGCGCGGGAAAGACCGTGTTCATCACCTCGCTTGTTGCCAATTTGCTAGAGCGTGGCCGCATGGCCCAAGTGGCCGCCATCGCCGAGGGGCGGGTGTTTGCGGGGTTTTTGCAACCCCAGCCCGATGACACGGTGCCGCGCTTTGAATTTGAAACCCATATGGCAGCCTTGGCCGGCCCCAACCCGCAGTGGCCAGACAGCACCCGCGCGATTTCCGAACTGCGCCTGTCCTTGCGCCTGCGCCCCACGGGGTGGTTGGCGGGCATGACCGGGCTGCGCACCGTGCATGTGGATATCATTGATTACCCCGGTGAATGGGTGCTGGATTTGGGCTTGCTGGCCCAAGATTTCAGCCAATGGTCGGCGCAAGTGCTGGCGCGTGTGCAAAACCGCCCGCAGGCGGCGGCGTTTTTAAGCCAGCTTGCCACCATCGCCCCCGCAAGCCCCCATACCGAGGCTGTGGCCCAAACCCTGGCGGCGGGCTTTGCAGGCTATCTGCAGCAGGCCCGTGATGCGGGGTTTTACGATTGCACGCCGGGGCGGTTCTTGTTGCAGGGCAGCCCGGTGCTGACCTTTGCGCCCTTGCCGCCCGTGGCCAAAGCCCCGCGAAAAAGCCTGTGGTACGAAATGGAGCGCCGGTTCGAGGCCTATAAGGCGCAGGTGGTGCGCCCGTTTTTCCGCCAGCATTTCGCGAAAATCGACCGCCAAGTGGTGTTGGTCGATGCTTTGGGCGCCATCAATTCTGGCCCCGCGGCGCTGGAAGATCTGCGCCAAGCCATGGCGCAAACCTTGTCGGCCTTTCGGCCAGGGCGCAACGGGGTGTTGGCGCCATTGCTGGGGGGCAAGCGGGTGGAAAAGATTTTGTTTGCCGCCACCAAGGCGGATCATTTGCACCACAGCCAACACCCACAGCTGAACGCCATTATGCATGCCTTGACCAAAGAGGCGCGCCTTCGCGCCGATTTTGCGGGCGCTGAAACCGCCGCGCTGGCGCTGGCGGCCTGGCGGGCCACAACCGAAGACAGCTTGCAGCACAATGGTGAAACCCTGCCTTGCGTGCGGGGACGGCTGCAAAGCACTGGCAAGATGGCCGCGTTTTACCCCGGCGCTTTGCCCGATGATCCGGGCCAATTGCTGGCCCCGGCGCGGCAGGGGGCGGTGAAATGGTTGGATCAAGATTATCAGATCATGACCTTTGCCCCGCCTGCCGTGGCGCTGGCACCCGGCGAGGGGCCGCCCCATATCCGCTTGGACCGCGCCGTGCAATTCTTGATTGGCGATAAGCTATGAGCACGGTGCCACAGCCCGCGCGGCTGCGCGATGTGCCGGGGCTTTTGGCGGTGATGTGGGCCTTTACCCGCCATACGCCGTGGTTGCCCGTGGTGCGGCCTTGGTATGTCGATGCATGGTTGATGCTGGGGCTGGTGCGCGCGGGGCAAGTGCATTTGCTGCGCGATACGCAAGGGGTGCTGGCCTTTATCGCGCGCAGCGGTGGGCGGGTTTTGGCGCTTTACGTGCGGCCGGCTGCGCGGGGGCAGGGGCATGGGCGCCGCTTGCTGGCCGCCGCACAAGGCCAAGGCGACGCGCTGGAATTGTGGACCCAAGCGGCCAATGCCCCGGCGCGCGCCTTTTATGCGGCACTGGGCTTTGCCGAGGTGGGGCAGGGCAATGGGCATGGCAATGACGAGGGCCTGCCTGATATTCACTTGGTTTGGGGCACAGGGGCGCAAGATGAGCAAAGGGCCAGTTCTGATCGAGCTTGAGGAAACCAGCGCACCACCCAGCCCCGCAGCCGCGGCTCCGGTGCCCGATATTTCCGGTGATCCCGGTGATCCCGGCGGTGTGGGCGCGCAGGCCAGTGCCGATCTGGAAGGCGCAGCCGCGCAGGGGCAGGCCATGCTGCACGTGGCGGGGCTGGCGGCGCGCCCGCCAGCGCGCTTGGCGCGGTGGTTTTTTGCAGGCGTGACGCTGCTTTTTGGTACGTTTTTGTCCATTGCGGCATGGGATTTTGCCACTGCGTTGTTGGCGCGCATGCCGGTGCTGGGCACGGCTGTGGCGCTGGCCATGGGGGGGCTGGTGATATTGGCCCTGCTGATCGTGCTGCGCGAGGTGGCAGCCTTTGCCCGGCTAGCGCGGCTGGACCGGCTGCGCCGCAACGCCACGCAGGCCGTGGCCGATGACAGCCTGGCCCAGGCCCGTGCGGTGCTGGGGCAGATGGTGGCGCTGTATCAACGGCGCGCCGATATGCGTTGGCATATCGATCGGGTCACGGCCCGCGCAGACGAGCAGTTTGATGCCACAGCGGTATTGGGGTTGGCCGAGACACAGCTGCTGGCGCCGCTGGATCGGGCCGCGCAGGCCCAGATCGAGGCCGCAGCCCGGCAGGTGGCCACGGTGACAGCCCTTGTGCCATTGGCCTTGGCCGATGTGATCGGGGCCTTGGTGATCAACATGTCGATGATCCGGCGCATTGCCGAAATTTATGGTGGCAGGGCGGGGTTTCTTGGCAGTTGGCGGCTGATCCGGGCTGTGATGGCCCATTTGGTGGCCACGGGTGCCGTGGCGGTGGGCGATGATTTGATCGGTTCGGTGGCGGGTGGCACGGTCGTGTCGAAAGTTTCGCGCCGCTTTGGCGAGGGGGTTGTGAACGCAGCGCTGACCGCGCGCGTGGGCATTGCCGCGCTTGACCTGTGCCGCCCCCTGCCTTTTGCCGCACAAAAACGCCCCTGCGTATCTGCGCTGCTGGGGCGCGCGTTGCGGGGGCTGTTTGGCCGCGCTTAGCGCAGCATGGGCACACCGCCGGGGCCTTGGGTGCGTTCTAAAACACCGGCCCGAACCGACCGGCCAATGCGGTGGGCCAGCGCGCTCCATGCCTGTGCTTGATCGGCGCTTAATTCATGGCGCAGCACCATATCGAACAGGCCCAGCCATGGCTCGAACATGCCCGGGCGCACATTGCCCGCGTCGCGATGCACCGCCACGGCGTTGCCGCTGTAGCCCCGCTCGTGCAAGATGGCGTTTTTCCAAAATTGCGCCACTTTTTGCTCGTGTGCGGGCCAGTCTTGGACATGGGCGGCAAACACCGGCGCCAGACCGGGGTGTTGGCGCACATGAGCATAAAAACTGGCGACCACGCGCTCGATCTCTTCTGCGGTGATCTGAAAACGAGGCTGTACAGCAGACATTTTTGGGGCCTTCACAAAAAACAGGGGCACGCAACGCACACTAGCCCGGCGCGGGGGCTGGCCGCAAGCGCACTGGCCTAAGGCGGCGATATTTCCATTTGCATCTCTTTGCGATGAATGCGCGCTGGCGGCTTCATTCTGGGGTTGTTTTTTGGGGCTGTTTTTTGAAATGCAGGTTGACTTAATTTCTGCCGCGCAGCACGGTTAAGTCCTAGACTAGGAGTAGTGATCATGAAAACCAAGATTATGTTGGCAGTAGCCGTTGTCGCAACTTTGGGCGTTGCCGCTTGCAGCGCACCCGAGCCGGCACCTGTGATGCCCGAGCCGACCACTCAGAAATACGGCTAATTCTAGATCGGCAGAAGGGGCCAAGACTTACCTAAAACTTTGGATCCCTTCTGCCTTTTTCCCCGTGGCCCAGCGCCCGGTGCAAAACAGGTTTTTTTTAATGAAACGTATTGCTTTTTTTGCAGCCTTTGCCCTGTTGTCGGGCTGTGGCGTGCCCTTCGTTCCGTTTATTTAAGGGGCGCTTGGGCGTTTGGCATGCCGCCGTATGGCCGCGCGTTGCCTCCTCTTTCTTATAGCGAAAATATATCGCATCCGCGTCAGCGGGGTTGGAATGATGCATCCTTTGGTTGCAGCGTTGCGCCGAAATGTCAGCTATGCAGTTGATGGGTGCTTTTGATGGGTGCATTTAGCCCCGCCATTTGACCCATCCATTTGGCATGAATGCTGGCATATCTGCATAAGTATGATGTTGTGCGATAAAACGGGCGTATCATCTGGGGTATCGCTGCCGATAAATACCCGTTTATGATTTGGGAAATGTAGATTGCCTTGAAAACTGCAGGCGTTTTTCGCCAAACTTTGTGAAGGTTTGAAATAGCGGCGTAATAAAACCGTGCATATGGCGAAAACTGTTGTGCCAAATTCTGGCCCGCTTTTTGGGGGCCTTGGGGACAATATTCACCTGCCCCATCTTATATGCGTTTGGTTTGGCAGTCTTTTTCGGTTCTGGCTGGCAATTTGGCTTGGCCTGAGTTAGGTGTTCGTTTGGTAAGCGGCCAGTTTCAGATGCATGGCGCATGTGTTGGCCCCGGTAATTGGTTTTTGCGTGTCGTGAAACTTTGCTGGGTGGCCGATGATTATCGACTGGGACAAGCTGGAAACCATCACCGGGCGCAAGCGCGCGATGCTGGCCTATATGGCGCGCTCTATCTTGGGCATAGAGCAAACGCACAACGACGGGCTAGAGCTGGAGCAAGCGTTGCGCTTGGTGGCCAAACTGGGCACCTATTCTGGTAGTGCCGAGGCGGAATTGGCGCATCTGTCGCAAGGCCTAAGCGATGCCAAGGCAAAAACTCTTGAATTGGCGGTTGCTTTGGAAATGGTCAAAGCGGAACGCCACCATCAGCGCGGCCTTATTCAAGACCTCAAACAGCAAGTGGCCGCCTCGCAGGCGCGCGCCGAACGGGCCGAGGCGCGCCTGCACGAGGTGACGCGCTCGTTTGCCTATCTGATCGAGCGCAACGCCCGTGGCCAGGCGCTGGCCGATACCCGCCCGGCGCCCCTGTTGCTGATAAACCCGATAAACGTGCCAAACCGCGCCTAAGGGGCGGCGAAAAGCCCCCAACGCCCCACTGGACGGCTGCCAAACAGCAGCTTATAACGCCGCACATGACACGGATACTGGCGATCATTATTCGAATTATATGCCCGGCGCTCTGATAAGATCGAGCCGCCGGGAAAAGGCGTATGGACTGCCGCGCCGCCCTGTTTTTCTTCCAGACAGACCGATTTGCAAAGGACGCCACAGATGTGCGCCGATACGCCCGACTATAAAGACACCCTGAACCTGCCTGAAACCGAATTTCCCATGCGCGCAGGCCTGCCCCAGCGCGAGCCGGGCTGGCTGGCCCAATGGGCGGAAATTGGTATCTACGATCGCTTGCGTGAAAAGCCGGGGCGCACGCCCTTTATCCTGCACGATGGCCCGCCCTATGCGAATGGGCATCTGCACATCGGCCATGCGCTGAATAAGATCTTGAAGGATTTCATCGTGCGCAGCCAGCAAATGCTGGGCCACGACGCGCGCTATGTGCCGGGCTGGGATTGCCACGGCCTGCCCATCGAATGGAAAATCGAGGAAAAATATCGCGCCGAAGGCAAGAATAAAGACGAGGTGAATATCGTCGATTTCCGCCAAGAATGCCGCCGCTTTGCCGAAGGCTGGATCGAGGTGCAGCGCGACGAATTCAAGCGGCTTGGCATCACTGGCAATTGGGACAACCCGTATTTGACCATGGATTTCCATGCCGAGCGGGTGATCGCCGAAGAATTTATGAAGCTGTTGATGAACGGCACGCTCTACCAAGGCTCGAAACCTGTGATGTGGTCGCCGGTAGAGAAAACCGCGCTGGCCGAGGCCGAGGTGGAATATCACGACCACACCAGCCACCAAGTTTGGGTGCGCTTCCGCCCGGTGCAGGGGGGGGCGGCCGTGGCCGAGGGCGATTTCACGGTTGTGATCTGGACCACAACGCCATGGACCATCCCGCAAAACCGTGCGGTGGCCTATGGGCCCGGTATCTCTTATGGGCTGTACCGCGTGAGCGAAGTGCACGAGCATTCCAGCGCCCAAGTGGGCGAGGTGGTGCTGCTGGCCAATTCGCTGGCCGAAAGCGTGATGCAGGGTGTCCGGGTGACGGGCTTTGAAAAGCTGCGCGATATCGACACCGACGCGCTGCAGGGCATGGTGCTGGCCCACCCCTATCGGGGGGTCGAGGGGGGCCAGGCCGAGTGGGATTTCGATGTGCCCATGCTGCCGGGCGAACATGTGACCGAAGAGGCGGGCACAGGGTTCGTACATACCGCGCCCAGCCATGGCGACGACGATTATCAACTGGGCCTGCAATACGGCCTGCCGATGACCTATAATGTCACCGAAGACAGCAGCTACCGCGCAGATCTGCCGCTGTTTGGCGGGCAACACATCATTTTGCCCGACGGCAAAGAAGGCCCCGCCAATGTGTCAAATATCAAGGCCATGCACGGGGCAGGGGCGCTGTTTGGCAAGGCCAAGCTGAAACATTCCTACCCGCATTCTTGGCGCAGTAAGGCGCCGCTGATCTATCGCAACACGCCGCAGTGGTTTGCCGCCATCGACCGCGCGGTTGGCGATGGCCAAGATAGCTATGGCAAAACCATCCGCGAACGCGCGCTGACCTCGATTGACCAGCTGGTGAAATGGACGCCCGCCACCGGGCGCAACCGCCTTTATTCCATGATCGAGGCGCGCCCCGATTGGGTGTTGTCGCGCCAGCGCGCATGGGGTGTGCCGCTGACCTGCTTTGTGAAAAAAGGCGCCTGGCCCACGGATGCAGATTTCTTGCTGCGCAATCCCGCCATCAACGCCCGCATCGCCGAGGCCTTCGAGGCCGAGGGCGCCGATGTATGGTATGTCGATGGCTTCAAGGCGCGGGTGTTTGGCAACGATGCCAACCCAGATGACTACGAACAGGTGTTCGATGTGCTGGATGTGTGGTTCGATTCCGGTTCTACCCATGCATTCGTGCTGCGCGACCGTGCCGATGGTGCCCCCGATGGCATTGCAGACCTATACCTAGAAGGCACCGACCAGCACCGCGGGTGGTTCCATTCCTCGATGTTGCAGGCCTGTGGCACCAAGGGGCGCGCGCCCTATCGCGGGGTGCTGACCCATGGCTTTACGCTAGATGAAAAGGGCATGAAAATGTCCAAATCCTTGGGCAACACGGTGGCCCCGCAAGAGGTGATCGACCAATATGGCGCAGATATTTTGCGCCTGTGGGTGGCGCAATCTGACTATACTGTTGATCTGCGCATCGGCGACAAGATCATCAAAGGGGTGGCAGACAGCTACCGCCGGTTGCGCAATACCATGCGCTTTATGCTGGGGGCGTTGGCCGATTATACGCCCGATCAGCAGGTAGACCCCGCCGATATGCCCGAATTAGAGCGCTGGGTTTTGCACCGCTTGTGGGAATTGGATGGCCAAGTGCGCAAGGGCTATGCAGAATACGATTTCCAAGGCGTGTTCCAAGCCCTGTTCAACTTTGCCACGGTTGATCTGTCGGCCTATTATTTCGATATCCGCAAAGACGCGCTTTATTGCGATGGCGACAGCCTGCGCCGCCGCGCTGCGCGCACGGTGATGGATATTTTGTTCCGGCGCCTGACCACATGGCTGGCCCCGATTTTGGTGTTCACCATGGAAGAGGTCTGGCTAGAGCGGCACAAGGGCCCGGGCGCCTCGGTGCATTTGCACGATTTCCCCGAAACCCCGGACAGCTGGCAAAATCCGGATCTGGCGGCAAAATGGGCGGGCATTCGCAAGGTGCGCCGCGTGGTGACCGCCGCATTGGAACTGCAGCGCCGCGACAAGGTGATTGGCGCCAGCCTCGAGGCGGCACCGGTGGTGTATCTGGAAGATCCGCAGGTATTAGAGGCGCTGAAAACCGTGGCCTTTGAGGATGTCTGCATCACCTCTGCCGTTTCGCTAAGCACGGGCACTGCCCCAGCGGATGCCTTCGCTATGGCCGAGGTGCCCGGTGTGTGGGTGGTTTTCGAAAAAGCCGATGGTCAAAAATGCGAACGCTGCTGGAAAATCCTGCCCGATGTGGGCAGCCATAGCCACGCCGCTGTGTGCCAACGCTGTGACAGCGCGCTGGGCTAGTTCTGGCGAAAAGCGCGAAAAGAACCATAAAAAGGCACGCTGGGCGTGCCTTTTTTGTTGGGTCAGCCAGATGTGGCGCGGGCGGGAATAAGCTGCTGCATAATGCCCACACCCAGCAAATACAGGCTGGTGGCCACCAGCCCCCAATGCGCCCAGCTGCCGGGGTGAAAATCAACCCATGCAGCCCAGCCGGCAAAAATTGTCCACGCCAGCGCCACGGGCAGCGACACGCTGCGCCAGCGCACCGTGCGCACGGGGTGGATGAACTTGAGCGGGGTGAACATGGCAACCGCCAACAGCGCCACCAACCCCATGATCACATAGAAATTGGGCTGCACCGCAAACAGCACCAATACCAGCATATTCCAGCATCCGGGAAAGCCAGAAAATGAATTGTCTTTGGTTTTCATGCGGTTATCTGCAAAATACATGGCGCTGGCAAAGGTGATGACGATAATGGCAAACCACCCCGTC
>Ga0181559_10006495_pt1 | contig 11021 bp, 4 predicted proteins | sample 011ome_21_FD_133752 | JGI IMG/M metagenome (GOLD analysis project Ga0181559, IMG submission 133752) | Coastal salt marsh microbial communities from the Groves Creek Marsh, Skidaway Island, Georgia - 011508AT metaG (megahit assembly) | ecosystem: Environmental > Aquatic > Marine > Intertidal zone... | reverse complement strand
GCCGACGCCGACGCCGACGCCGTCGGCATCGCCGCGCCCATCCCCGACTTGATCCTGCCGCCCCTGCGTGGCGGTGGCCCGTTCGGCGATCCCGGCGCGAGCGCGTCCATCGCGCACGACGCGGAGACCGATTTTGGGGGGGGCGCTCAGGCGTGCGGAGAGACGAACAGACTGACGAACGCCGCGGTGGCGCTGTGCGCGTTCGAGGCGCTGGTCGCGTCCGTCGGCGATCTCCACGCGCCCGTCGTCGACGTCGCCCGCGCCGCGCTGGAGATCTCTCCGGCGGAGGCGGCGGCGTCCCTGGCTCTGCTCGCGCCGCGTTCGCGGGACGCGCACGAGGAGGCCGTCTCGGGCTCGGCCGCACGTGTGCACCTGCGGCTCCTGGCGGAGGCGGGTGGGTGCGGCTCCGCCGACGCGGCGGTCGCCGGCGCGGCGTTCGGCGGCGCGGCGGACCCAGCCGCCGCCGCGCGCGCGCGCATCGCGTTTGTGCGGCGGCAGCTGGCGGCGTTGACGGAGACGCTGTGGGCCGCGCGCGACGCCGAGGCGGCGCGGGGCTCTGGGCTCGGGGACCCCTCTCTCGAGGTTGTGGACGAATCCGAGGACGGCGTGTTCTCCGACGCGCCCTCCGTGGGCGCGGTCATCGAGGAAGTCTCGCGCTTGGCGGCGAGCGCGTTGTCCGACGAAGCTCTGCTGCAAAAACGCGTTTTTGCAGCAGAAACCGACGAAAATAAAAAAGGCGTCTTGTCCGTCGCGCTCGACGAACACGCGCTGGCCTCGGCCGTGGAGGCTCTGGTGGAGATGGTCGAGTCCTCCCTGGACGCGCACGCGAACGCGTGGAGGTACCCCCCCGCGCTGGCGGGGCGCGCGTACGCGCGCCTGCTGGACACCGCCTTCGACCCCCTGGACGAGGGCGCGCTGGCCGACGACGCCGACGAGACGCTGGCGGCGCTCTCCGGCCCCGGGGGCGTCGGGGAGTGCCTGGGCGTCGACGCCTCGGCGCGCCACGCGATGCTCGCGTGGGCGCTCGCGCGGAGGTACCGCGAGGCGAGCGTCGGGGACGGGCTGTTTGGCGGAAAAGACGGCGCGGACGCCGAGACCCCCGCGCGGCGCGCGTACGCGCGCGCCGTCGACGCCGAGGCGGAGGCGGAGCGCGACGACGACGAGGACGTTTCCGGAAACGTTTCCGGAAACGTCCAGACACGTTTCGTCGTTTCGGAAACGCGCTCGTCGCGCGACCCGTACGCGTTGCTGTCCGCCGCGACGCGCGTGCTGTGCGCGTTCAAGGAGGCGTTCGACGAGGAAACCTCGTCCCGTCTTAAGGAGGACGACGTCGCGCTCGTGCTGACGCACGCCGCGCTGGGCCCGGTGTCGTGGTGGACGGAGGGCGCGCTCTGCGACTTTTACAAGGACGTCGACGTGGTCGCCGCGGAGCTCGCGCGAAGGCTCCCGCGAGGCCCGCCCGTGAACGGCGTCCCGGTGAAACGCGGCGACCCATCGTCGCCGCCGGCCATCACCGCGATGGGCTTCGAGCGCGTCCTGGGTCTGGGCGTCGCGGCGGCGGACGCGCGCGCGCGCGTCGCCGCCGCGACGGCGCCCGGCTTCGACGGCGACGCCGCCGCCGTCGGCGTCGCCGCGGGCCGCGCGCTGGCGGCGCGCGCGTGCGCCCTGTCCGCGGACGAGGCGTACGCGCGGCTCAAGGGCGCCGCGCGCGCGCACGACGTGGAGACCGCGCGCGCGCGCGGCGAGCTGGGGCGCGCGGGGGCGGGAACGGAAGCCGCGATGGACGCCGCCCCCGGCGCGCGCGTCCTAGCGGACGGGTGCGCGGCGCTGGCGGACGCGTTCGAGGCGCACCTCGCGCCGCGGGTCGCGAGTGCCGCCGGTCCGGCGGCGGCGAACGCCGCGCCCGCGTCTCTGGCCGAGCGGTTCGGCGGCGACCTCAGCACGTGGCTCGCGCAGGTCCCGCCGCTGGACGCCGGCGCGCTCGCCGCGCTCGCCGCCGCGCGCGACTTCCAGAACGCCGTCGCCGCGGCGGTGGCGGACCGCGCCGCCGGCGCCGTCGGCGGCGTCGGCGACGGCGTCGACGTCGTGCGCAGAGTGGACGAGAGCTTTGCGAAAGGCGTTTCACGTAAAGGCGTTTCGCGTGACAAGACTCTCCTCGAATCGGAATCGGCGGAATTTTCGAATGTGTACGAAGCGAACGCGCTGACGCGCGCGTTCGAGCCGTTCCGGCTGGAGCTCCGGATCGCGCCGGCGGTGTTCGCCTGGGTCGCCGGGCGCGTGGCGACGATGCGGCGCGCGACGATGCGCGCGGCGCGCGCCGAGACGTGGCGCGGCGTGGCGGCCAGTCCCGGCTCCAGCGCGTCCCACGGCGCCGCGCTCAGCGCCGTGGAGCTGATCCGCAGCGCGTGGGACACGCTGGAGGCGTTCTGGGCGCTGGACGTCCCCGCGCCGGCGGCGGCGATGCGCGCGCTGACGGAGGGCCTGGACGGCGCGCTCCAGGAGTACGCCGAGCACGCCGCGGGCAGCCTGGGCGCGCCCGAGGCGTTCGCGCCGAGCCTGCCGACGCTCACGCGGTACAAGAAGGACGTCGTGGAGGGCGCGCGGCGCGCGTTCGAGGCGGAGAAGGCGTCCGCGCGCGCGAAGGGCCCGCGCGCGTGGTGGGGGGACTTCGACGAGAACGCGCCCTGGGGGGAGGGGCCGGAGCGGGAGAGGCAGCGCGAGCTTAGTATAAACCCTGCGACCGCCGTCGGGACCGTCCCGAACGACGAAGAAGCGGGCGGCGTTTCCGGCGGCGACGGCGTTCGCGCGACGCTGCCGCAGCTGTGCGCGCGCGTCGCGAGTCTGCACTTCCTGGCGCGTAAGCTCGCCGCGCTGGAGCGCGAGGTGCCGGCGCGGTTCGCGCGGATGCAGCGGTCGCAGGGCGTAGGGCTGGAGACCTTCGTCCCCGGGGACGGCGGGGACGGCGGGGACGGCGGCGGGGACGTCGGCGGGGACGGCGACGCGTACGCCAACTTCGACCCCACCAACCCGTACGCGCCGAAGAGGCGGGGCGTCTGGTTCGACGGCCTGCTGGACGGCGCGCGCCAGACGCTGTCCAGCTGCTCGCGCAAAGTCGCGGACTACGTCGCGTGCAAGGTGGTGTACTGGGACCTGCGCCGGCTTTTCATAGAAGGGCTCTACCGCGTCGGCGTCGGGGGGGGGGAACGCGCGGGCGCCGTCGCCGCGCGCCTGGAAGCCGCGCTCTCGGAAATCGCCGAGCGCCTGCCCGGCGCGGCCTGCGCGCCCGCGGGACCGCGGTCGGATACGAACGAAAACGAAAACGAAAACTCGGGTCACGACGCGTACTGCGCGTCCGCGCGCGACGAGGTGGTCCACGCGCTTCTGCGCGCCACCACCCAGGGGTACATGTGGGTGATGCTCGACGGCGGCGTCGGGCGCGTCTTCGCCGAAACCGACGCGGCGGCGCTGGAGGAGGATCTGTTTTGTTTCCGCGACCTGTTCGTCGCCGGCGGCGAGGGTGTCCCCGAGCCGACGGTGGACGCGGTGATGCGCCGCGCCGACCGGCTCCTGATGGTCATGTCGCTGGACACGCCGACGCTCTGCGACGCGTACCTGGAGCAGGAGGCCGCGGACCGAAGCCGGGGGGACCCCGTCGGCGCGGGCGGGCTCGCCGCGTCGCCGGGCGGCGGCGGGACCGTCGGCGAGCTGGACGCCGCCGGCGGGTTCGGCGCCAGCACCCTGCTCCGCGTGCTGTGCCACCGCGAGGACCGCGAGGCGAGCAAGTTCCTCAAGGCGCACTGCCACCTCCCCAAGGGGGACGAGGGGAGCGTGATGAGCATCGTCAGGGGGAAGGGCAACAGCGCCGCGGCGTTCTTCGCGAAAAAGGTCAACGCCGCGCGAAACGCCGCCGTGTGACGCGCCGCGCGGAGAGGCGAGCGTTCACGGAAGAACAACGCATCTGAAAGGACGGAGGATAGAGTCCACCACACGGGTCGTGGTGTCGCGGTGTTTAGACTAGACCATGTAGTCAGTACGTACTGTTAACCTCTCACTACAAAAAAAAGCAGATGATGCGTTCACCGATGCATCACCGTATTGTATATACGTCGTCTCGCGCCTCTCCCGCGCGTCGTTCCGCGACGCGTCACGATCCGAAATTGTAGTTCGGGTTCACCGCGAGCACCCTGTGGTCCACCGCGCGTTTGCGTTCCTTCGCCGCGCGCGCCGCCGCCTGCTGCGGGGTCTCCTCGGCGCCCTCCACGTCCGGGAGCTCGGGCAGGGGCTCGGCTTCCTGGACCACCACCAGCGTGCCTTCGCGCCGGATCAAGTGCCCGATGATGGTCCGGACCAGCTTCAGCTCCGCCAGGAGCTCCTTCGTGTCGGCGATGCCGCGCGTGTTGGCCACCTCGCCGATGTACCAGTTCGTCAGGTCCACCTGCGCCACGCCGGCGCCCTCCACGCCGCCGTCCTCCATCTCCTTGCGGCGGATGTGCCCCACCAGCGCGTTGCGCACCTGCTGGAACTTGTCGAACGCCACCGTCGCGGTGGCTTTGCGCGCGGGCGCGGGCGAAGACGCCGCCGCGTCGGCGGCGTCCGCGTCCGCGTCCGCGCCGGCGCCCGCGTCGGCGCCCGCGTCGGCGTCGCGCTTTTCGTCGCCGTCGCCCTCCGCGTCCATGGCGTCGGCGTCCGCGCCGTCCGCTTCTTGTTCCTCGTCCGGCCTGTTCCGCCCGTGCGCCTCGTACCAGCCGTCGGGGAGCACGGGCCCGTAATCGTCCACGTCGTCGTCGAAGCCGTCGCCCTGCTCGAGGGTCACGTCGCGCGCCTCGACGGCGATGATGGACTCCGAGAGCAGCCGTCGCGCTTCGCGCACGTGCGCGGGGAGCACGTCCTTGCGGCAGTGCACGCGCGCGAGCGCCTCGGAGAGGCGCACTAACGCCTCGAGCTGGCGCACGGTGATCCGGTACGCCGCCTGGCTGCCCGGCTGCGAGTCCCCCTGGCGCAGACGCACGTACGCCTCCACCACCTCCTTCTGCGCCTCGGACGTGAGCTTGGGGCGGATCGTGCGCGCGTAGCGGATGTAGCGCTGCAGCTGCGGCAGCGTGTAGTCCACAGCCACCGCGCTCTCGCGCCGCTGGTGCAGCGCGACGATGTGCCGCGCGAGCGTGTAATCCCTGAACTCGTCGGGCTCGTCGATCATGACGTGCACCAGGTCGAAGCGGCTCAGAATCGGCGCCGGCAACGACAGGTTGTGTTTCAGTTTCTTCGAGCGGTCGTACCGGCCGCCCACCGGGTTGGCGGCGGCTAAGATGGACGTGCGCGCGTTGAGCGTGGCTTGGATCCCGGCTTTGGACATCGAGATGGTCTGCTGCTCCATCGCCTCGTGGATCGCCACCTGGTCCTTGGCGTCCATCTTGTCAAACTCGTCGATGCAGCAAATGCCGTTGTCCGCCAACATCAAAGCGCCAGCCTCGATGCAGAACTCGCCCGTCTCGACGTCCTTCGCCACCGTCGCCGTCAAACCCGCCGCCGACGACGACTTCCCGGACGTGTACACCGCGCGCGGGAGGAACGTGCTGACGTACTTCAGGAACTGCGACTTGGCGCAGGACGGGTCACCCACCACCAGGACGTTGATGTCGCCTCTGAGGTTGATTTTCTCCCCGGTTTCTTTGTGCACGCCCCCGAACAACATGAGCGCGACGGCGCGCTTGATGTCGACGTGGCCGTGCACGGTGGGCGCGATGGACGAGACGAACTTGTCGTAGATGTTGGGGTCGCGCGCCATGTTGGAGATGTCCCGCCGCTCCTCCGTGGTGAAGCTCTCGAGCACGTCCTCGTCGTTGTCGTCGGCGCGGATGTTCACCGACCCTCCCCCGCCGGTCGCGGACGCGCCCGCGGCGTCCGTGCCGCCCGCCGCCGGCTCGGCGGTGTTCACCACGCTGTGCGCGACGAACACCATGCGGTAAAAGAGCTCGCGCACGCCCATCCCGCGGAGGCCCCCGACGCCCTCGCTCTGGCCCCGCTTCGCGCCCGCGCCGCCGCCGCCGCCGCCGCCCAGCTCCGTGCGGTCGCCCGCCATGTTGCTGGGCGCGCCCTCGGGCACGACCAGCAGCGAGCCGGTGAACACCGCCTTGTCGCCCGCGCGCGCCTCCTCGACGGCTTCGTGCCTGAGGATCACCTCCATCGAGCGCGGCAGCGAGCCGGCGGGCACCTCGCTGGCGTTCTCCTGCACGCGCACGCGCTGCCAGTCCACGAACTTGCACCCGTCCTGCGCGAGCGTCCACTTCATGCGGTTCCCGCACTGCGCGTTGAGGCAGATGGCGGGCGTGGTGTACCGGCACTGCTGCTCGACGTCGGGCACGAGCGTGTCGCACTCCGCGCATCGAAAGGCGCCGAGCAGCAGCTCCGGCCGCACCTCCGACGTGCGGGTGACGGTTCCAGAGAAGCTGGTGAGCTGCCCGATGTTCTCCGCCTTGAGCTCGCGCAGGCGATGCACGCGCGGCAGGTTCACGAACGCCACCCAGAACTCCTTCTCCTTGCCGCCGTCCCAGCGCACCATCGCGGGCTTGTGCTGGCGCACAAACTCCACCGCCGCGCGGCGCAAGAAGGGCTGGTACTTGTAAAAGTTCGCCTCCACCGCCTCGTGCGCGAGCACGCCGTCGAACTCCATCAGGTGCTGAAAGTTGACGTAGATGGTGGTGCCGCTGCGCTCGTACATCAGCTCCAGCTGCTCGACGTAGTCACGGTAGCCGGAGGGGTTCTCGGCGCCCTCGCCGCCCGCGTCCGCGTTCGCATCTTCGCTCGAGAAGGAGTTGAGGAAGCTAAGGAACGTGCGCGTCACGTCCTCGCCCCCCTCCACGGCGACGGACGCGGAAGCCATGGCGCGTCTCGCGGAACCGCGCTCCCGCGCCGACGCCGATCGAGTGCGGCCGAGAAGAGACGGCGGGCGCGCGGCCTCGAGTGGCGTCCGACGCCGATCTCCGATCGGAGGTGCCTAGAAAGCACTCGAAAAATTCAAACATAATTCGGCGCGCGTCTTTTTCGGGAAGGTTGTGGGCTCTTCCGCGCGATCCGAGTCTTCGAAACGCGCACAACGCGCTGCCCGGCACGCTCGCGGAGACGGGAGCGGATGCCTGTCCCCGCGCGCGTGCCCGGACACGATGGCCGGTACCGCTTCCGCGAGTACGAGCCGCGCGACCGCAAGGTGCTGGGTGTCTTGCGCGCCGTGGCGCACGACGAGCCGCCCTCCGAGGCGTGGGGCAAGCCCCCCGCCGACGAGGTTGTGCACCGCACGGTGGTGCTGTGCGACGAGCAGGAGAGGGGACGCGTCGTCGGCGCGGCGCGCGTGATGGCGCAGGACGGCACCCGGGTCGCGCACTTGCAGTTCGTGTGCGTCGAGGACGGGCGCCGGGGGCTGGGGCTGGGCACGGCGCTCGTGCGCTGGAGCGAGGTGATCGGCAGGGAGAGTTTCGGGGCGCGCAAGGCGGAGATGGAGGTTGACCGCGAAAACGCGGGGGCGATCCGTTTGTACGAACGGCTGGGGTACGCGCGCGAGGCGGACACGAGCGCCGCGGCGCGGGCGTGGGCGGAGAATCCCTTGATACGACGCATGCTCGGCCCGCCGCGCGTGCTGAAATTCGTCAAGGACATATCCGAGTCGGAAGGGGAAGCCGCGGCGGTGCCATCCGCGGCGTGACGAAGGCGCGCTTTTCGTTATGGCACGTACTGAAAGTAGCTACATGGTGTTGTTAGTCTAGTTTGTCCGCGCCGGCGCGGACTCGTACGCGCGTGGCGTCGTCGTTCGTGACGAGTCGTGTCACGTCGTGCGCTACCGCCTCGTGACACGTCACGGCGCTGCGCGAGTTTCCCTGCTATCCGTGTACGCTACGCGCGTCTGTGCGAGCCCATGCGTTCCCTCTGCTCGACGAGGACCGCCGCGACGTGCCTTCGCTCGAGCGCGTCCATCTCGCGATCGAAAGCTTCCTCGAACGCTTCAGACGGCGAACGTCTCCCGCCCGTGTCCGGGTTCGCCGCGAACGCGTTCGCGTCTCGCGGTGCCGCGACGCGAACGAGCACGTCATCCTTCGTGTCGTCCCACCAGGGCTCGCGGAGGAACGCGTCCTCCTCCGCGACGGGCTCCGCGTTCGCGAGCGCTCTCCTGCTCGCCAGGGACGCTTCGTCCTTCTCGCGCGCCGCGATCGCCGAGGCGGTGGCGGTCTGCCGACGGGAAGACACGGAGGCCTCCGCGTCGTCCGCGGACGGTACCTCCTCGCGGCCCGATCCGCCTCCGAAGCAGCACGCGAGGCATCCTCCGCCCGGTTTCGCCTCGACTCCCATGCCGCGCAAGGCCCGGGTGCCTCGCGCACCGCCCGTCTGCCGAAAGCGCGAAAAGTGGTTTCGGTTCATTTTTTGCCGAAAGGTTTCGTTCGAGCGACAGCTCGCTCGCCAGATCGCGCCGCGCGCGGCACCCGCGGCGGGATGTCGGGTTCGGACGACGAAATCGTTTTCGTCGGGGAGACGCGCGATGGCGGTGCGCTGGAGAGCGACGCGAAGCGCGTGCGATACGACGCGTTGAACGGCCCCGCTCTCGGTCGCTCGACAGAGACGCCCGCGCGAACCGAATTCGTGCCAGATCCGACAGCGGAGAGGCACGCGCCCCCCCTGTTCCGGCTGTTCAAGACCGAGAACACGCACAACGAGGCCTGCGTCAGCGTGTCCGACCTCGTCAGAGGCCCCGTGCGGTGGGCGGTGGTGTCCAACTTCAAAATCGATCTCGACTTCATGCAGGACCACGCACCCGAGCTGCTCGCCATCCCTCGCGTGCACTGGCTGCACGGCCAGGACGACCTGCCGATCTGGATCCGAACCCACTGCCCGAACAAAACGCGTTCCGGCGAGTGGACGACGCTCAAGCCCGCGACGCCGCAGTGGGGCACGCACCACTCCAAGTTTTTCCTGCTGGTCTTCCCCGCGGGCGTGCGCGTCGTCGTGCACACCGCCAACCTGTGCTTCGGGGACCTGTCCGCGATGTCCAACGCCGCGTGGTGGCAGGACTTCCCGGCCAAGACGCCGCGCGCGCGCGCGGCGCACGAGACGAGCGAGTTCGAGGAGGACCTGGTGCGGTACCTGCACCGCACGGGCTGGCGCGGGCGCGACGAGGGATCTCGTTACGGGCACGTCGGCCCGGAGGCGTTCCGCGCGTTCGATTTCGCAGGCGCCGGCGCGAAACTCATCGGCTCGGTGCCGGGTCGCCACGGCGGCGCCGACGCGCGCGACCGCCGCGAGGCCACCGCCTGGGGACACCCCGCGCTGCGCCGCGCGCTGGGCAAGATGCGCTTCCCGGGGCGCTTTCGCGGCGCGCCGATCATAGGACAGTTCTCGTCCGTCGGGTCGTTCACGGAGAAGTGGCTGGTGGACGAGTTCGGCGCGTCGCTGCGCGCGGGGCAGGTACGAGTAGAACAAAAAAAACGCGAAAAAACGCCCGCGACGGACGACGACGCCGGCGGACCCGCCGACCAGCCGTCGCCGTCGTCGCCGTCGTCGCCGCTGGGCGCGGGTCCGATCCAGCTCGTCTGGCCCACCGTGGCGGAGGTGCGCGCGTCGCTGCTGGGGTACGCCGCGGGCGGGAGCATCCCGGGGAACACGAAGAACCTGGCCAAGCCGCACGTCGCCGCGCGGCTCCACGCGTGGCGCGCGCCCGGAGAGGAGACGAGTAACCCCGAAGAAAAAAAAACCATCCGCGCGGGCGCGGGCTCGAACCCGCACCCGTACGGCCGCGCGCGCGCGGTGCCGCACATAAAGACCTTCGCGCGGTACGCGCGGATGCGCACGGGCGCGGGGCCTGCCACGCTGGCGTGGGTGTTTCTCGGGTCGCACAACCTGTCCGGCGCGGCCTGGGGCAAGTTCGAGAAGAACGAAACGCAGCTCAACGTGCTGTCGTACGAGCTCGGCGTGTTGCTGGCGCCGGCGCTGGTGGGCCCGACGACAAAAAAACCACCCTTCTGCGCCGTCGCCGCTAGCCTCTCGGCGCCCTCGAGTTCGGCGGCCTCGTTTTCGTCCGCGCGGTTTCTTTGCCTGGCGGGCGCGCGTCCGAGGCGCGCGGTCGGGGCGCCCGGACAGGTCGCGGACGACGAAGAGCCAGCCGAACCCGAGGGTGTGCAGTTCAGGCACGCGGGTTCCGTGCGCGAGTGGTCGCGAACGAAAAGAAGAAACGAAGCCGACGCGACGGAGAATGTCGCGAGCGAAGACGACGCCGCCGACTTCGTCGTCGCGCCTCTGCCGTACCCCGTGCCTCCGCGCCGGTACGGCCCGGCGGACGCGCCGTGGACGGTCGACACCGTCCACGCCGAGCCGGATTGCTTCGGACGCACGTGGCCGCCGCCCGCGATGTAGAACCTCGGACGACGTCGTAGTAGTCGCGTAGACCCGCTCGCGTCGTGGTGGTGTAATATGCGGGGGGGGGCGTTTTAGTAGCTATGGAGTACCATACGTGTCTGGTACGTCTACCACAGTAGGCGTTTCGACGTATCCCAACGCAGCCGCGCGTTCGCACGTCTGCCAGTCCCACGGGCAGCCGTTCTCGCGCGCCCACTTCAGCGTCTCGAGGTGGCCGCCCTTCGCCGCGGCCTCGCACGTCCGCTCGTTCCACGGGCAGTCGTTCTCGCGCGCCCACTTGAGCACCTCGAGGTGGCCGCCCTCCGCCGCCCACACGCACGTCCACCAGTCCCACGGGCAGTCGTTCTCGCGCGCCCACGTGAGCACCTCGAGGTGACCGCCCTTCGCCGCCCACCAGCACGTCGACGCGTCCCACGGGCAGCCGTTCTCGCGCGCCCACTTCAGCGTCTCGAGGTGGCCGCCCTTCGCCGCGTACCAGCACGTCTTCTCGTCCCACGGGCAGCCGTTATCGCGCGCCCACTTGAGCATCTCGAGGTGGCCGCCCTCCGCCGCGTACCAGCACGTCTTCTCGTCCCACGGGCAGCCGTTCGCGCGCGCCCACTTGAGCACCTCAAGGTGGCCGCCCT
>Ga0181559_10006489_pt1 | contig 11023 bp, 10 predicted proteins | sample 011ome_21_FD_133752 | JGI IMG/M metagenome (GOLD analysis project Ga0181559, IMG submission 133752) | Coastal salt marsh microbial communities from the Groves Creek Marsh, Skidaway Island, Georgia - 011508AT metaG (megahit assembly) | ecosystem: Environmental > Aquatic > Marine > Intertidal... | reverse complement strand
TCTTCTTCTGCAAAAGCTTAGACTCTCTCCCCGTATCTGAAGGCCCAGCGTGCTGACTCTGATCCCTAATTGCCTCAGAGGGCACATCGATGTCTACTTGCCGGCCTGTATTGCTGTTAAAGAACAAAACCAGACCACTGCCGGCGCGCTGCTCAAGTGCTGATTTGTGCTCACCCAGAAGCTGAGCGGCTGTGCCTGTGGCCACTAGCTTGGAGCCCGCAAAGGCATAGATTTCTTGAATTGTAGTCATGGCTTTACGCCAGCCTAAGAGGTTTAAATATTTATACCCTGGTAAAATTATCTAACATGTACAACCACTCCACTCTGATATTCAAATCAAGATTTAACGAACAGAAGAATCAGGACTTAGTAAGGAGGGACTTCAACTTATCGTTGAAGTGCACAGCGCCATCCGCAGCATAGCTCTCATGATTGGATTCGATGCATTGAAGATCGTAGAGATAATTAACCATAACAGTGAGCGATTGCTGCATTCCTTTGTCACTGCAGTCAGCCAGCGGGTGAATCTGATGCAAAGATGCGCCATTGCCAAGATGGAATCGGGCCACGGGATCAAGCGGGAATTTACCCTTTTTGGTAAGAACCAAATAATTAAAAACCGCTTTCCGCACGAGGTCTGCATGTTCAGTTACAGTTTCCGGAACCGGAGTTTCGTTAAGAGCCTGAATTGCGGCCTTTAACTGAAAGAGCTGGGAACTCTCGTCTTCTTCAGTTTCAGCAGTTTCACTCGCCAGCCATTGCGAAAACCCAGGTACAGGAGACAAGGTGACAAAATTCTTGATAGATGGAAATTCATTTTGCAGCTCTTGCACTACCTGTTTTATCAGGAAGTTGCCGAATGAAATGTTTCTCAAGCCGGGCTGGCAGTTACTAATGCTGTAGAAAACTGCCGAGTTAAAGTCAGATTTGGCACCAGCTTCTCTTCCGTCATTCTCAAGGATTGGGGCAATAGCATCAGGCAGATCATTTAACAACGCGACCTCTACGAAGATAAGCGGCTCATCAACCAGTGCCGGATGAAAATAAGCAAAGCAACGACGATTAGGAGGATCAATGCGACTGCGGAGATCATCCCAATCCCGAATTGCGTGCACCGCCTCGTAACGAATAATTCTTTCAAGTATGGCGGCTGAGGTCGACCAATTGATAGTTTCAAGCTGGAGAAAGCCGCGTCCAAACCAAGAAGTAAACATCCGCACGAAATCGTCATCAACAGATTTCAATTCTGGTTGCTGCTTCAGAAAACCCAATAAATCTGCGCGCATGGAAACCAGATCATGGGTTGCCCCGGGCGTCTGATTCAAACGCCGCAGAAGCTCCAAACGTCGTGGCTCGGTTGTGAGGGAAAGTTTGTTGAGGGTTTTGCTACAGGGATTCGCGGCATAGGCCTGATAAGCGAGATTTACTAGAGCCTGATCGGCATTAAAGTTGGATTCAAGGTCTTGAAAAAACGCGAGTTTGTTTTCTTGAGACAACTCAACGTAGTGATCCAGCACTTGCCGCGCGGTGACAATGCCTGAGACTTCACCGCTTGTGCCCATGAGCTTGGTGACCAGCTCTTCTATAGACGCCTTCTCGCTATTTGAAAATAACGCGTGCTGTCTTGAGACTAGTAGGCTTAGGAAATCTTGGAATTTTTGTAAGGCCATAATTTGCCGTTTTTAAATTTATAACCACATCCTAAAAACCTGTTCCTAGTTCTTTTATTCTAAATCGCTATTTAGATTTTGCGTGTGAAAATAAATCAGACTGATTGCTCATTTTTTGAAGCCCGCCATTTGACGAAATATCTAATGAAGCTTGTGAAATGCCATGGCAAATGCATCAAGTTTCTTCTGCTTTGACGGTTTGCATTATGAACAATAGAAAACTTTAGGTGCAAACCCACTTTTAATCCGAACTCATGTACTTTTCTACGTATATCAACATCCTCAACACACATAAAGTAGTTTTCATCAAATCCGCCCACACTAGCGTAATCGCGTCTTGGAAAGAGCATATACAAGCCAGCAACCCAATCTACTTCTACCGCCTCCGGCGCTGTCACAATTCTTTCTTACTCGGGAATTAACATTTCTAGTCATAGCTTGCAGCAGATTCAAACTAAAGTTCTGATTTAAAGAGATTAAGTAAAATCTATGAAGATTTCTATTTTCGGCACTGGCTATGTGGGCCTGGTTACTGGGGCCTGTCTGGGAGAAGTTGGCCACCAAGTGCTGTGCATGGATGTAGATCTTGCCAAAGTTAATGGCCGGCAGCAGGGCGAAATTCCGATATATAAGCCGGGGCTTGAGGAATTAGTCATAAACAATGTCGCCGCCGGCAATCTTCAGTTCACTTCGGATCTGCCTACAGCAATCGACACAAGTGATCTGCTCTTCATCGCAGTTGGCCCACCTCCAGATGAAGATGGCTCCGCGGATCTGAGCCATGTTCTAGAAGTGTCTAGGAATATTGGCAAGTTCATGGATAGAGAAAAGCTCGTGGTCACCAATTCCACGGTGCCGGTAGGAACGTCAAACTAGGTGCTTTTGGCAATCAAGAATGAATTGCAGCACAGAGAGGTTGAATTCAGCATCGAAGTGGCCTCTAGCCCAGAATTCCTGAAAGCAGGCGCTGCTGTTGCAGGCTTCATGAAACCAGACAGCATTGTCGTTGGCGCCACATCATAGAGTGCTCGGGCCGCACTGCAAGAGCTTTACGCCCCTTTTTAATAGGAACTCCAACCGTATGATTTATATGGATATCCCGCTGCTGAATTGACCAAATACGCAGCTAACTCCATGCTCGCTACAAAGATCAGCTTTATCAATGAAGTGTCCAATCTGGCTGAGCGACTAGGAGCAGATATAGAGCAGGTTCGGATCGGCATCGGCTCAGACCCTCGAATTGGCTATCAGTTTATTTACCCTGGATGTGGTTATGGAGGGTCCTGCTTCCCCAAGGATGTGCGCGCCCTTGGTGCAACTGCCGCAGAGAGTGGCTATGAAATGGGGATTTTAAGGGCGGCAGAAGCAGCCAACGGTTATCAGAAAACGAAGCTATTTTCATACATAAATCAATATTTTAATCATGATTTGAAGAGAAAAACGTTTGCTGTTTGGGGACTGGCATTCAAACCCCATACCGACGATATGCGTGAAGCTCCATCACGAACCTTGCTTGAAGCGCTTTGGCAGGCAGGAGCCAGGGTGAAAGCCTATGTTCCAGAAGCAATGGAGGAAGCACGACGCCTATACCCCAGGCAAACCGACTTGCAGCTTTGTAAAACTCGGGACGAAGTGCTTGAGGGCGCAGATGGACTGGTGATTTGCACGGAATGGCAGCATTTTCGGGCGCCAAACTTTGAACAAATCCTGCGCTCATTGAAATCGACAGTCATATTCGATGGTCGCAATCTCTCCGAACCGCAAATGCTCAAGCAAATGGGGATCAACTACTTCGGTATCGGGCGTGGTCACTCTGTCACGCACTAGCCGGTCTTTTGTCGACAATTCTGTTAAAAGTATGCAGCCTTTTGTTAGAATATGCGTTCTATGCCGGAAATTGTCGACATACCAAATGAAAATATCGCTGTCGGAGCCAAACCACAGACCCTGGCTGATGAAGTCTTCAGCCAGATGCGTGACGCCATCGTATGTGGAGACTTTGCACCTGGCTCCAAGATCAACGAACCCCAGCTAGCTTCCCAATACGGCATAAGCCGTGGCCCGCTAAGGGAAGCGATCCGCCGGCTCGAGGGCGCCAAGCTAGTCGAGATCAAGCCTAACGCCGGTGCCAAAGTTATTTCTCTAAACAAATCTCAAGCTATTGAAATTTATGAAATTAGAGAATCATTAGAAGGCTTGGCGTGCCGACTTGCTGCTGAGAAAGCAAGCGCTGAGGACTGTCGCAGGCTGCGTGATTTGCTCACCGCTCACGAAGCCCAGATCCAATCTGAAGATGGGCGACTTTATTACCAGAAAGCCGGTGACCTGGACTTCCATTACCAAATCGTAAGTCTGTCTGGAAATCAGCGCTTATTTGATCTCTTGTGTGGCGAACTCTACCACCTGCTTCGCCTCTGCCGGATGAAGACCAGCAGTCAACCTTCTCGACCCGAACGCGCTTTCAGGGAGCATCATCACATCGTCGACGCGATCGAACAGGGGGATGGGGGGCTGGCAGAAATACTCATGCAACGCCATATAGCCAACGCTAAAAAAACTCTAATTTTAAATATAAATCAATTAGATAAAGAAGATAATTAAGGTAAAAATCAATGACAACCCTCAGTGCTGGAAAACGCTTCAGAGAAGCGCTTGCTGCCAATAACCCACTACAAATTGTGGGCACTATTAACGCTTACTGTGCCATGCTGGCAGAAGACGCCGGCCACAAGGCGATCTATCTTTCCGGCGGTGGTGTAGCAAACGCATCCTATGGTCTGCCGGATCTGGGAATTACTAGCCTCAATGACGTGATCGCCGACGTTGAACGCATTACTAACGCCAGTGGCCTCCCCTTGCTAGTCGATATCGACACTGGCTGGGGTGGCGCATTCAACATCGCGCGAACCATACAGGCCATGGAGAAAGCTGGCGCCGCAGCGGTTCATATAGAAGACCAGGTAGCTCAAAAGCGCTGCGGTCATCGTCCCAACAAGGCCATTGTCCCTGAATCAGAGATGTCTGACCGCATCAAAGCGGCGGCAGATGCCAAGCGGGATGACGATTTCGTCATCATGGCCAGGACTGATGCCCTCGCGGTCGAGGGCATGGAAGCAGCGATTGCCCGTGCGGTGGCCTGTGTGGATGCCGGGGCTGACGCGATCTTCCCTGAGGCGATTCTGAATCTGGCGCAGTACAAGGAGTTTGCTGAGGCTGTGGATGTGCCGATCCTGGCCAATATCACTGAATTCGGTAAGACCCCACTTTTGAACTGCCAGAAGCTTGGTGAAGCCGGCGTCGCCATGGTGCTCTACCCACTGAGCGCTTTTCGGGCCATGAGCAAGGCAGCGCTGGAGGTTTACGAAACCATTGCAATCAATGGCGACCAGACTGCGGTGGTGTCAAAAATGCAGACCAGAGATCAGCTCTACGAGGTACTGGGATACCACAGCTATGAGCAAAAACTGGACAAATTATTCGAATAATAGTCATTAATTTTCAATATATTATACTATTTTATTTAAGTTAATTGACATTTTGGGAATCGGAGAGATTCATGGTTGATAAAAAACTGGGAGGCGCCGGCCTCCGTGGTCAGGTTGCGGGTGAAACCGCGCTGTGTACAGTCGGCAAGACTGGCACTGGCCTCACCTACAGAGGTTATGACATCAGCGTGTTAGCGGAGAAAGCCAGTTTCGAGGAAGTGGCCCACTTACTGCTGCGCGGGCACTTGCCAAATCATGCTGAGCTGGATATCTATGTAAGCAAAATCAAGGGCTTGCGGGACCTGCCCCAGGAGTTAAAAGATGTACTGGAACGCATCCCGGCCAGCGCCCACCCGATGGACGTCATGCGCACAGGCTGCTCCATGCTAGGCAACCTGGAGACAGAGATCGACTTCAGCCAGCAGGATGATGTAATTGATAGATTACTCGCGATATTGCCGTCAATTATCTGTTATTGGTACATTTTTTCACACCAAGGCAAGCGCATAGACACGGCTCTTGATGATGCTTCCATCGGTGCGCATTTCCTGCATATGCTGAGCGGGGAAAAGCCTTCAGAGCTCTTTAGCCAGGTGATGAATGTCTCCCTGATCCTTTACGCTGAGCATGAGTTCAATGCCTCTACCTTTACCGCAAGGGTATGCGCTTCCACCCTGTCCGATATGCACAGCTGCATCACCGGCGCCATTGGCAGCCTCAGAGGCCCTCTCCATGGCGGCGCCAACGAGGCGGCTATGGACATGATTCAGCGCTGGTCGTCTGCTGACGAAGCCGAACAGGCGCTGATAGGCATGCTGGAGCGGAAGGAAAAGATCATGGGCTTCGGCCACGCGATCTACCGGGAATCTGACCCCCGCAACGTGATCATCAGGCAATGGGCAGAGAAACTGGCGAATCATGTGGGCGATTCGGTGCTGTATCCGGTTTCAGTGCGCTGTGAAGAGGTGATGTGGCGGGAGAAGAAGCTGTTCTGCAACGCGGACTTCTTTCATGCCTCGGCCTATCACTTCATGGGGATCCCGACCAAGCTGTTTACCCCAATATTCGTGATGTCGCGGCTTACGGGCTGGGCGGCGCATGTGAAGGAGCAGCGGGCCAATAACCGGATTATTCGGCCTAGTGCTGATTATACGGGGCCTGAGACTTCTGATTGGGTGGATATTGAGGAGCGGTAGTTCGCCCTGACTGAATGGGCAGCTTTGATGACCGTTTTGATGTCTTCAGGTGTCTTCGGGTAAAGGGGTCTGTTTATGACCGCTTCCCCGCTTTGCGGGGACCCCCTCATAAACAGACCATCACCAGCGAAGGGCGGGAGTGCCTTTGCTGCGCTTGGCAAGGAAAATACGGGGTCAGAGTAAAAATTCGTTGAAGATAGTTGCATAATTAACTGAATCAAAAGAATTTTTACTCTGACCCCTCCCTTCGAAGTATTGGTTTTATTTTATGTTTTTTATGGGTTTTTTATGAGTGCGAATGTTGATTTAAATGAGCGGCCAGCGCCGGATCAGGTGTTGGTGGATATTGCGGATTATGTCTGTGATTTTGAGATTGATTCGGACGAGGCTTACGACACAGCCCGCAATTGTCTGATGGATACGCTGGGCTGTGGGTTTCTGGCCCTGCGCTTCCCTGAGTGCACCAAGCTGCTGGGGCCTTTGGTTGAAGGCACTGTGGTGCCTAATGGCGCGCGGGTGCCGGGCACGCAGTTTCGGATGGATCCGGTGAAAGCGGCCTGGGATATTGGCTGCATTATTCGCTGGCTGGATTACAACGACACCTGGCTGGCGGCGGAATGGGGTCATCCCTCGGATAACCTCGGCGCTATCCTGGCGGTCGCCGACTTTTTGTCGCAGCAGCGGGTAGCCGAGGGCAAGGCGCCTCTGACTATGAGAGATGTTCTCACTGCGATGATCAAAGCCCATGAAATACAAGGAATTTTGGCCTTGGAGAACAGCTTCAATAGGGTTGGTCTCTGTCATGTTCTGCTGGTGCGAGTTGCGTCTACTGCAGTTGTAACGCGGATGCTGGGGGGCAGCAGAGAGCAGGTTATCGACGCCCTCTCCCAGGCCTGGCTGGATGGTTCCAGTCTGCGTACCTATCGCCATGCACCTAATGCCGGCCCCCGTAAGTCCTGGGCCGCGGGTGATGCCACTTCCCGCGCGGTGCGGCTGGCTGACCTCACCCTGCGCGGTGAAATTGGCTATCCGAGTGTATTGACGGCACCGACCTGGGGCTTCTATGACGTCTCTTTCAAGGGGAATTCTTTATCATTTCCAATGAGTTATGGCAGTTACGTTATGGAGAACATTCTTTTCAAGATCTCCTTTCCAGCTGAATTCCATTCTCAGACTGCGGCCGAGGCCGCGGTGCGCCTGCACCCGGAAGTCAAAGACCGCTTGGACGAGATTGAGAAGATCGTCATTCACACCCACGAATCTGCCATCCGCATCATCAGCAAGGCCGGCCCGCTTAACAACCCCGCCGATCGCGACCATTGCCTGCAGTATATGACCGCGGTACCTCTGGCTTTTGGCAACCTGGTAGCCGAAAACTATGAAGACAGCTTCCACCGCGCTAACCCAGTCATCGATGAGTTGCGCGAAAAGATGGAAGTCCATGAAAACACGCAATATTCTGCGGAATACCTGGAAGCAGACAAGCGCTCTATTGCCAACTGTCTGCAGGTGTTTTTCAAGGATGGGACCGCGACTGGGGCCGTGGAGATTCACTATCCTGTCGGCCACAGACGGCGCCGTGAGGAAGGTATTCCCCTGCTGGAAGAGAAATTCCAGTCCAACCTCGCCACCCGCTTCCCTGCCAAGCGCTGCGAAGAGATATATGGCCTATGCAAGGATCAGGCTCGCCTGGAACAGACGCCGGTGCATGAGTTCATGAGTATGCTGGTCATCTAGCCATTTGTGTTGGCGGCGGGCAGCAGTGCTTAAAGCGCAGCTGCCCGGTGCTGACTCAAGTCAGTCGAAAGTCGGCCGCTCTCGGGTGAAAGCAGAGGAAATTCTGATGTAACTCGCTGGACTTAGCATCAGCCCATCGGCTGCAACTGCGCAGTAAAAAGACTTGGCAGGTACAGCCGCAGAAATTTACGTAAAAATAGCTTTATCAATAACTTAGCGGCCTCACGCAGTAAATTTTTCCAACCTGAAAGTTAGCCCCCCCCGCAGAAAAACCACACTTAAACTTCAGGTTATAGTTCACCTTAATAATACAAATTATTGATACTGATTTAGAAATTATTTTAGTTATCTAAAATTCACTTAAGCGTGGCTGTGAACAACATATAAGAGTATCCCACGGCTTTTTGGGTGGGCATAGAAAGCCATCATAATGCGCCTGCTCGGCAAATCTCGACCTTAACCGAAGTCTCTGCTGCATCCTGGAATTTGCCTCAATACGCGCCTCGCTCGCAGCAATCGGCAGCAGCATTATTGAAATCTATCCAGCTAACCCCACATAAGTATTTGCGAACGATGCTCCATGGAGGTCGTTCGAGCCGTCCGACCAAACTGGTGGACACCTTCATATTGCTTTAAAGGCCATCAAATTAAAGGCCTAAACATTAGGATATGTCATGAGAAAGTTAGACTTTGCACCGCTTTACCGCTCCACCGTGGGCTTCGACCATCTCTCTTCCCTGCTCGATGCAGTGAATCGCAGCGATAACAACACCCAAACCTATCCGCCTTACAACATTGAGTTGTTAGAGCAGGACAAATACCGAATTACCATGGCTGTAGCCGGCTTCACCACCGAAGAGCTGGACCTGCAGACTGAGAAAGGCACCCTGACCGTGAAGGGTCGACACAGTGACGATGGTGTCCAGCACAACTATCTCCACCACGGCATTGCCGCCCGCAACTTCGAGCGCCGCTTCCAGTTGGCGGACCATATCGAGGTGACCGGCGCGCGCGTGGAAAATGGCCTGCTGCATGTCGACCTGGTGCGGGAGATTCCGGAGGCGATGAAGCCGAAGCAGATCCCCATCGGAAACGGCAATGGCAAGCTGATCGACCTCAATAAGGATGATCGCAACGCCGCTTAAGCACCACCCTGCTGGCTCGCCTGACTGCAATCCTGAAGTGTGGGACGGCCAGCCAGACCTTGAAGATCGATGACTCGGCGCGGGTTCCAGGAAGGAGGCCGCGCTTTTTTATTCCGGCTGATAATCCTGCGGTCAGTCAACGAATCGACCACCAGCCTGCACCAGAAGACACAAACGGTTTCAATATTCGCAGCTAGGGCTGTCAACCAAATGCAGGCGGGTGGCGTTTAATTAGCAAAGCAATACTGCTTCCACCATGAGCATCATGAACATGAATTTTTTAACAGACACGAAATCGAGCCTGAAAGAGTCCCTGATGAACTATATGTGTATGCGCATGCGGTTCAGGGGCACTGTGTTGGGCGGTGAGTACCAGCATCCAGCATCACCCGCTGATGCAGTTTCAATCCAGCACGTGAACAACCAGACCACTCTTTAACTTGGGTTCAAACCAGGTTGATTTTGGCGGCATCACCTCACCGGCGTCCGCAATGGCCATGAGGCTTTCGATGGAAGTTGGATAGAGCGCTATCGCCGCCTGCCAGTCACCGGAATCGACTCTTTTTTCCAGCTCAGCCAGCCCCCGAATTCCACCCACAAAATCTACTCGCTTATCTGTGCGTTGATCCTGAATATCCAGCAGCGGTCCGAGTATGGTGTTCTGCATGATGCTTACATCCAGCGAGTTAACCGGGTCGGCAGCGTCTATGGCTGCCGTCGCGACTGCATTGAGTTGCAGTCGATACCACTGCTTGTCCAGGTAGAGCCCAAACTGCTGCGCGCCTGTCGGTTTTGCGGCGGCCGCATCACTGACTGTGCTTACTTCAAATTTCTCTGACAGCGCGCCAAGAAATTCTGCACTGGACTGGCTACTCAGGTCTTTAATGATGCGGTTGTAATCGAGGATTTGCATTTGGTCGTGAGGGAACAATACCACCAGAAAATAGTTATAGGATTCGTCTCCATGATGGTTTGGATTTCTATCCTTACGCAGGGCTCGCACACGGGAAGCAGCTGCTGAGCGGTGATGGCCATCGGCAACATAGATGCAGTCCAGTCCATTAATCGCCGCTTCCAGGTCCTCGGTTAAAGCCTCGTCGGCAATCGTCCAGAATGTATGATGGGTACCATCTTCGGCGGCGAAGTCATATTCAGGCGCAGAGCGCGTCACCTGCTCTATTAACTCATTAACTTTGGCCTGCGCTGCGTAAGTGACAAATACCGGACCAACCTGTGCATCCAGCGCATCCATATGATTTACCCGGTCATCCTCTTTGTCAGGACGGGTGAACTCATGTTTCTTGATGAGGTCAGCCTCGTAGGCATCTACTGATGCGATCGCCACTAGGCCGGTCTGGGTATGCTCACCCATGACCTGTCGATATACATACAGTGTGTCCTGCTCATCCCTGCATAGCGTTCCCTCAGCAACGAATCGATCCAGGTTTTCTCGACCCTTGGCGTAAACGCTGGGGTCATACACGCTTACCGCAGGATCAATGTCGACCTCTGGCTTGTTGATATGCAGAAAACTGTGTGGATTGTCTTTCGCAAGGGCAAACGCTTCATCACGATTTAGTACATCGTAGGGATGGGATGCTACCTTTTCAGCAAGCTCGCGTGTCGGGCGCAGCCCGCGGAAGGATTTGATTAACTGCATAATTGTTCCGTGTAGTTTTTGACGATAATGTATTGGTTAAATTTTAAGGCGGGGCTCTGTCTGTTATTTTCGGTTTCTATTCGAGATCCACTTTTCGGGTTTTGCTATTGAAGGCTCGACTGTTGAAGGA
>Ga0181559_10006487_pt1 | contig 11025 bp, 9 predicted proteins | sample 011ome_21_FD_133752 | JGI IMG/M metagenome (GOLD analysis project Ga0181559, IMG submission 133752) | Coastal salt marsh microbial communities from the Groves Creek Marsh, Skidaway Island, Georgia - 011508AT metaG (megahit assembly) | ecosystem: Environmental > Aquatic > Marine > Intertidal zone... | reverse complement strand
TTGCCAGTTCGTTGGATCCCACAACTTCATCGCATAATATTCGGTGAATGAAGCAGGACTGTTTTGTTGTTCCGTAAAGTTCAAACCCAATGCTGAGTTCAAGTAACCGTCATCGTCTGGGTTACCAGTTGCTCTGTACACACCATTAATATTTCTTGCATTCAACAAGTTCAACACCTGAACGTACGCATTGATACCCAGTTCACGACCTGAACTGATCTTGTAAGTAAAGTCTCTATCCAATACGAAGTCGAACCTGAAGGTCCATGGCAGGCTTGCACTGTTGATGGCTCCCTTCTGTAATGGGTTTGGAGTATTGGTGAATAATTGTGTTGAAGTGAAGTTATCCTGAGGATTGTAAGGTGAACCAGAACCTGCTCTCATTTGCAAGTTAAACCCTGTGTTCTTTAAGATTTGCTTATCCCCAATGACCGGACCGTTGTAGCCTTCTTTCTCACCATACCTGTAGTCGATGTTCGCAACGATAGCATGGCGTTGATCATAAGAAAGTCTAATTGGTGCGCGAAGGTTCGCTTGTCCACTTCGAGCCAAGTTCAACTGTGAAGTAGCCCCAGAACCCGTTCCTTCGGCAAATTGCAAGGTATAAGAAGCTCTAATTGTTAAGTTATTTGTTCTTCTTAGGTCATAGCTCATTGTAAGACCCTTTACTGTAGCAAAGTCCAAGTTTCTAAATGTTCTATACTCAATAGGATAAGCATCAAAGATTCTAATAACCTGCACCATGTCTCTCGATTCACGATAAAAAGCAGAAATTTTCAGCGCCATTGATGGGGTCAGTGCCTGCTGGAATCCTACCTCGTAGTCAATTGTTCTTTCTGGCTTTAGATCAGGGTTAGCCAATTCAGCTGAACTCGCTCTACTCTCCAAGAAGTAATAATCTGATGGGTCTAGGCGATTTCCTGTCGTAGGGCGCTTGGTCAACACGTCATAGTGAGCAAAGAAATTCGCTTCATCAGAGATCGGGAAGCTGAAAGCCACACGAGGCATGAAATTCGTTTGAGGAGCATAATCTTCAAACGACTCTTCAGTGATATCAACACTGTTTACATTTTCCTTATCTACAAGAAGTGGTGCTGGAAGTCCATTTGATATTTTCAAAGCTGAACCATCTACCAATTCAGCACCTTGAGAATTGTACCAAATATCTCCATCACGATAACCTAAAATAGAGGTAGGATTCTGTACATTGTCAACATACACTACAAAGTCTTCACCAATATTGCTCGGATGAGAAGAAACACCCTCAGGTAAAAGATCCAACGCCTCAGTTTCTCTAGCCTTTACTGTAGGGAAAAGAACATAAGGATCTTTCAAAACTTGTTGATTCGCATCAAATCGATCAACACGCAATCCAATTCGGAAGATCAAATCATCAAATTCAAATTTATCTTCGATGAAACCTGCTACATAAATTGGTTGATAAGGAGCGATTGGACGGGTATAGTTGCCATTCTCATCAACTGCATTAAAGTAATCACTGAATGATGGTGTTCCAGATGTTCTGTTTCCGTAAGGGTCATAGCCATAGTAGCTAGCCAAAGACCCTGTTCCTTGGTTGAACAATTCATCCGCAGAGAAGTACTCCAATTCATAAACACTAGGATCGATGTTGTTGACATCCAAGAAATCTACCCCATCAGGATCAAGACCGGTAGCTCTTCTCAAGTTATAATCAATAAAACTTTGAGGATCATCAGCTCCTGTGTACTCACCTGGAGAAGCATTTAGCCTTGTATAAGTAATGGTAGGACCAGGATACTCGATGGTCGGATTTGAGAAATCCAACTGTTCAACATGAGTATTCGAACGTAATCTGGCAATCTGCCATAATCTTCTTGGACTAAGGCTGTATTGTCTATCAACACGCTGTTCGTACTCAAAACCTAGAATAAAGTTGTGGTTTCCAATATCAGCTGAGCCTTGACCAGTTACTCTGATTTGATTTGTAATGCTTTCCAAATAGTTATCCGAAGCACTGCTTCTACCATTGGTAACATCATTATTATACACCCACATACCATATACGTCACGCGAGCGATCAGAAAGGTTATCGCCATTGATCAAACCACCTCCAGCTTGAATATTATTGTAGTTGGTATAAGCTTCTGAGCGAGTTGGGTCATACACAGGATTACCTTCTAGGTCAAAACCTCCCCAACCATTCAACTCATAGTAGCGCTGAGTAAACCGAGCTAAGTCAGGATTAGCTTCCCCTGGAACAAAGGTGATCAAGGTGTCTCTAAATGTTCCTTGTATGTTACCAATGATTCCTGTTAAACTGTCTGTTCCAGTAGCGAAGTCAGCTCCTTGTTGAACATCAAATTTCCCTATATATCCATAATCAAAGAAATTATCTTTATGAATAGGATCCCATCGTCTAAAATATTCTTGACTGTAATCCGCTTGAATAGTGTAATAAGTGTTTTTGATGAGAGAAGAACTTCCTTCATCTTGTGACTCGCTGTTCTTAAACCGCTGAGTGAAGCGCGCATAAGCTCTCCAGTCTACGCTGGTTTGTTCTGGATAGCTCTCGTAATCGAACAACGCTTGGTTGTAATTGTAACGCTGACCCTTGCTGTAATTCAAGCTACCACCAAAAGTTAGATTTGTAGTTGAGGTTGTCACAACATCAATTTTACCTGCGAGGTTTGCTCCAATATTATTGGTGTTAGGACGAACGTTCACGTGATCAAAATCTGAAAGCCTTAAGAAATCAGCGTTTGAAAGCACTGACCCCGGAGTGAAGCCCACGCGCAGCGGATCAGACTTTAAGTTTGCTAATACATCGTCATTTACTTTCCATGCTCCAACTGCCGAAGGGCGAGAATCTCGGTTTGAAGTTATATTTCCAGAAACGAAGAACCCGAGCAATGGTTCATTATTTCCAGAAGAATCTCGTTTTTGAAGCAAGGGACCAGAAAGGCTAAACTCAGCAAGATTATATCCATAAGGATCAAGACCCACATATCCATTGTCACCTCCAATACCTGATGAAAGAAACTCTAAGCCTCCGTGATATTCTCTTGAAACCCCCTTGGTAGTAATTGCTATTACGCCACCGGTAACGTCTCCGTATTGTGCTGGCAAACCTCCTGTGATTACCGAGACTTGTTCAATCGATGACTGAGGAATAGCCGATGATCCACGCACTTTAATACCATCGATGTAGTAATAGTTTGCGTCACCACGACCCCCTCTTACGTTCAACGTTCCTGAACCGTCATCCTTAGAATAAGTTCCTCCAGCCGTAGCTGCAAGTTCTGCTGGATTTCGAGCAGCCATTCTAGAAATTTCATCAGAAGTGACCGTTTCTGTTGTGGCCGCGCCATCTTTCTCAATCAATGGCTTCTTGTACTCGATTACTTGAAACTCAGTAATTTGAATGGCTGAGGATGCCATTGCCGTGCTGGTTTTCGGAACGAACGTTGTTTTATTCGAACTCACACTAATACCAGACACTCGAATTGGTGCGAATCCCAAACTAGTAATCTCGATATCGTACTTCCCTGGCGGAATGGGCTTAATTTCCACAACCCCGTCAAAATCTGTTGACCCACCGGTAATCAAACTACCGTTTTGCTTCACCGCTACGTTCGCAAATGGAATTGGCATTCCATTGGAAGCTTCGGTTACAGTAGCGTTAATTCCCCCCTGACCGCCTTGGCCGTAGGAAGCAATGGTTGTAATCAACAATCCCAGTACGATTAGTAAAAGTTTTCTCATGACTTGCTGTCTTAAGTTAGGTTAGTAGAAATGTGGTCAACATCCCTAAAATGGCGGGTAAAGATAAAAAAGTAATGATACGATTAACATTTTTTTAATCTTCTCGAAACCCTTATCATTCTTGCCTTTTTTGATAGATTTAAGAACTATTATGATGTAAAGTAAGTGGATTTCAGTGGAGTAGACAACAACCGTTTAGAAAACGGTTATGTTCACTCCGCGACCGGAAAAAATCACAACCTACTGATAGTGAAAAAGTTGTAAAAAGGCATCTTTTCTTCTTCGAGAAACTGGAATGCGTTCTCCTTTCTTCATCACTACATATCCACCTTCTCCTTTCACATATTTATCTATGTATTTGAGGTTGATAATATTAGATCGATGAACTCTGAAAAAGGTATTCGGATCCAGCAATTCTTCGAAATGTTTTATGGTTTTAGACACCATGATCCTTCTTCCGTCTGTCAGGAAGAATTGGGTGTAATTGTCTTGACTTTCACAATAGATGATTTCTTCCAGGTTTACGAATTGAAGTCCTTCCATGCTGGGCAGGGCTATTTTTTCCATTGCCTCCCCTTTCCGAGAGATATTCTCTATCAGGGTTGAAATCTTTTCCTTCGATTCACTATCTGATCCGGGGTGAACCTTTTCAATGGCCGCTTAAAGTTCATCTATATTTATCGGTTTGAGCAGATAATCTACCGCTGAAAATTTGAAGGCCTTGAGCGCATATTCATGGTAGGCGGTGATAAAAATGATTTTAAAATCAATCTCATCGACCAATGCTTATAACAAATCAAAACCTGATCCATTTGGCATTTCAATGTCCAAAAACATGAGGTCTATGTTGTTTGATTCCACGAATTTTTTAGCCTCTCGCGCATTAGCTGCCGTTCCTAACACATCAACATTTGGACATTCGTCTTTCAGTAAAAACTCCAAGTTTTTTCTCGCCAATTCCTCATCGTCTACAATCAGTGCTCTAATATTTTTCATAGGTAGGGTGGATTTAAAATTTCACTATAAATCACTGCTTTCTTAGCATCAAATTCTTTCAAATCAAATGCTGAATCATTTTCTAATTCCTGGGATTCTGACTCAATCAAGATGTCTGACCTTTGTTTGATACGCCTGTTTTTTCTGACCAAATTAGCCTTCCGTTCAAGCTCGTCAATTTTTTCACGAGCTTCCTTTTCTTGCTTCTGCTCAGCTACAATATCTCTGATTTCAAACGTTTCGGCAAAGTCCTCTTCGAACGAAGGAACAGTTGAAGTCTGATCCTTATTTGCTTTTTGCTTGTTATAATTCTGCCACAGACCTCCTAAAAGGCTAATCACAATGAATATCAAGTACAGAATATTTCCAAAATCGTCCATTGCTTCTAGTGTTTGTTTCTTCTAAACCATTTTTTAAAGAATGGTTCTCTTCCATTATTGTTATGACGTTTACTCATCTTCTTGTACTTCTTCATCTCCTTAAGCGTTTGCTTGGACTGAATTTCCATATGTCGCTTTTTGGCTTCAGCGGCCTTGGCGTCATTCTCAGCGTTTCGTTCTTGTTCTACACGCTCTAATTCTTTCAACCTTTTTCTAGACTGAGCGTTGGCTTCTCCCAGGTTGATTATAACCATTATGAAGATGACCAAAAAGGTTTTAAAATGTAGGTTTGTCATTAATTTCATCTATAGTACAAAAGTGAAGCGAATAATCACACTCATATTAATTATATGGGCGGTTTGGTTGAGTAACTGTCGAAAACCAGAAGTTATTCACCAAGTTCCCAATGTGCGCGTTGATGAATACATCGTTTTAAGCTTGCCGCAATATAACAACCTCAACTTTATTAACGGATGGGTTTATTTGGATGGAGGTTACAATGGTTTATTGGCTTTCAGGGTTACGCAAGAAGAGATCAAAGTATTTGACCGTCAAGCGCCCTACTATGTGAGAGAAAAATGCCAAGTAATTGTTGACAGCAACAGCAATGTCAGTTGCATTGATACATGTTCCGGATCAGAATGGCTGTTGCTTGATGGACAGATATTAAAGGGCCCTGCTTCACTACCTTTAAGGGAATATCAAACCACCTTTGATGGGACACATCTAAGTGTTAGAAACTAAAAAAGGGGCGCAAGGCCCCTTTTCATTCAATGGATCTTCGATTAATATCTGTATTGTTCTGGCTTGAAAGGGCCTTGAACCTCTACGCCAATATACTTTGCCTGTTCCTCGGTAAGCACATCAATCTCAACACCTATTTTACTTAAATGAAGCATCGCCACTTTTTCATCAAGATGTTTTGGCAATACGTAAACCTCATTCTTATAGTTATCACTGTTGGTCCATAATTCAAGCTGAGCCAATGTTTGGTTCGTGAAAGAATTTGACATCACAAATGAAGGGTGACCTGTGGCGCAACCCAAGTTGACTAATCTACCTTCTGCTAAAAGCACAATTTGATTTCCATTTGACAAAGTGTAAAGATCAACTTGAGGTTTGATTTCATCTTTGGATGCATTCTTATTCAACCAAGCTACATCAATTTCATTATCAAAATGTCCGATATTGCAAACGATGGCCTTATCCTTCATACTGGTAAAGTGCTCACCTCTAATGATGTCCTTGTTTCCCGTTGCCGTTACAACAATATCCGCTTCGGCTACCGCATCTTTCATTTTCTTCACTTCAAAACCATCCATTGCAGCTTGAAGCGCGCAAATAGGATCAATCTCGGTAACGATCACTCGAGCACCAGCTCCTCTTAAAGAAGCAGCAGAACCTTTTCCTACATCACCGTAACCACCTACTACGGCAACTTTCCCTGCCATCATTATATCGGTAGCTCTTCTGATGGCGTCAACCAATGATTCTTTACACCCGTATTTATTGTCAAATTTTGACTTGGTTACTGAATCGTTTACATTGATGGCTGGCATCACAAGTGTTCCATTTTTCATTCGCTCATACAATCTGTGAACACCTGTTGTTGTCTCTTCAGATAGACCTTTGATATCCTTTGTCAGTTCTGGAAAACGATCAAACACCATATTGGTCAAATCACCTCCATCGTCTAGAATCATGTTTAAAGGCTGACCATCGGAAAAGGCGAAAAGTGTTTGTTCGATGCACCAATCAAATTCTTCTTCGGTCATACCCTTCCATGCAAAAACAGGAATACCAGCTTTAGCAATGGCCGCTGCCGCATGATCTTGAGTCGAGAAAATGTTGCAACTAGACCACGTTACATCAGCACCTAAATCAACCAATGTCTCAATGAGCACTGCCGTTTGAATGGTCATGTGTAAACAACCAGCAATTCTTGCTCCTTTCAATGGCTTTTGTTTGCCATACTCTTCTCTCAAGGCCATCAAACCTGGCATTTCAGCCTCGGCCAATGTGATTTCTTTTCTTCCCCAATCCGCAAGGGAAATGTCTTTTACTTTATAAGAAAGTCTCTCTGTAACTTCGCTCATTACTTTATAAATTTTGGTGCAAAGGTAGCACGCTACTTTTGAATGATTATAGACTTGAACAAGGGAATACTATATAGGTTTAAAACACCCGAAAAATCGGAGGTGGTGATAGCGGATATTAATGTGGTGACCTCCTCGTTTTCACAAGCGCAGTTGAGCGCCTACCAAACCGGTCACTCGCGCGAACGAAGTCTCCAAATGGCGTGTGCTGATTTTATTATATCTGACATTTTGGGCGAAGACACTAAAGTCTCAAGAACAGCTAAAGGCGCACCTTTTCTAAAAGACAAAAAAATAAATCTATCCATCAGTCATACAAGCAATTACATGGCGATGATCGTGAATGAAAATGCGCGTTTGGCAATTGACATTGAAGTAAAAGGAAGAAACATTGATCGTATCAAACGCAGGTTCACGATTGATTCAGAAGTCGAACATTTCAGAGAATTTTTTCAAGATGATGCGCTTTTAAGCGTCTGGGGCGTGAAAGAATGCTTATTCAAAATCATGCATGCCAACGGTGTTCTCTTCACCGACCATTTAAGAATCAATACCTCCAAGCCTCATGGAGACAGACTCGTTGTTGATTGTCATGTTGATCACCCTGAGATTAAATCGAACTTTACGGTCATTTCTTGCATCTTTGAAACGCTCATTTTGTCTTATATAGATGCTGCACCCAATGCCAAATAAAGCTTTTAACCTCAATAAATCAGACAGAAAACTCGCAGTTCTTATCGACCCAGATAAGCATACAGAGCTTGAACTCATTGATTTTTCAAAGAAGATAAGCCAACTTGAGCCTGACTATATTTTAATTGGAGGTAGTCTCATATATAGAAGTAAAATATCTGCTTCGGCTAAATTGCTTCAAACATTAACAGACAAGCCATTGGTGCTTTTTCCAGGACATTTCACCCAACTGACAGATCACGTAGACGCGGTGATGCTTCTATCCTTAATTTCAGGTCGAAATGCTGATTTACTGATAGGTCAACACGTATTAGCCGCTCCGAAACTGAAGAGCATGCATGCCGAAATAATTTCGACTGGATATATGCTCATTGATGGCGGAAAACCTACATCAGTGAGCTATATGAGCAATTCACAACCTATACCTCGTGATAAAAATGACATTGCCATTTGCACCGCACAGGCAGGAGAAATGATCGGAATGAAAATGATCTATATGGATGCAGGAAGTGGTGCCAATCAACCCATTTCACCTGAAATGGTGAACGATGTAGCCCAATCTATAGAAATCCCGTTGATCATTGGAGGTGGAATTCGCAAACTAGATGCATTGGACACCTATTGGAACGCTGGCGCGAATTTGATCGTGATAGGCAATGCGCTCGAAGAAAAAAAAGCGCAAATTTTCAGCGAACTCTCCCAGAAAAATTCAAAGTAAAGACGTGTTTTCAACAAGGTGTTTGAAAACTCAACCGGCTTAAACTGTCTTTTCAGTCCTTTTTTGGTTATTTCTGTATGAAATAATTGCTCCATTATGGAGGTAATCGTAATTACTTCATCATCTGAAAAAGAAAAAGAGATTACCCAAATCGTACGCTTGTTCGAGAATGGGCTGCAAACACTGCATTTGAGAAAACCGAAATGGAGTAAGAAAGAAGTGCGTTCATTCATTGAGTCTATCCCCCAGGAATATTACAATAGAATTGTAGTGCACGGTCATTATGATTTGGCCATTAAGTATAAATTGAAAGGCATCCATCTGCATAGAAGGCATCGCAATAGTAAGCTTAAAAATAGATGGAATAGATTGATTTTAAAGCTAAAACACCCAAAACTCATTATCACTTCAACGTTCAACAGCATCGAAAGCCTGCGAGAGAATAAATTGAGTTTAGATTACGTGTTTTTAAACTCAGTTTTCACGAGCCATTCGTATTACAACAAGGACGAAGAAGCTGGAGTAAACCTGCTCAAATCCATTCTAAACAAGGCCAACATTCCCGTATATGCACTTGGTGGTGTTACCAAAGACCGCATTGAAGTAGTTCGTGCAGCTGGTTTTAAAGGTGTTGGACTTTCATCGGCTGTGTGGAAACATATCGATAAAAACCCTCAAGAGGTATTATCAATCATTCAAGCTGCCTAGAATTTTACTTTCAAGCCCAATAACCAATTGGTTCCTGCTTGCGGATAATAAAAATTCTCTGTTATGGTCGAACCAAAAATGTAACTGTAGGTATATCCATTGGCAGAATACATTTCATTCAGGATATTATTTACCAATAAGCTGAGTTCTAAATTCTTCACGTGCTTGGTATTCACAGCATAGGTTAGTCGAACATCATTCACCACATAATCATCTATCGCACGATCATCGTTGGAGGTATTATCCAAATATTGCTTCCCGACATACTTGGTCATCAACACTGCTTCTAACCCAAACTTCGTACGATAACTGATTTGCGACCCACCAATGATGGAAGGAGAAAAAGCAATGTCTGTATTTTCATGAGCGATTTCAATCACTTCAAAGCCTGAAGTGTAGTCGTATATCACCTCATTGAACGAAGCAATGCGGTTTTGAGAAAGGGTGAGGTTCGGTCTCCAATATAGACCACCGACCACATCTACATTGGCCTGAAACTCAACCCCAGTGCGATAGCTTTCTGGCACATTCGTGCGAACGGAAGAGCCTACATCATTCAATTCGCCTGTCAACACCAACTGATCTTTGTACGCCATCAGGTAAGCATTCACTCCAACAGAGAATTTTGACCTTCGGTAATTCCAGCCCATTTCAAGATCATTTAACACTTCAGGCTTTGGAACAACACCTGGAACAGCATCAATAAAATCGTTACGAACTGGCTCACGGCTCGATTGGGCAAACGATGCATAAAACAAGTTTTTACCATTGGGTTGATAGCTCACTCCTAATTTGGGATTGATAAAAAAGTAGTGTTGATCAATATCGATGATGCGCTGATCATTGTCAACACCAGCACTCGTGTAGTCGATAAACCTGCCTTGAATATCACCATAAACCGTAAATTTTTTAATCGTCAATTGCGCCTTTAAATAATTAGACGCATCCTGTTTCCTTGATTCTGAGGCATAATACCGATCACCAATTTCGGAATCGGATGCAAATTCAGACCAAATCACTTCTCCAAAATGCCTTCCATCGTATTGATTGACACTTCCTCCTAACGTTATGTTCAATGCCTTTTTATTGTATTGCAACGAATACACTCCGCCATAAAAGTCATTATCTAGCCATCTTCTTACCACTATGTCAGATGAGGTAATGGTATCAGGACCAAATACTGGAGTTGAAATTCCGAAATCAACCAAATCCGCATCGTTTCTGAATTGCTCGAAATATCCCCTTCCTTTGGTGTAGTATCCCGTTAAATTCAAGTAAAGGTTATCGGTTAATTGAAAACCTGAAATCAACTGGTAGTGATCTTGCCCGTAATTATCCACCTCATTTTCATATTGATAGTAATTATAGGTACGGCCGCTATTCAGTAAATTCTCAGTTTGTATTTCATTCAACCCATTGTTTATGGCATGTTCGAGCATCGCAGCTTCATCGCCATTGATCCGCGACTCTGGTGTTCCCCACCACGCTTGCTGGGTAACTTCTTTTCCAGAAAAGGTGATGGCCTTAATCATAAATCGTTTGTCATAATACCCACCCGCAACATAATAAGAGCGCAAATCAGCCGCTGAGCGATCAATGTATCCATCAGAGGCGATGTAAGACAATCGGCCTTCAAAATTGAAATGGTTATTGATCAATCCCGAATTGATAATGGCGTTGTGCTTGCGTG
>Ga0181559_10006485_pt1 | contig 11026 bp, 7 predicted proteins | sample 011ome_21_FD_133752 | JGI IMG/M metagenome (GOLD analysis project Ga0181559, IMG submission 133752) | Coastal salt marsh microbial communities from the Groves Creek Marsh, Skidaway Island, Georgia - 011508AT metaG (megahit assembly) | ecosystem: Environmental > Aquatic > Marine > Intertidal zone... | reverse complement strand
CGATCTTCACCTTCTGGCCGTACCGCACCAGGTCGTCGTCAGGAACGTCAGTCGTCAGGAACGCGGACGCCCGAGGGGGCGCGTACTTCTCGAACGACCAGGTGTTGCGCGCCGCCGGCGCCGAACGCGTCGACGCCGAAACCGCGCACGTCGGCGGAACGTCGGCGCGCGGATCGGCATCCTCGACGTCCGCCGCGATCGCGGCGCCGCTGGCGACGTTCGCCAGCATCACGACGTCGCCGAAGCGGACCGAGCGCTCGGAGTCGGAGGGGGGGGTCAAGGTGACCTGCGCGCGGAAAGAGACGCGTGAGTTTAGGGTGAGCGGATCGATGATGATGATGGTGATGCCAAAAAAAGAAGAACGATTGATGAAGCGCGCGTTTCGCCCTCGACGCCGAGACGCCCTCGGGTTGGTTGCCGAATTCGGCCTGAAAGCGGAAACGGCCGACGTACCGGTGCGAGCGCCTTGGCCATGCGTCGGTTGTACTGGTCCGTCTTCAGCGTGCCGGCCTGCTTCTTGGCGAGGTACTCCTGGGCGCGAATCTGCGGCGGGCGAGGGAAGCGGGGGGTAAGAGGAAGTCGGGGGAGCGCCGAGCTGACGAGAAGCCCGTCGAACGAACGTGTGTGGCGATTTCGCGCGGAATCTCACCTCGTCCAAGGTGGCGCTCTCGTTCCAGTTGCCAACCTTGCACTTGCCCCCGTAGCGCATCCCGCCCGCCATCTCTTGGGGAGTGAAATACTGCATGGTGGCACGGCTAGGAGGGTCCACCGAGCGCACGCGCGTCGAGAAGTGGACGTCGGCGGAGCTTCACATCCGTTCCCTCTTCTTCCCCCTACGAAATCGCCCTCGACGATGTGATGAAAGCCATGTGTGATGCTTGATGATGATGAGCAGCGAGAAAATGTTGACTTTTCCACGTTGTCGTTGGCGGGCAGAGCGCGGCGCGCGAGGCGTGCGAGGCGAGCGGCGTCCTCCCGTCCGACGCGCCGCCATGGGGGACCCAGGCGAGAAGAAGTACATCAAGAAGAAGATCCGCCCCGGCGCGATCGTGCTCGACCCGCGTGAGACCGCCATCGTGGTGCAGTACGAACTCGAGGGCCAGCTGTTGGCACCGGACGGCGTGACCGTGATCACCGAGCTCTCCGACGGGACGAAGCGCATCAAGGTCAAGAAGCTCGACCGAAGGACGGACATCCAGGCCCTGGCCGACGAGATCGTCACCACGTGCAAGCTGATTCACCACTCCAAGACGGGCAAGGTGCGTTCGCTGCTGGCGGAGCTGCGGGACCGAACGGCACCGAACGCCTCGAGCGGCGCGAAAACGAGGAAAGATGCGCTCGAGGTTGTGCACGAAACCTCGGACGAAGCGCGTCGTTCCCGAGCGCCTTTTCGGAAACTCGCGAACACACGAGACCGAGACGCGCGTTTGAGCGCGAGGCGCGCGGACGATCCCGCCGCGAAAACGCTGGACGCGATCGTCGCGCGCGAGGACCGTCGGCTTCTCGCCGAGGCGAAGGCGGATTTCCTCGGCGCGGCGCACGACGTCGTCGCGACCACCTCCGCGCCGCTCGTCTCGGAAATCGGCTCGAGCGGCTTAGTGTCTCGACTCGGGGGTCGTTTTGGGGGTCGTTTGGGGACACCCGGGGACACAGGAGGAAACGACACGAAAAGCATGCACGAACACATAGACGCGCATCTGGAGCTGTTGTACGACGACGATCCCGCGACGCGCGCCGAGGGCGTCGCCGGCGTCGCGCGGTTCGCGGCGGAGGCGAAAAACCTGGCGACGCTCGCCGCGCACGAGACGCTGCCGCAGACGCTCGCGCGCGTGCTGCGCGAGGACGGCCGCCGGTCCGCGGACATCGCCACGAACGTCATGGCGGTGTTCTTCGCGCTCTCCAACGCGTCGGCGTTCCACGGGCTGATCCTCGGCAACCAGGTGGGCGACGCGACGCTGCGCGTGGTGGACCTCGAGCTGAGACGCGCGGCGGAGCGCCGGAAAACGCAAAAGTACGCCGCGACTGTCGCTCGGTCATCGCTGTCGCTCGGTCATGACGTGTCGAGTGACGACGACGATATCGACGCGTTCGAGGCTCGCAGAGTGGTGAAGTCGGAGAAGAAACGCGACGCGCTTCTGTACGTCGCGTTTTATTTACTCCTGAACGTCGCCGAGGACGTCGCCGTCGAGCGCAAGATGAAGAAGCGCGACGTCGTGCGTTATTTGATGGAGTGCGTCGGGACGCGCGGCGACGTGGACCTGCTCGTTTTGTGCGTCACGTTCCTGCGCAAGCTCAGCGTGCGCAGGGAAAACGTCGAGGAGATGCTGCGCGGCGGTGTGCTCGACGGCGAGCGTTCCGGCGAGCGTTCCGACTCAGTCGGAACGAGCGGCGAGAAAACACAAAACGAACAAAACGAAGGCTCGCCTTTCCGCGACGACGTCGTCGCGCGCGTGGCTCGTTTCCTCGCCGACGGCGTCCCCGACGTGCTCGTTTCGGCGACGCTTCGTCTGTTACTGAACGTTTCTTTCCACGAACGCGCGCGCGACGCCATGCACGAGCGCGCGTTGCTCCCGCGCCTGTGCGTCTTGGCGCGCGACGCGACGCATCAAAACGTCGCCCTCGCGCTTCTGTACCACGCGAGCGTCGACGCGAAACGGCGCCGATTCTTCGCCGTCGCGCGGCCCGTGTCGGGAACGGACCTAGTGATCGACTTACTGCTCCGCGTCTCGGAGACCGACGATTCGGTCGCGCACAGCGCACCCACCGTCGCGGCAATAGCCGTGAACCTCTCCGCGGACGCGCGGTGCGCGGAAGCGCTCGCCGGGTACGAAAACGGGAAGCCGTTCCTCGCGTTTCTCGCCGGACGCGCGCGGAGTAAAGACGCGCTCGGTTTGAAAATCGCGCGCAACGTGTTTCGCCGCGCCGGTGATTTGAACGAGTGCCCTTCGGTGGTACGAGTCGTGAAAGCCGCGATTCGCGATGAGCGACTTTTCCGATCGTTAATAATCGACGGGTTTTTGTTGGAAGACCCGCCTGGAACCGACGTCGCGATCGAAATGCTCGGTTTGTTGACGGACGCGCATAGACCGGCGACGGACGAGGCGCTCGACGCGAGCGTCGCGTGCGAAAACGCGGGCGTCTTCGAACGCGTCGCCGCGTACCTCACCCCACACGAAACCGAGGACGACGCCGCGCTCGAGGCTGTGCTGTTTTGCTCGGCGTTCGCGAGTAAGCACGACACTCGAAACGCGTCGATTTTCGTCAAGACAGGCATCGCGGAGTCCCTGTACGAGCTGTTACGGGAGAAGAAGGATGACGACGCGTTCGTGTTGGCCATCGTGACGACGTTCGCCGCGTTCCTCGCGTTTCCCGAGACGCGCGACGTCGTCTTGAACAACACGCAGACCGTCTTCTACCTGGTGGAGCTTCTGAGAGACGAGTGCGCGGCGATCCGCGACGCCGCGGACGCCGCGCTGGACGTCGTGGTGGACGAGGGAGGCGAGCAGTGGGCGGTCAAGGTCAGGCGCGCGCGCTTCGAGGCGCACAACCGGGAGTGGCTCGACGCGGTTTCGCTCGGCGGTTTCGACGAGCGAAACGACGAGCGAAACGACGAGCGGCGCGCGAGAAGGTACTCGGACGACGAGGAAACCGGCGGCGGCGGCGCGTTCGACGGGCGCGGAGGTTCCGACGCTTCTCTGGTGTTCGACGACCCGGCGCGGTACTACGACGAGGCGGAAGAGGACGACATGTACGGATACTAGCGCCGGTTTTTAGTGAGTGAAAAATCATTTTTTTTTAGGCTCAAGAAAAACGGCCGAAAAGAGCCGTTTGAAAAAAACCTCTTTTCTTCGTCCCCGCTCGAGACGACGACGAACGCGTCGCGCGTCGTTTTCGTGGCTCGTCCGCGCGCACCACTCGGCGCCACACGTTCCCGCGCGTTCGGGCTCGTTCGCGGCACACACCTCCGCGCGCGCCGCTCAGCCTCGGCGTCCGCACGGTCGTCCGTGCGCGCCGCTCCCGCCTCCCAGGGAGGTCACACGGAACGGCCCTCGGATTTGAAACGTTCCGTCGGACGCGCCGACGAACAAATCTCGGGATCTCGGCGCCACACCTCACGTGCGATGGCCCCCACGTACAGCTTCCCCATCCTGGGGAACCACGAGATCATCGCGTGCCTCGGTGAGCTCGACATCCCCCTGACCGAGCAGGACCTGCTCAAGCCGCACCCGGACACGCTGTACCGCGCGTACGAGGAGATGGTCGTCTTGCTGTGCGGCGAGTCGCGCGAGGCGATGTACGCCCCCGAGCTGGACGCGGCGGACGTCCTGGAGTTCCCCGAGCTGTACGAGGAGGCCATCGGGAACCTCAAGTTCACGCGCCGGCTGTTCGATCTGATGCGCCGGTGCGGCGTCCCCGACTTCACGCTGCGCGACCTGACCAAGCCCGAGTACACGCGCACGCGGCGCAACGTCAGCGCGGTGATCAACTTCGCCAAGTTCCGCGAGGAGCAGGTTGCGCAGTACGAGGCTACGCAGGGCGAGTCCGTGGCGATGGAGCAGCGGTACCGCGCCGCGCAGCGCAAGAACGCCGAGCTCAAGGCGCAGATCGCGCGCCTAGAGCGCGCGAAGGACTCGGAGAAGGAGTCGGAGGAGGAGACCAAAGCCGCCGTCGCCGCGTTGAGTCTCGAGTTGGCCGACGCCAAAAAACGCGCCGCCTCCGCGGCGACCAAAAAAGCCGAAGCGGCGGATTCGCTCGACGCCGTGCGCGCGGAGGCGGCGAGGTCCTCTGCGGAGCTCGCGTCCGCGGAGGCGGAGCGCGCCGAGTTGGAGGCGAAGATCGTGCACGTGGACCCGGAGCGCACGGCGACGCTCAAGGCGCTGACGCAGAAGTGCGCGGAGGCGCAGCGGGCGTTGGACGAGGCCACCGCGGAGACGCGCGAGGTGGAGGCGCGCGCGGTGGGCGCGAAGGAGCTGGCGCGGGACATCGCGAAGACCACGGAGTACATGGAGGAGGTGGTGGAGGCGCACAGGAAGAAGAAGGAGGCGTCCACGAAGCTGAAGGAGGCGAAGAAGAAGCACGGCGCGATGGAGGAGCGGCAGTACGAGATCGAGGCCAAGGTGGAGACGCTGAAGCGGCAGGAGGCGAATTGCGCGGAGAAGCTGAACCGGCTCAAGTCGCAGGGCGAGCTCAAGCGGCACGCCGCGGAGGCGTCACTGAAGGCGGCCAAGGAGGAGCTGGAGGCGGTGAAGGCGCGCCGGGAGGCCAACACCGCGCGCAGCGCCGAGGAGAACAACCAGCTGCAGCTCATGCGCCGGCAGATTGGCGAGGCGCGGGAGGCGCACGCCAAGGAGGTTGAGGCGCTTTTGAAAAACTTTGCCAGCCTGCGCGAGCAGGTTTCGCGGTACCACGCGCAGCTGGCGGATGCGATGGACGTGCCCGAGAAGCAGCGCGTGCCGCTCGCGGTGGTGGAGCGCGACGCGAACGGCGAGTTCACGCACACGTACAACTGGACCAACTACGACACCGTGCACTTCGGCGGGATCGGGAAGGGGAGGCCGAGCGTCGCGCCGGCGGCGGTTTCGGGCGCCCCGTGAATCGAAGCGCGCGCGGAAAGCGACGAAGCGCGTGGTACGGTACGTATCCGCGAGACGGCGGCGGTTTCGTCTTCGCGTGACAAACGCGCGGAGGATAAAACAACAAACGTGAATATCATAATGAATATCGTACGCCGCCGAACACAACCCTCCTCGCGTACTACGTACTCCCCGCGCGTCGCGGAATACATAGTGTAGTAACACAATAAAATCACTTGGACCGTTTGTAGATCTTCTTGAGCATGGCGCCGAAAAGCTCGGGGGGCAGCGTGTTGTCCTTGCTCTCGATGACGGCGCGCAGCTCGAGGTACGCCTCCTCCTCGTACTTTTTGTACACCGCCTCCATGTCGAGCTCGACGTACAGCGCCTTCACGCGCTTCTCGCACTCGGGGTCCTTCTTCCCGTAGTTGGCCTCGATGATCGCGCGCTGGTCCGCCGAGCACTTCTTGAGCGCCTGCACCACCAGCCAGCCGCACTTGTTGTCCATGATGTCCGTGCCGATCTTGCCGATCACCGCCGGATCGCCGTAGCAGTCGAGGTAGTCGTCCTGGATCTGGAAGAACTGGCCGAGCAACTGGCAGATCTCGTTCGCCTTGGCGTACGCCGCCTCGTCGGTGATGCCGCTCAGCCGCATCGCGGACGCCGCCGGTAAATAAAACGTGTAAAACGCGGTTTTGTACGTGACGATGCGCATGTACGCCTCCTCGGTGTACTTGGAGAGGTCAACGATCCCGATGGGCGCGGTGATGAGGTCGATGAGTTGTCCGTGCGCCGTCTGATGCGTCACGTCGTGGAACATCTCCAGCAATTCTGCGTAGCACGGCGCAGACTTGAGGTGCTTCTTCAACATGCTGTAGATCTGGCACTCCAGCACCAAACCGTCGTTGATGGCGTTCATCTTGACCTCGTCGTGCTTGTACCAGCACGGCTGGCCGCGGCGAGTCACCGATTCGTCCATGATGTCGTCCCACACGAGGAACGCCGCCTGCAGCCACTCGATGCACCAGCCCACCACCTGCGCCTGGAACATCAGTTTCGCGTCGATCTCGGTTCCGTCCTTCGCGAGCGCGCGCATGCCGTCGACCACCGCCAGACCGCGGTTGAGCTTGCCGTGGGGGACGTTGTACTCCACCATCTTGTCGATCCAGTCGGTGGCGATCTTCACCTGCCCATCGGCTTTCTCGTCGTCCACGAGCTCCTTGCGGAGCTGCTGGAACACCTCCAGGAACGCCTGGTTTCGGTCGCGGGGAAGAGAACGTGTCAGCGAGTAGTACGCGGACGCGCACGCGAGAACGCGCGCGAGTGCGTCGAGGCATCTCCTGAACGAGTCGACGGAACGCGCGCGGACGCTCGCCTTTCGTCCGTCGGTTCGAGGCGCCGGCCGTCTCGCGCGATCGTGGCTGCCCGGGCGGTCCGGCCGCCCAGGGAGACGCGCCGGCGCTCGAATCCACGACAGTCAGCCGGATCATCCTCCGCCGTACCTTCTTGTCGTCAGCCATGGTGTCTTTCGGGCGTGCGTCGTCGCGGGAGCGCGACTGCAATGGCGCGGAGATAACGCGAGCGGCTAAAAAAGTTGCGAAGAACAGTTGGCAGTCCGAGCGCGCGCGCGCCCGGGATCGGCGGGCGTCGTCGTCCGAGAAGTTGTTTCCGCGTGCGCGATCGTCGTCGCCCTCGTCACCACACCGCGAGGCGCCAGCTGTGGATCCCGCGATGTCCTCCGCGGATGCGCCCGGTGACCTGCCCGCGGTCGGTGCCCTGACCGTGCGCGACGCCGGCGGCGAGAAGGGGAAGGGGAAAGGCGCGCCCCCCGAGCCCGAGGCTTCCGCCGCCGACGGGGACGAAACGTCGGGGAAACAGTCGGAAGGATCCGACGCGGCCCCCACCGCGGCTAAACCTTCGTTGAAACCGCTCACGGACGAGCAGAGAGCCAAGATCACGACGCAGGTGGAGTTTTACTTCTCCGACGCCAACTTGCCCACGGACGCGTTCCTGCTGAAGAAGGTCAAGGCTGATCCCGAGGGGTGGGTTCCCATCGGCGTGGTGTGCGGGTTCAACCGGATGAAGCAGCTCCTGAAAAAGCATCCGCCGGTGGCGACGGTGGCGGCGATCGTCGCCGAGCGGTCCCGGGTCTTGGTCGTCGACGAGACGCTCGGTAAGATCCGCCGCGCCGAGCCGCTTCCGGACTTCGACCTGGAGGACATCCAGGCGCGGACCGTGGTGGCGGAGAACCTGGGCGCGGAGCCGACCGTCGAGGGCGTAGCGAAGGCGTTCGCGCTCGACGTCGTCGCCGAGAACGCGTCGACGAACGACGACGCGATTAAAAACACAAACGCCACGCGCTCCGTGCCCCCCTCGATGGTCCGCGTGCGCCACCCGGGTATGCAGACCCCCGCCGGTGTGTGCGCGGCGACGACGGGCCTGGACCTGGTGCGCGTCGCCTCCGGCGCGACGCACGCGCTGATCGAATACGAAACGCGCGAGCTCGCCGAGCTCGCCGTGCGTTTGAAGAACGACGACAAGGACTGGCGCCACGGGCTCCGCGTGCGTCTGCTCGTCAAGAACGTCAAGGCAGCGGCGAAGAAGAAGAAGCAGCGCGAGGAGAGGGCGCAGAGGGACGAGGGGGAGGAGGCGGAGGCGGAGGCGGAGGCGGATACGGATACGGAAAAAACGGATAAGGAAAAAACGTCCGAGACTTCCGCGGAGACCGGTCCCGAGACCGCCCCGGTTTCGGCGTCGAAGAAGAAGGGCAAACACAAGAAGGGCAAACGCGACTACTCGCAGTGGGCCTCCGCGGCGGCGTTCAAGGAGAACAAACAGACCTTCCTCACCGAAGGTGAGGATGGCGGCGTCGGCGCCGCGGGCGACGCGGCGGCCGATGGCGCCGCGCCGGGCGCGGAATCCGTCGCGCCTTCGGTTTCGTCCGCCCCCCCCCGTGCGCCCACGATGCCGGACGGGACGCGCGGGTTCGCGTTCGGAGCCGCGACGGGGAAGCCACGGCGCGCGTTCCCGCCCGGGGTTCCCACGGAGCCGAAGAAAACAGAAGCGGCAGAAGCGGAGCGTCTCGCGCCGGAAACGGCGGAAGAGACGAGGTCGTCGGAGTAGAGAGACGAGGTATAGTCGGTTTTCCGACGACGCGCGATCGATCGTCGTACGTCGCCTTTTTCTGATCCCAGGGATTTTTCACTCTTAAAACACCACCTTCGTAGCTACATACTGCTCACGAGATCCCCCCTCCCTGGAGCGACGCGCACGTCACCGGCCCGGCGGAAGAGGTGAGCGGAATCCCTTTCCACGTCGCCTCGTTCTCGTCGTTGACGACCAAGTCGGGTTGCGTCTTTTCCCAGAGTTTCTTCTTGGCGACTTTGTTCGCGCCGTGCGGCGTTGCGTTCGGGTGGTCGCCCCAGGTAAGCCGCTCGCCCGGCACGGCGCCCTCGGGCGCGCGCAGCAGCTGCACGGTCCGCGCGTCGCCCTCCCCGCCGTCGTTCGCGCAGAGCAGCATGCCGGCGGACGGGACACCCGCCATGTTCCGCGGCTTCAGATTCGCGACGACCACCACGTTCGCGCCCTCGATGTCGCTCGCCGCGAGGTAGGGCACCAGGCCCGAGCAGATCGTCCTCGGCCCCTCCGCTTCCGCGCAGTCCACCTCCTCAATGTACAGCTTCTCCGCGTCGGGGTGCTTCCGGACGCTCAGAACTCGGCCGACCACCAGGTTCATGCCCAGAACGTCCTCCGTCGGCGCCGCTCGTTCGCCGGCGTCGCCGCCGATGTTTAATTCGGCGACGGCGTTTGCGGCGTCGGCGGCGCCATCCGCCTCCGCCGCCGCTTCCTTCTTGTCCACCTTCGGCACCTTGACGTAGGGCTTCTCCCAGGTTTTGCACTCGGCGTACATGTCTGCGCGCGCGGCGAAGTCCGCGACGTCGTCGGGGCGCAGGGGCATGCGCCACGTGTCGCGGTACAGCTCCTCGGACCGCTCGGCGGCGGCGAGGTCGACTTCGTTCAGCGCGCCCATCCACCGGAGCACGCCGTGCACCTTCGGGGTCCAATCCCGCAGCTCCTCCTCGCTCACCTCCAGGAACGCCATCTCGGCGAGCTCGGTGAGGTCGGGCAGGGGGGGCGGCGGGAGCGGGTTCGGGTCGGGGGGGAGGGACGTGTCCTCCTTGAGCGCGATCGCGAGACGCTCCTCCAGAGGGACGAGCTCGGTCGCGGGCTCCGCCGATGCCCTAACCCTGTGGGCGAAACGGGTGCGGCTCGCGGCGGAGCGGCGCGCGTCGGCGCGCGCGCGTCCACGCGCCGACGCGGCGAGCGAGCGGGTGTTCGCGTTCGCGGAGGCCATGGTCGCCATCTCTACGCGCGGCTCGGTCTAAGGGAGCGGCGGGAGGCGCGTCGGTCTCGGTCGACCCTTCTGCTTCTAGATATAGATAGCTCTGCGTGACGCGCCGGGCTTCTTTTCGTCGATGGTCAGGTTTTAGGGTCAGCTCGGCAGATCGACGCGCTTCCCCACTCCTTGACCGCGCCCGTCCGATGGGCGGCAAAGACTCCAAGCCCGAGGAAGCTGCCGGCGGCGAGCCTCCCGCTCATGCCGCCCCCCCAGCGCCCAAGCCCGCGTCCCCCAAGGCTGCGCCTGCCAAGCCCGCGCCCGAGCCCGCGCCCGCCGCGAAAGCCGTTCCCGCAGGGCCCATCGGTGACCCCAGCGCGATGAAGCTGGTCGTGCCCGCGAACGACCCCGCGGCACTCAAGTGCCTGATCGCCGCCTCCGCGGGAGGCGTCGCGGTGTACCAAGTCGCCGGCGAGGTACGTGTGAATTCCCGCGACGCGATACACCGAAGGAGTCGACGAAGCGTCCCTTCGACGCGCGCGCGTCTCGATCGGGTCTCACCGAAAAGCGCGAAAGCACCGCCGCCCTCGATAACCGTCTTTTCCATATCCGCGATGGGCGCCCGCGTCTCGGCCCCTCCTGACCCATCACCTTCCTCCCACATCCCACGACCACCTCACAGACCTTCTCCGCGGAGATCCAGAAGGGCGTCGCCGTCGGCGCTTCCGGCGCGCTCCGCTACGGTGCGTCCACACGCCACGCGCCGGCGCGTCCCGTCGGTTCGATACCGACGCCTGTCTTTTTCGCCTCGGCAGAGGACGTCACAGCGCGCGAAGGATTTTTCACGAAAAACGCGAAAAACGGCACAGGTGTCGCGTACGCGCGCGCGACTTTTCGTCTGACGCGCTCTCTTCTCTTCACACCGCTCTCTTCTCTTTCTCCACCCGAACAAAAAAACTCAAAAACTCGAACCATGCGACGCCATGTGACGCCACAAAAAAAAACAACGCAGTCGCCATCACCGGCGCGTCCGCGGCTTCCCTGTACCCTTCCGCGACTGACCCTTCGCGCGCGGCGGCGATTGACGCGTGGGTGGAGTACGCGGGCAACACCCTCG